>Ga0315315_10007197_pt1 | contig 10306 bp, 5 predicted proteins | sample M140m3416metaG_FD_203699 | JGI IMG/M metagenome (GOLD analysis project Ga0315315, IMG submission 203699) | Ammonia-oxidizing marine archaeal communities from Monterey Bay, California, United States - M1 40m 3416 | ecosystem: Environmental > Aquatic > Marine > Intertidal zone | place: USA... | reverse complement strand
TTTTTAAAGATAAAGAAAGATTGTGCAAGATCAGAACAAACTACTAAAGATGGTAAAGCAGATACCTTATTTAAATCATCTAAAGAGCTGGCAGATATAATGAAATTATTTTGGCAAAGAGATAATGAACCAAATGACTTTAAAGCTATTAAAGAATCACAAGATGATGATGATAAAAAATTATTTAATTTATTTAAAAAAAGAAAATATAAAATGGTTCAAATAAAAGAGAAAGGATCTGATAAAAAATATTGCATGTCATTAGATGATTTACATAAATATTTTGATGATATAAATATATACGAATCATTTGTTACACCTCCCCCTGATGAAAGGATACCTGATCCTCCAGGAGGTGGATTACCAGCTCCTGAAGATTGGAAATATTTAATACCAGATGATGGCACATACCGGATAGTAGATTGGAACGATAGTAAAATATTAACATTTAAAGCAAAACCTATTAATACTGAATTTGGTGATGATTCAGAAAAAACCTATGAAATGATGAACTTAGGTGGTTCTGATGATTTTCAAGACACATACACAATCTTTAATATAGAAAATGTTAAATTCTCTAACGGATTTAATTACTTTTTATTATTACCAATAGTTCAAAGATTATTATTCTTATTCTTAAATATTGGAAGCACCAGATTTAGAATTTATGGATTAATAAATGATTTAGAAGTTTTAACAGGTAGTATAACAGATACTGGTCATAAAACTCTAAGAGGAAGTTTAAGTGAATTAAGAAAAAAAGGTATCCCAACACCAGCAGCTCCTGTTCCTGGACAAGAAGGAACTCCTATTGGATTTTTAGACAAACATTATATTTTAAAAAATAAATTAAGGTCAAAAGATAATGATAAGAATTTAATTAAATTTAAAAAAGAATATGGTTCTGATTTTGATAATGCAGATACTAATCCACGTTATATGCATGGGTTTAATTTAAAAGGTGATGCAGCTACATCAAAAGATCATATAGATGCATTTTTTGGTTATGGTAAATGGAAAATCTTTGATAGAGAAGGAGATATAGGTGATGAAAGAAGAACTTTAGTAATTCAAACAGGAAAATGCAAAGAATTAATTAAAAGATATACTAAAGATATACTGTCTAAGGAAGCACATACAAATTTAAATGGTGTTGCTGGTAATAAAAAAATAAAATTATACAACCCTACATCACTTCCAATTACTTACACTACAGTAGAAGCGAAAGATATAAAGGGTCAAACAGATTTAGTAGGCGGGACTGATAATATAAAAAAAAAATATAAGGTTAAATCTGGTCCTCATACTGGGTTACAATTTGATAACTTTACAGAGCTAGAGGATAATGATATTAGACTGGATCAATTAGAAAATCCAGTTGAAAAAATTACCTTTAATGATATATTTACAGGACAAACTCCTGATGAAATAGCTCAACAAATGTTGTTAGTTACAAAATTAAAATTAGGAACAGGAGTTAAAATTGTAACTCAAGGATATAGTGGAACTGGTAAATCATTTAGTTTATTTGGAGATGGTGTAGAAAAACCAGGTATTGTTCAATCTGTTATAAATGAAATGGACAGTGATTTTGTCTATTTACGTATTTTTGAAATGTATGGCTATGCATTACCATATAGTTTCTATTTTGGAAATAATCCATTATTTTTCATTTATGAACATCAAATTAAAGTATCCGGTGATAAATTAGCTCACGAGCTAACGAATGAATTGTCTACTACGGTAGAAAGAGAAAATTTTATTAAGAATTTTTCATCAACTGGTGACAAACCAGATAATTCATATATAAAAATTAATAGAAGTGCACTCTCATCAATATCTGATTTGTTAAAGGAAATTGAAAAAAAGAGAATTAAAGGGTATGGAAAAGATTTTTCGGGTAGAGATAATGCAAGAAAGACAATTAAAGTTACAAAGAATAATCCTGAAAGTTCTAGATCTATATTATTTATAGATTTCAAAATTAAAGTAGATGATATATTTGTCCCAATGACATTAGTTGATATGCCTGGAAGAGAAAATTTATTTGAATCTTATAAACATTCATTTCAACCTAAATTGGGAATGTTTAAATCAGATATTAAAAAAAGAGAAAAATGTATTAAAATGATTTTATGGAATCCATTATGTACAATTTTGTCACGAGCAGTTAGAACTGAGTTATTAAGATCAATAAGTAAAATGGAACCTGAAATTTTTAATAAGTTATTAAAACAATATTTTGGATTATTGAATAAATTACATGATACTATTAAAAATAGTATTGATCCTAGTAGGACAAAAGATTATACAGATTGTATGTTATATTTTGTTGGGTTTGGAGAAATAAATAAATTAGAAACTACAAATGGTAGTAGCATAAATATTAGTGGACGAAATAAACCTGGAGGAAAGGCGTATTTCGATGATATTGACAGTATGTACTTAGGTAATGATACCCTTGATCGTACTACATGTAAAAGCCTACAAGCTACTTTAGAAAAAATGTTATCTAATGTTGACATTAAATGGACACAAAAAGACAACTTCACTAATTTTAGATATGGGTGGAATCGACCTGAAGTTAAAGAAACTCTGAGACAAAAGATTTGTATAACAGCTTGTTTCCTTTTATTTGTTAGTTTATTAAAAGTAACTGACTTTAAAAATCAATTTGATATTATATTTAATTTAATAGAATTATTTCTTAATAATACTTTCACACCTAATAGAGAAACAAACAAAAATGGATCCCAAGAAACTGTTAAAGATACAATTATGAAATCATACGAAGGTATTTTTATAAATGAAAATATAAATGGTATATTATTTAATTTATTGAAAGAACATCCAAATTATAAAAATTCAGATTCATTAAACGAGTTATATAATGAAAATTCAGTCGAACAAAATGATTGTGATCCAGTATCTCAAATCTTTAACCAACATAAATTATTAAAAATTGATAATAATCCCACTGGGATATTAGCTGATTTTATTGTAAATGTTGCATTTAGTAGAGGAACAACAGTAGATAAACTTTCAAAATTAATTTCAACTGATAAATATAATATAAATTATTGTTCAAATGAAATATTCTACTTATCAGATACAACAAGTACGCTATCTGCTGCTAAACCATTAATTGGTGATATTTTACAAACATACTTAAATAAACCAAACAATAAAAAATTTGCTCATTGTTCTGACTTTACATTTTTAATTGTATTAGCTAACTATGTTGGATATCAGAAATGTAATGAACAAACTAGATTACTACTAGATATGAAACGTTTCTTTGAAACGGTTACATCTGAATGAAATACCGGACCAGTTGTAAGAAGAGGGAGTATTACCTCTGGGAATCCATCAATATCACTCCCACCTCCAGTTATATTACCACCTGCTGTAATAAATACTACAATAACTCCTGCAGGACCTATCACTACATTAGCTAGAATATTACCAACAGTTCCTACTGCAATAAATGCTATTGAGTTAATTTGTGATACTTATAGAAATTATAAAAGTTCTGGCGGAGTTTTTAGACCAATTAGTGGTGTTCGATTAATTAGAACACCTGGTAGTTTAGGAGGTTTGGAAGTACAGTACTCTGGAGGAGCTGAAAATAATAACCAGCAAGATGCTGGAGAAGTTTTAACTAAATTTATTAGTAGGCTACAAGATATATATAATATACTTGGAAGTAATTCATATAATAGATCTACCACAGGTATGAGATATGGCGCATTAATACCTAATATTGCTCAAACTAGAAATACTGACATTATAACAAGATTTATGGGTATGTATGGAAAAACATTATTTGATCCATTAGTTTACATTTTTGGTTGTATATCTTATGAAGATAAATGGTGTGAATATGATACTTATATAGCAACTAATGTAATTTTAGGAACCTCGCTTCCTATTAGATCTATTACTAATATTCAAAATCAAAACTTTCAAGACATTATAAATTCATTAAGTCAACAAAAAAATGTTCATTTAATAAAATGTGTAACAGGTGCTCCACCTGCAACCCTTCAATGGGAAGGGATGGGTCTAGGACGAACACCAACTGGTCCTGGATATGAACAAAATTATTATATTCCTGTCGCACCATATTTAATTATAAGTTTAGTTCTTTTAAGAACTGAAATGGTTGGAGGAAGGCGGCGACAAATTAAATATTCTGATTTTTCATTAGAAAAAGCCACATTTTTAAATAATGTTATGATTCAAGGTTATAACAAAAGTAATGTAGAATATGAAATTTGTAGTTTTGTAATTCATTCTGGAAGTGCAGGAGGTGGGCATTATTTTTCATTAGTTAAAAAATCAAATGGATGGTGGTTATGTGATGATTCAAATGCTGCTAAAATATCAGAATCAACACCTACTACTACTGAAAGAGATAGAATATGGAATTTATGTTATGGTGGTAATAATGTAACCACTCATATTTTCTTAAAATATACAAGAAATGACTTCTTTTTAAAAACAATTGATACAGTAAATAATGGTTTCTTTAGTGGAGTTCTTTCTGAAACACCCTTTAATCCTAAAGGATTAAGAAATTTAGGTAATACATGTTTCTTTAATGCCATGTTACAATGTTTAATTCATAATCCATATCTATATCATCTATTTACTAATTTATGCCCACCTAATTATCCACCAGGAGGCGGGCCTCCACCACGCGGACCATCACCTGGAGGAGTACCAGGCGGACCACCACCAGGTGGACCATCTACAATAACAGCAGGTCCTAAACCAAATCCTTTTTTAAAGATTTTATCATGGAATATGATGTATGATTGTCATACTGCAACTGGCACTAAAGAATGTTATAATAATATGATACATTACATAAATACAACTAATCCATATATATTTTGTGCTCAAGAAGCTTCATGGTTTTTCCCAGCTAGACCCCAAAGTCATACTTCAGGATATGAAGGTAAAGTAATAAATAATATAACTTTAAAAGGATATAAAGATGTTGATAGTTCAGGTAATACTAAAAATATTGCATGGGCTGGTGGTACAGACATATGTATCATTTATTGGAACCCCTATTATTTTGCAGTTGATCCGAATTTTCCACTAACAAAAGCAGATGGAACTGTTCCTGATCCACTCCGTATTCGAAAAGGTAATATTCCAAAATCAAGTTCTGGTAAATGGGCTACAAAAAATGCACATCCGAATTCACAATCAAGACCTGTAATAGGAGTAAGATTAATTCCAAGGTGGGACTTAAGTAAAAAATGGATAATAATAAGTATGCATGCTATGCATGGTATGACTGTAACCAATCTAAAAAGTTTTGTTAACCCTATTTTAGATGCTTTAGATTACATAACAGCTGATAAAATTGTATTAGCAGGAGATTTTAATGAACTTTATGATGAAGGATTGGCTAAATTAAAATCAATTCAATTTGGAAGTAGCACTAAGATTACTCTTAACCTTCCTAATAGTATAGGTTTAAATGATACAGAATGGAACAAGTGGAAAACATGTTGCAAAACTAGAAGCGGAGATCATTCGGCAGCATTTGATTTATTTTATTCTAATTTCCCAAAAGCTGATTCTACCGCTGAAGAAAAAACTAATAAAAATCTTTCGGATCATACACCAATATTGACATATATTTATAATGGACCTGATTATTAAACTTTAATTTAAATAAATTAATTTAACTTATTTAAATAGCATAATATAATTCTCCAACACAACAATTATAATCATTTAATAATCTATCTGATATATCACCATGTTCTAACTTTTTAATTTCAACAATTTCAAAATTGATGTAATCTGAATAATGTCTTTTAAATTTTTTAAAAATCGATTCATGAATAAATAAAGTTTTTACCATACTCTGTTCTGTATATTTCTTTGTTTCAATACCTCCAAAAAATATCTTATTCTCATATTTTGGATTTGTTATATTATTTAACAATTCATCTAATTTCTTTTGATTTACTCTAATAATTATTTTTTCTATTTCATCTACTATCTCTTCTGGACTTAGTCTTTTATTAAAATTTGGTTTGTCACACACTAACCCTTTCAACAATGTAGAATTACCATGCACTAAATCAAATTTACCTACGAAATCTAATAATTCTGACTGGTTATTTACTGTTTCTGAATTAAACTTTTTTATTTTTGTGCTATTCATATCATAAAATATCATCTTTTTCTTGTCCATTTCTGCTACCTTATAAAAATCAAAATCATTAAACAACTTATCAATATAATTTATATTATATCTATCACTATACTCATAAAATAAACTTTTTATATTATATTCTTTTAACATATTTACTTGTTTTTTTGTTAATTCTACATCATGTATGTTTGGACCTACTAGGTATACATAGTTAATTTTTTCAGGAGCATTACTTTCAATAAAACATAAAAAGTCGTATAATCTGTCATTAATTGCCTTTCTTTTATAAGAATCCTTTATTTTTTTAACATTTTCTAATTGTCTTTTTAGAAATGTAATAAATTCTTCTTTTCCATGATCATATATAATAATAGTTAAAACTGTATCTTGCTTATCTCTTACTTTCTTTAGTTTTAATAAGTCTTCCATTTAATTTAAGAAATTGATATTTTTTTAAATAAATTAATATAATTCTAACTCTTCACCAAATTTAGTAATTACTCTTTTCGGCACATGACTAAAATCTGGATTTAATGTTTTAGTAACTTTAACATTATAAGAATCATCGTCATTAATACGAGTTACATATCCTAACATGCCAAACAATGGACTTGAAACATTCTCCACTACTTCCCCTACTCTTGGTCTTGTTAGATCTGCAACATCTTGTCTAAATTCATAATCATCTATATGATCATCTACAAATTCTAAAATTTCTTTTTTATTTAATTTTCTGTCAAAAAGTGATGTTAACATCATTACTATAAAAGAAATAAATGCTAACACATAGATACCTTCAAATTCATAGTTAAATTCCATTTTTATATAGAATAAATGAGTTAAACTCTTGATTTTTTAATATCAATTTTTTTAATGTTAAAGTATCAAAATAAAGATATTATAGAAGTAGGTATAGATGAATGTGCCAGAGGTGTATTATTTGGTAGAATATATTCAGCAGCAGTAATTTATCCTTTAGATAAAGTGCCACCAGAAATAGAAAATATGATTAACGACTCAAAAAAATTATCAGCTAAAAAAAGAGAATTAATTTATAAAGAATTAATTAAATATGTAAAATATAGTGTATCATATGTTGAAAACGATGAAGTAGATAAACAAGGAATACAACCATCGAATTATAAAGCATTTCACAACGCAATTAGTGGATTGAATATAAAACCAGATAAAATATTAGTCGATGGTAGATGTTTTAAAGAATATTATTATGAAAATGAATTAATTGATCACGAATGTATAATTAAAGGAGATGGTAAATTTCTTAGTATTGCAGCGGCATCAATAATTGCTAAAGTTGAACATGATAAATATATTAAAGATTTAGTTAACGAAAATCCAGATTTAGAAAAGTATGATTTATTAAATAATATGGGTTATGGAACTAAAAATCATATTAATGCTATACAAAAATATGGTTATACTAAGTATCACCGTTTATCTTATAAAATAAAATCACTAAGTTAATTTTTTTTCATGTAAAAATATAAAATTACAAGTAATATAATTAACAATAAAATATATGACTGCATCCCTGAACCTTCTTGACTTGAAGCTGGAGCTGCTTTAGGTTCTGGATCTTTCTTTACAGGTAATTTTCTACCTCTACCTACAGGTCTTTTTGGTGGGGGCGGAGGTAATGGTTTTACTACACCTGATTTTACTGGTTCTTCTTTAGGTGGTTCTGGCGGCTCTTCAATGTCATCTTCTGAAATTTTTGTAACAATATTATTAATTACAACAGGTCCACCTCTTAAATTTAATTTTTCACCTGCAATTTTCTTTTCTTTATCCAATTCATTCTTATTAAAATATGCCTGTTGATTTGGATCAGGTTTACTTTTGCCAGGTATAATTGAAATATTTGGATCAAGCATTACTGTTTCAGATGAAATTTCAGATGATCTAATAATATTCGTGCTATTTCTTTCTTCAATCAATATACTTTCTTGATATTCTTTAGTGTTTGTTACAGAATGTGTTTTAGAGTTAACAAAATTAGGAAGGGTAGTTGGTTCAACATCCCAATTGATCGCTTTTCCTGGACCACCAAAAGGTTTATCATCTTTTGAACATTCACACATATTTGCATCAATAAAAGATTTTTTAGCTTGACCTGAACCTTTTTCACCATACCAATAACATGGATTCGCACATAATTTATCTGCTGTTTCTTTTGATAATTTTTTTGGATCACAAGAACCACTAAATAGCTTCCACACACCGGTTGAACCCCATCCAGTACTTGCCATTATAGTTTTTATTTTATATTTATATCCACTTACATCAGCTTCCATTATTTTATCACTATTTAATTTATGACCTTTTCCTACTTTTAATTTATTATCTTTCCATGAAATCCAAAATTTCTCTGGTTTTTGTGCAAATTGGAAAAATGCACTTTTAGGAATTACTTCCCATATATTTGATCCTGGAACCATCCAATACATTTGCATTACTGCATGACCTCCCCATTCATACCATTGAGTTTCTAACTTGTAAGATTTACCTGCTTCGAAATTTACATTTCCACTTTGATGCCATGTAGGTGCTTGTAGTCTCCATGTATTAATAATGTAGTTATCTGATATCTTCAACCAATAACCGTCATCTGTTCTTATTCTAAATTTATAATTTCCTGATTTTGGAAATTTTATAAATCCACTAATATTTAGTCCTACTCTGTCAGACTTACCAGAATTCAAGACTTTTCCACTTCCCCACCAGTAATTAATTTCTTCATGTCTTGTTTGTGTTTTGAAAGGACTTGTTTCAAATACTCCTGGACTTTTTACATTATATAACTTATATATTAAACCAGGAACTAAATCTTTACCGAATATTTTATCAGTAAAACTTGTTATTTCACTTCCTTGGTTTGCTGGTCTAATAACTGATTTATTATTATCCCATCCTCCCAAAACAATTTCATAATGTGTTGAATTATGACTAGCAGATTCACCTAATGCAATATGGGCATCATTTGTTGCGGTAACTTCTAAAAATACATGGTCTGTATTTTCCATACTTGAACCAATTTGTTTATATTCATAACGGTTTTCAGTTGTTAAAATACAATTTCCTGGCACACTATTTTCATCTGGGATAAACCGAACTGCATTATGTCTTGATCCACCTTCATCAGAAAAATCAGTTCCACAGTCTTTTCCACCTTTCATACAATTATAAATTCTAGCTGACCATAAATATTTATTTTCATCTTTCTTTTTATCCTTAACATAATGCCATAAAGTTTCTCCTGGTACAACTTTAGCTAAATCTGTTATTTTAGTATAAGATTCTTCTTCATATGAATCCTTCGCTTTTGGTTTTGGGGGTGGTTTTAAAACAAGAGACACATCTTTATTATGATCTGCTGCAAATTTAGCAATTTCCGCATCTGTTAATTGCTTATTAAATACTGCAATATTTTTAACATTACCTACTAAACTTTCATTTGGTCTACCTGACCATCCACCTATTTGAAATGGTTCACCGTTTTTATAACCTTGAGAATTTTTATTTTTTAAATCAAATGTTTTAACCAGTTTACCATTAACATACATCTTTTGGGAACCTCCTTTTTGAAAAGAACCAGCTATATGTGTCCATTCTCCAAATTTTAATGCATTTGGAGCATATAACATACCAACATATCCAAAATCTTTTAATGCAACTTCCTGAACAATGGATCCACCTCCGCCAACCCATAACCCATAATTTGTAGAATTCCACCAAGACTTGCCGATTATTCTTACCCATTGATAAGTATCTTTATTTTTATAAACCCAACACATAATTGTATACGCATCTAATAAATCGAATTTGCTATCAGCAGACACATCTACCCAATTATTATTAAATGTAAGATCTTTTGGATTAGCATAAACATATCTTGCATCTAATTCATCTGATGTTTCTAATTCTTTATCTACCAAATTACCGTCACCATAAGGAACTACAAAGTGTGGACTTTGATACACAGTTCTCCACCTATTTCTTCCTACTTCTATGCTAAATCTAAACTTTGATTTTGCTGAAGTTCTATTAATTGCATTCCATTGAGATGGAACATAACCAGTTTTACCACAGTCTCTTGGAAAT
>Ga0315315_10007196_pt1 | contig 10306 bp, 8 predicted proteins | sample M140m3416metaG_FD_203699 | JGI IMG/M metagenome (GOLD analysis project Ga0315315, IMG submission 203699) | Ammonia-oxidizing marine archaeal communities from Monterey Bay, California, United States - M1 40m 3416 | ecosystem: Environmental > Aquatic > Marine > Intertidal zone | place: USA... | reverse complement strand
CGCAACGATCGGGAGCTAAAACGAATGAGCAAAGCCGTTGTCCGCATCAACGCGCTTGAAGAAGCGATGCAGGCGCTGGATGACGCCGCGTTGCGTGCAAAAACCGGTGAGTTCCGCTCACGCCTCGCTGATGGAGAAAAGCTCGAGCAGCTCTTGCCCGAGGCTTTTGCCGTCGTGCGGGAGGCTGGAGTGCGGGCCTTGGCCATGCGCCATTTTGATGTGCAGTTGATCGGCGGCATGGCACTACACGATGGCAAGATTGCAGAGATGCGGACCGGAGAGGGTAAAACGCTGGTGGCGACATTGCCGGCTTATCTCAATGCCCTACCAGACCACAGCGTGCATCTTGTCACGGTAAATGACTACCTTGCTCAGCGTGATGCGGCTTGGATGGGCCCGCTCTATGAGTTCCTGGGGCTGTCGGTGGGTGTGGTGCGATCAGGGCAGAGCACAGAGGACAAGAAAGCCGCTTATGCCTGTGATGTGGTCTATGGCACCAATAATGAATTTGGTTTTGATTACCTCCGCGACAATATGGCGTTTAGCATGGCTGATAAAGGTCAAGGAAAACTGGCCTTTGCCATCGTGGATGAGGTGGACTCGATTCTGATCGATGAGGCCAGAACCCCCTTGATCATCTCAGGGGCGGTCGAGGACAGCTCCGAGCTCTATAAAACCATCAACCGATTGATTCCCTCCCTCACGCCTGAGGTGGAGGAGCAAGAGGGCGATTTCACGGTAGATGAAAAGCAGCGGAGTATCGAGTTAACAGAGAGTGGCCATGAAAAAGTAGAAGCCATGCTTATCGAGGCGGATCTTCTGCAAAATGATGATTCCCTTTATGCCGCGACCAATCTCGGACTGCTGCACCACGTGCACTCCGGTCTGCGTGCGCACGTGCTCTTCCAGCGCGATGTCGAGTACATCGTACAGGAAGGCCAGGTGGTGCTAATTGATGAGCACACGGGCCGAACCATGGCCGGTCGGCGATTATCAGAGGGGCTACATCAGGCGATTGAGGCCAAGGAGGGAGTCAAGATTCAGAGTGAGAGTCAGACGCTCGCCTCGACCACGTTCCAGAACTTTTTCCGTCTTTACGACAAGCTCTCGGGGATGACGGGAACCGCCGACACGGAGGCGTTTGAATTTCGTCAGATCTACGGCCTGGACTGCGTCGTGATTCCGACCAATGTGCCCATGCTGCGCGATGATCTCAACGATCTGGTCTACCTGACTCGGGAGGAGAAGTTCGAAGCCATCAGTGAAGATGTGCAGTCCTGTATTGACAGCGGTGCGCCAGTGCTCGTGGGCACGGCCTCGGTAGAGACCTCCGAGGAGCTGTCGCAGGCGTTCCAGAAGCAAGGCATCGAGCACAAGGTGCTCAATGCCAAGTACCACGAGCAGGAGGCCGAGATCATTGCCCAGGCGGGCAGGCCGGGTGTGGTCACCATTGCCACCAACATGGCGGGTCGCGGTACCGACATTGTGCTGGGCGGTAATCTTGAGGCTGAACTAGCGGCGCAAGGAGATCAGCTGGATGAGGCAACCCGCGAAAAAATGACCGCCGACTGGCAGGCTCGTCATGGTGCCGTACTCGAGGCAGGCGGTCTGCACATTCTGGGCACTGAACGCCATGAGTCGCGCCGCATTGATAACCAGCTACGGGGGCGATCCGGCCGCCAGGGAGACCCTGGTGTGTCAAGGTTTTATCTCTCTCTGGAAGATAACCTGATGCGGATCTTTGCCTCGGAGCGCGTGAAGAGTTTCATGCTGGCGCTGGGCATGGAGCGCGGTGAGGCCATTGAGCATCGTATGGTGACCAACGCCATCGAAAAGGCGCAGCGTAAGGTAGAGGGGCGCAACTTCGACATTCGTAAACAGTTGCTCGAATACGACGATGTTGCCAATGACCAGCGGCAGATTATCTACCGTCAGCGGGATGAATTGCTCTCCGATGATGAGATCGGCGAGACGATTACTGCCATCCGTGAAGATGTTGTCAACGATGCCATTGATGGCTTTATTGCTCCGATGAGCGTTGAAGAACAATGGGATGTGCCCGGGCTCGAAAAGCAACTGGAGTCGGAGTTTGGGCTCACCTTGCCCCTTGGACAGTGGCTGGACGAGGATGACACGTTGCACGAAGAAACCTTGCGCACGCGGATCGTGAGTGCGGTGCAGTCAGCCTATGACGAGAAGGCTGCGGGCATCGGCCCCAGCATGCGGCAGCTTGAAAAACAGATCATGCTGCAGGTTTTGGATACGCTCTGGAAAGAGCACCTCCAAGTGATGGACCAGCTGCGGCAGGGCATTCATCTCAGGGCCTATGCCAACAAGAACCCCAAGCAGGAGTACAAACGCGAATCCTTTGCGCTTTTTGAGAGTCTGTTGCAGCGCTTGAAGTATGAGGTGGTGCGGTTTCTGAGCAATGTACAGGTGCAGCGGTCTGATGAGGCTGCAATGATCGAACAGCAGCGACGGGAGGCTGCCGCGAAACAGAGAATGGCCTTTGAGCATGCGGAAGCGGGATCGGCGGTAGCTGAGCCGGCCGATGCGCCCGCGGCACCGACGGCACCGCAGCCGATGACCCGTATCCAGCCGAAGGTCGGGCGAAATGATCCCTGTCCCTGTGGCAGCGGTAAAAAGTACAAGCAATGCTGTGGGGCGCTCAGTTGAGCGACCCAGTGTTACCAGGGAACGATCAAATACTGAGGGTGCGTTAGTGAGTGAGGAAGTGCCTGGCGTGCAGCTCGGCGTGGCGCGGGCGGGCGTCAAGCAGCAGGGTCTCGACGATGTAGTGGTGATCGCGCTGGCGCCGGGTACCCGGACCGCTGCGCTGTTCACCCAAAACGACTTTCGTGCGGCCCCGGTAATCGTGGCAGGGAAACATCTTGCGTTCAGTGAGGCTCTGCCCTCGTATCTTCTGATCAATACCGGTAACGCCAACGCGGGAACAGGTGACGCAGGTATGGCTGCTGCGCTGAGTTGTTGCGAGCGTCTGGCAGCGCTTACGGAGACGCCCGCCGAGAGCGTGCTGCCGTTTTCTACCGGGGTGATCGGTGAACCCTTGCCGTCGGACTTAATAGCCGCGGCGCTGCCCGCTGCCGTTGACAACCTACGCCAAGATAATTGGCGGCGCGCCTCAGGAGCCATTCTCACGACTGATACTCAGCCCAAACTGCGCAGTCTGGAAGTGGACCTCGCGGGTCAGTCTTGCCGGATCACGGGCATCGCTAAAGGGGCTGGCATGGTGTGCCCTGATATGGCCACGATGCTGTCCTTCGTGGCCACAGATGCTGCGATCGACGCGGATCTGCTCGATGAGCTGCTGCGAGCCGCTGTAGACGCCAGTTTGAATCGCATTACCGTAGACGGTGATACGTCGACTAATGACGCCGTCACGCTATCGGCAACCGGGCAAAGTGGCGTCAAGATCGAGGCGGGCTCTACACAGGCCGATCAGTTTGCCGATGCGCTGACCACTGTGATGATTCAACTTGCCCAAGACATCGTCCGCGACGGTGAGGGTGCGACCAAATTCGTCGAAATTCGTGTCACAGGTGGAGAGTCGATTGAGGCCTGTGATCAGGTGGGCCGCACCATTGCGCACTCGCCGTTAGTCAAAACCGCCCTGTTTGCCTCAGATCCTAATTGGGGTCGGATTTTGGCAGCAATTGGTCGTGCCGGACTGAGTAATCTTGATACCGATGCTGTATCAATTCATATCAACGGGGTATTGATAGCAGAGCAGGGTGCGCGCGCCGGTTCCTATACGGAGGCTCAAGGTCAGGCAGCCATGGCAGCCGGAGACCTGATAATTGACGTTGCATTGAATCGAGGTCACGCAGAAGGCGTCATCTGGACCACCGACCTCTCTTACGATTACGTCAAGATTAACGCTGAATATCGAACCTGAAATGGCGTTGATTACAGTCGCTGTTGGCATTTTGACGGATGATGAGGGGCGGGTGCTGGTGACCCGACGGGCGGCCAGCGCGCACCAAGGAGGCCTGTGGGAATTTCCCGGAGGTAAGGTCGAATCAGGGGAGAGCGTGATCGATGCACTGGCCCGGGAGCTCAAAGAAGAGCTGGGGCTCGAGGTCGAACACAGTGAACCCTTCATGGTGGTTGACCATGATTATGGTGACAAGCAGGTGCGGCTGGAAGTGTGTCGAGTACTAGCATGGCGGGGAGCGCCGAGGGGCCTTGAGGGCCAGCCAATGGCTTGGCAACCACCCGCGCAGTTGCAAGACTGGGCCTTTCCCGCTGCCAACATCCCCATATTGGCAGGATTACTTGCTGACTAGTGGCGCTTCGCGCGCGCGAGCAGGGTCTCATGAAGAATCGACGCGCGGGTGTGTAAGGCATCAAGCGTGCCGCTGTTATCGATGACAATATCCGCCCGATCGATGCGGGTGCGTCTGTCCAGTTGCGCAGACATAATCTGCTCCACCAGATTCCGATCGTTCTGATCCCTGACCATGGTGCGCTCGATCTGAACAGACTCGGGGACATCAACCACCACCCGGACCTCCACCATCTCCGATTGACCGCTTTCGAGTAATAAGGGCGAACTTAGCACCACGTAAGGCGAGTGGGCGTGATTCATTTGTCGCGCTATTTCCTCACGGATTCGAGGGTGTGTGATGGCTTCGAGCGTCTTGCGTTCGGCTTCGTCGCTGAAAACGAGTTTGCGCAGCGCAGCGCGGTCGAGCTGTCCATCTGCCTGAAGGTACCCGCTGCCAAAGTGCTCGGCAATTTCCGTCAGAGCCGGCTGGCCGGGTTCCACAACCACGCGCGCGGCCAGGTCGGCGTCGACAATCACGATGCCTTGGGCAGCGAGCCAGTCGGTCAGCGCGGTTTTCCCACTGCCAATGCCACCGGTGATACCGACTCGCAACATATTAGTGGGTGACCAGCTGCAGGTATTCAGTCATTAGGGTGTCGCCCAGAAATAGGGTCAGTAGCCCCGCGCCGGCGAGGTACGGGCCAAAGGGCATTGGTGTGTCGCGTCCCTGACGGCGTGCCATCAGGATCGCAATACCGAGCACTGCGCCAACAAAAGACGACAAGAGAATCATCAGCGGGATGGACTGCCAGCCAAACCAGGCACCCAAGGCACCCAGAAGCTTGAAGTCGCCATAACCCATGCCCTCTTTGCCCGTAACGAGCTTGAACAACCAGTAGACGCTCCACAAGGAACCGTAACCGAGCATGGCGCCCATCACTGCGGAGGGCAGCGGCGTCCAGACGGCAAAGAGATTAACCCCCAGCCCAAGCCACAATAAGGGCAGTGTCATGCTGTCGGGGAGAAGCTGGGTATCGAGATCAATACCTGCCAGTGCAATCAACATCCAAATGAGGACGAGTGCAGTCAGGGCTTCCAGACCAAAGCCGAACTGCCATGCGGCCAGGCCCGACAGCACCCCCGTTGCGAGCTCAATGAGTGGATAGCGGACTGAGATGCTCACGCCGCAACTGCCACATCGGCCACGCAGTGCCAGCCAGCTCAATACGGGAACATTTTGCCAAGGCTTGATCGACACACCGCAGGCCGGGCAACAAGAGCCGGGGTGGGAGAGGCTAATGGATGCGTCACTGGGAGGGGGCTGATCCAACAGATCACAGCACTCTTGGCGCCAGCTCAGTTCCATCATTTTTGGTAGTCGCAGGATGACGACATTAAGAAAGCTACCCACTACCAGCCCCAGAGCGGCGCAGCTCAGGGTAAAGAAAACAGGATCATCAAAGGCTGTCATGATTGAACTCATCAGCTCGCCGGCGACCGCATCAGATGACGGACCCTAGCATGAAAATCGGCAAGTACATGGCGATCATGAGTCCTCCAACCAAGACACCCAGCACTGACATGATCAGGGGTTCCATCAATGAACTCAAGCTGTCGACCGCATTATCGACGGCCGCTTCGTAGTGGTCAGCAACTTTTCCCAACATGTCGTCGAGGGAACCCGATTCTTCGCCGATGGCGGTCATCTGTAGCAACATCGTCGGGAATAGGCCAGTCGTGCGGATGGAGATCGCGAGCGCCGTGCCGGTTGTCACATCGTCGCGGATATGACGAATAGCTTGAGAATAGACGGCGTTACCCGCGGCGCCCGCCGTCGACTCGAGGGCCTCAACCAGCGGCACACCGGCTGCAAAAGTCGTGGATAAGGTACGCGAGAAACGGGCCATTACTGCGTCATGCACTATGCTGCCAATGATCGGGATTTTGAGCGCCACTGAATCTATCCAGTCGGCGAAACGCTTCGACCGCCGTTTGGCTTGAGAGAAAATATAGCCCGCAGCAAAGAAAAGCAGCAGCAACATAAACCACCAGTCCTGCACCCAGTCTGAAATCCGCAGCACGAAAAGTGTGAATCCCGGCAGATCTGAGCCAAAGCCCTGAAAGGTCTCGGCGAACTGAGGCACCACTTTTACCAGCAATATGGCGGTGACGATGATGGCCACCACAATCACCGCGACCGGGTAGGTCAGGGCTTTTTTGATTTTAGCTTTTAGCGCCTCGGTTTTTTCCTTGTAGGTAGCAACTCGATCCAGCATAACTTCCAATGTGCCAGAGTTCTCTCCTGAGGCGACCAGTGAACAAAAGAGTTCATCAAAGTGCTGCGGGTATTTACCAAGCGCGCCGGCAAGACCGGTACCTGATGACACGTCAGTGCGAACGGACGTAATGAGTTCTCGCATCTTCTCGTTGTCAGAGCCTTCGGCAACAATCTCGAAGGCCTGCACCAGGGGCACGCCAGCTTTTAACATGGTGGCCAGCTGGCGCGTAAAAATGGCGATATCGGCGGGCGTAATTTTCTTAGCCCCAAGGGCCGTCAATGGCTTGCTTTTCTTCTTGACCGATTTGGCTACGATGCCTTGTTTACGCAATTGCACGCGGGCAATCGCTGGCGAGGAGGCCAGTACTTCGCCTTTGGATTTACGCCCGTTGCGGTCGTTACCGCGCCAAACGAATACCGTATTCTCTGCTGCCATTTCTTCCCTGACCTGACGTTAGATGACGGACGGATCAGTCAGTGGTAACGCGGCTGACTTCCTCGAGACTGATCAGACCCTCGGCGCACTTCCTGAGTGCCGACTGTCTGAGGTTATTGAAACCCGCTTCCCGTGCGACCCGGTCCAATTCCAGTGAGTTTGCGCCGTCCATGATGGCCGAGGCAATGGGTTTGGTGATCTTCACAACTTCGTAGATGCCGACCCGACCTTTGTAACCGTCTTGGCAATGCCCGCAGCCCAAGGGCCGTTTGATCATGGCGGTGCCTAATTGGTCGACCGTGAATCCGAGCTGGAGCAGCGCTTCCTGAGGCACGGAGGTCTCAGGCTCAGCGCAGTGACCGCACAGCCTTCGCGCCAGGCGTTGGGCAATGATCAATGTGACCGAGGCCGCAATGTTAAAGGCGGGAACGCCCATATTGAGCAGTCGCGTGACGGTCTCGGCCGCGCTGTTGGTATGCACGGTGGACAACACCAGGTGGCCAGTTTGGGCGGCTTTGATACTGATCTCGGCGGTCTCCAGATCGCGAATCTCACCGACCATGATCACATCAGGATCCTGGCGTAGGAAGGAGCGCAGCGCCTCAGCGAAATTAAGTCCGACCTTGGGGTTCACCAGCACCTGATTGATACCCGCCATGTTGATTTCTACCGGGTCTTCTGCGGTAGAGATATTGCGCACAGGCTCATTCAAAATCCCGAGACCAGTATAAAGGGAAACGGTTTTACCGGAGCCGGTAGGCCCGGTGACCAGAATCATGCCCTGTGGCTTTTGCAGGGCCTCCATGTACAGCGCTTTTTGACCTTCTTCATAGCCCAATGCATCGATACCTAACTGAGCCGAGGTTGGATCGAGGATTCGCAGCACGATCTTTTCGCCGTACATAGTGGGAAGGGTGTTCACCCGAAAATCGATGGCCCGCTTTTTCGATAGCTTCATTTGGATGCGTCCATCCTGGGGGGTCCGGCGTTCCGAAATGTCCATTTGTGACATGACCTTCAGGCGTGCTGCGAGGCGTGGAGCGAGATTGCGGGGCGGTTTGACGATCTCGCGTAAAATACCATCAGTGCGAAAGCGTACCCGGTAGTCTTTTTCGTAGGGCTCAAAGTGGATATCGGACGCGCCCTGCTTGATAGCGTCGAGCAATACCTTATTCACAAATCTTACTATCGGTGTTTCGTCCGCCGCATCCCGCACATCGTCGTCTTCCTCGATTGAGCCGTCGCCGATCTCTAGATCGTATGCCTCATCAGCCCCGAGGGAGTTCATGTCGTTGTCAAAACCGCCCGATTGCTCGGCGAGATCAGTAATGAGCTTGCTCAGTGCCTCATCTTCCACCAGCACCGCATCGGTGTTGATGCCCGCGGCAAACTTAAATTCGTCAAGCGCACTGAGGTTGAGGGGATCAGATACGGCGACAAACAAATGGTGTCCGCGGCGAAAGAGCGGTACCGCATGGTGCTTGACCATGAGCTCAGCATCGATCTGCTGCTCGGGGAGCATCTCGCGGTTCATGGCATTGAGATCAAAAACGGGTACGCCAAACTCGGCCGAGGCCATCTCTGCCAGTTCGCCGCTGTCTACGTCCAGCGTATCGATCAGGTAGCGAATAAGGGAGACGCCCAAAGACCTGGCGTCTTGCTCGGCATCTCTTGCTTGGTCGTTAGAGAGGATGCCTTCGGCGATCAAGCGACCCGCGAGACCATTGGTGATGGATTGGATTTCGTTGGAGACGGATGAGTTCATGGTTGGGGAGCTCTTGTGCGTTGGGAAACCCTAAATTCTTTTAAGTGATAGTTATATCTGTCTATTTCGTCTTCGAATAATTGGTTTGTTGTCTAATGCACAAAGGTGAAGGTAGGAGGTGGCGGTCGATGGCGAAAAAGCGAAAACGGGGGCTAAGCCCCCGTATCGAATCTTACAAACGCAAAATTAATCGTCGCAAAGGCCCGCAGCGACGCAGGTGCCTGTGATCGCCCAGGTTAATGTCCCGTCGGCTCCGGTCGGAGTAAGGATATATGTGGTTTCAGAACTACCATCGTCGAAATCGGCTTCACCGGTTGCTGTAATAACTCCGGTATCGGCCGTTACCAGCACCGATTGCACATATTGTCCATTATCAGCACTAGTTGCCGCAGTATTTACCGCTCCAGAATCGGTTTGGTCACACGCCGTTAGTACTCCTTCGGTTTGATAGCAAACTTCTATCGCGCTCTTGACTGAATTGGTGGCCACTACGACCTCAGAAAACTTGGCTTTCTGGGTATAGGTGCTGTAAGCAGGCAGCGCGACTGCCGCCAAGATCCCGATGATCGCGATGACGATCATCAGTTCGATCAGAGTAAAACCTTTTTGTTGCTGTGGCTGCTTCATGTTTCTCTCCTTTGAAACGTTTGCATTGCCCTAGGGTGCCCAAGGAGCGACCCACGCCGGCAATGATGTCCTCTCATTGGCAAGAGGTAGCAAAGAACCGCAAATGAGACAGATATCGCGATTTGCAACAATGGTCGCGAATTGCAATGAAAATTGCAACCCCGCAATCTTCACACATTTGCGGCGAATCGCGCTTTACCGCACACCGACGGTGCACGGTGAGGTATGGCGGAGACTAGGTTCCGGCTTTGAAAGCCAGTCGGCGGTTGTGCAACACGGGTTCCGTATAACCACTGGGCTGCGCTGTGCCAGCAAACACCAGCTCACAGGCCGCCTGAAAGGCCTGACTGGATTCCTGATTAGGCGCCATGGGCTGGTAGTCCGGATCCGCCTGATTTTGCTCGTCCACTACGGCGGCCATGCGCGCCAGTGTTTCGCGGACCTGCTCCTCGGAGACCACGCCGTGATGCAACCAGTTGGCAATGTGCTGGCTGGAGATGCGCAGCGTGGCGCGGTCTTCCATGAGCCCCACGTTGTGAATGTCGGGTACTTTGGAGCAGCCTACGCCGTGTTCAACCCAGCGCACGACATAACCCAACATGCCTTGGGCGTTGTTATCGAGTTCCTGTTGAATTTGCTCTGCTGACAGACTGGCGCAATCCCCCAGCGGGATGGTCAGTAGTTCACCTAGTGTACGTCGGGCTTGCCCGGCGAGCGTCTTTTGCACGTCGGCCACCGAAACCCGGTGGTAGTGCGACACGTGCAGTGTGGCGGCGGTCGGGGAGGGTACCCAGGCGCAGTTAGCCCCGGCCTCGGGGTGGCCTATTTTTGTAGTGAGCATCTCGGCCATGAGATCCGGCATGGCCCACATGCCTTTACCGATTTGTGCCTTGCCCTGCAGGCCACAGGCTA
>Ga0315315_10007193_pt1 | contig 10309 bp, 10 predicted proteins | sample M140m3416metaG_FD_203699 | JGI IMG/M metagenome (GOLD analysis project Ga0315315, IMG submission 203699) | Ammonia-oxidizing marine archaeal communities from Monterey Bay, California, United States - M1 40m 3416 | ecosystem: Environmental > Aquatic > Marine > Intertidal zone | place: USA... | reverse complement strand
TCTACAGACCCATGGATAGATGGATCACCATACTTTGGAAGCTGGGGGCATCCCACTGAAATCCCAACTGCTCAAATAGAAAATATTCAAAAATCAAAATATATATGGTTATCTCATGGGCATCCAGATCATATAAATGGTAAGTCTTTTAAGTTCTATAAAAATTCAATAATTCTTATTCCAGACCATTGTGGAGATAGGATATATGATTATTTTTCATCTCGTTTTAAATGTATAAAATTGAAATCAAATACCTGGTTTCAAATTTCAAAAAATATACGTATAAAAAGCTTTGCAGATTGGAATCAAGACGCATCTTTAATTATTGATATATTAGGCAAAGATTGTCTTTTAAATCAAAATGATGGCTCATTATTGGGATGGAAGTCAACTATAAAAAAAATTATCTGTAATTATGAAAATAGATTTTTACTGAAGCTTGTAAATTGGGGTGATGCAGATATGATCAATTTGTATGATGAGTCTGGTAACTTAATTGTCCCAGAAGCAAGTAAAAAGCCTCCCCTTGGAAAAGCATATATTCAACATATGCAAAATATAGGATGCAATTTTGCAATTCCTTTTTCTTCTTTCCATAGATATGTTCGAAAAGATTCAATGCATATGAATGAATTTATTACTCCGTTAGATAAACATTATGAAGGTTTTAAGTCTGACGAATTGAAGCTTTTACCAGCTCACATAATTTGGGATACCCATTCCGGAGATTATAAAGAGATTAAGCCAAATAAGAATCCTATCTTGGTTCTCGATCCAGAAGATTTTGGTGATAATTATTCCGACATTCTTGAAGCTGAAGACAAAGATCTTTTAGTCAAATATTTTTCGAGTTTTTCTCATCTTAAAAAACACTTTGGCAGCATTACTTTTGCAGTTGGCAATCAGGAAACAAATATAAAGCTTTCTAATAGAATAGAGTCAATTTACTTTAAAGTACCCAGAACGTCTCTTATGAAAGCAGTAAGTAATGAAATCTTTGATGATCTGCTTATCGGTAATTTTATGCAGACAACCCTTATAAATTGCAAATATCTTTATCCAAATTTTACCCCGTATGTTGCAAAGTATGGTGACAACGGTCTTGCAAGATCCAATCAAGAGTTAAAAAATTATTTTCAATATTACAAATTAAATTCTGCTGATTATTGGAAAGATACATTAAACATTAATACTGAATCCACAATAAGAAGTATTATTTCAACTGATTCGTCGATATATAAAGCTGTTAAAACTTTAAAAGATAAGCTTGCATAAGTTTCATCATGACAACTAGAATTTTAGATCAAGGACAATCAGGACATAGGCATGATTGGTATAACCAGATTAAAGAATATTCTGGAACAAAAAAAATCTGTTTTGAGAAAAACAAAAAATTCTGGCATTTAGTCAAACTTAACGAACCTTTAATTATTAGTTTTTTTGATGAAAAAAAATATTTTTTTATGTTTCTTTTCTTTTTTAGAATGCTCTTATTTAAACAAACTATTGCATTTTATTTTTCATGGAGCAATAAATCACCAGCAAGACGATTCTCTTTAAAGTTCTTAGAATATTATTTCTTTTTTACTTTAAGTTACTTTTTTCAAATCAAATTAATTTCTTTATATCCTCGTTCTTCAAAAAATTTTTTACCTGATTTAAGTACTTTCGATTTATTGCAAAAAAATTTTACGGATATTCAAGAGGACTATTATCTTGGATTTTTCGGGTCTGCTTCTGAGGTTAAAAACTTTTCTTTATTTTTAGAGCTTGCACAAAAGATTGCCTCTGAGGATAAAAAAATCATTATTGTTACAAATAGTAATTTGCTAAAGGACGATCTTCAAAGAATTAATAGAAATGTTCACATTCAATTAATTCACTCTTTTCTAAAGAAAAATGAGTTTATTACAAATTTAGCTTCAACAAAATTTATATGGGCAAATTATACTAAAGACTATGACCAATCATCAGGAATATTTGGTCATGCCTCTCAATTGAGCAAAACTCTTCTGGTAAGACAAGGAAGTATTCTTGAAAAATCTCGATATAAAAAAATTCTTTCAATTAATAACGAGGATATGAGTTGTTTATCTCGAAGAATGGACAATATAAATCAAACTTCTCAAAGCATAGAATATAATGATTCATTAATTGGACAAGAGTGTTTAGATGCATGGGAAAGCGCCCTTAAAAAATTTTAATAATATGAACTCAGTATCAAAAGAAGAGATTGAAAAAAAAGCATCAGCACTATGGGGAAAAGATCTTCATCAAAGACCATTAAGCGCTCCGGTGCATTGTGATCAATTATTTGAAGTTTTCCCGTTTTATTTCAAATCATCGTTGAAAGGAAACTTTTTAGAGATAGGTTGCGGTAGTGGTGCTGATTTGGAGGTTTTTCTAGAAATAGATTCAATAAAACAAATTACAGCAATTGATCTTGGGGAGAATATTGATTCTCTGAAAACTAAATTTAAAAATTTCACTAATATTCAAATAGAAAAAGGCAACGCCTTGGATCTTCCTTTCAGTGATAATATATTCGATACAATATATTCATTTGGTATATTTCATCATACTGCAGATCCATTAAAATGCTTTCAAGAGTCTTTTAGAGTTCTCAATAAGAATGGTTCAATGTTTTTATATTTGTATAGTGCTCATGAAAAAATCTTATTTAAAAGATTGGGAATTATCTTAGAGAAATTGATAATGAAAATTTTTGAATTCATTCCTTACAAAATTCAAGAGCTATTTTGTATATTACTTAGTCCAATATGCTGGTTAATTTTTAGTATTCCCTCGAAGTTATTTTTTAAATTTGGCGCAAAGGAGTTTTCAAGAAAGATCCCTTTTTATTTTGGAACAAATCCTTTTTCTCTTATCCAAGACCTAAAAGATCGTTTGATGTCCCCCATTAATCATAGATTTACAAAGATTGAGATAGAGAAGATTCTTAAGTTACTAGATTTTTCTTACTTTGAAGTGGTTAATAATTCAGCTGGCCTATATATTTATGCAAAAAAATAATAACAGCGTATTATTTTTAACAAGCATGCCAGTGCTTTTTTTGGTCTTCAATAGAATTAAAACAACAAAGTTAGTTTTTGAAAAAATAAAACAAGCTCGACCACCTAGAATTTACATAGGATCTGATGGACCTAGAGATCTAGTTTTAGATGAAGATAAGAAAGTTAAAGAAATTAGAGATTATTTAATAACAAATATTGACTGGGAGTGTGCTGTATATACAAAGTTTAATAACTCTAATGAGGGATGTAAAACAGCTGTAAGTAATGCTATTAATTGGTTTTTTGATAATGAAAAAATGGGAATTGTTCTTGAAGATGATTGCTTGCCTAGCAATAGTTTTTTTAGATACTGTGAAGATTTGTTATACAAGTATGAACAAGATGAAAGAATTTTTTTAATCACAGGATACAACAAACAAAATGAGTGGAATTCTGGTCGACATGATTATTTTTTCTCAAATTTGGGTGGAATATGGGGGTGGGCAAGTTGGCGAAGGGCTTGGAATCATTATGATGTGGATATTAAAGATATAAATAATTTCATATCCCATGATGGTTTTACAAAATCTCTTGGTAAATCACTTGGAAAGTTAAAACAAGATATGATTTATAACAATGTTATTAGAGACAATGTTGATACTTGGGCTATGCAATGGGGTTATGCTCGTCATAAAAATAATGCATTGACTTGTATACCCGCATTAAGTTTAATCAAAAACATAGGCTTTGGAGACAATGCAACACATACACATGGTGAAAACTTAGATGGCGTAGAGGCAAATGAAATTGAGTTTCCTCTATCAGATAACCCTTTTGTGATCAGTGATGAGTTTTATGATGAACTCTTATTTAAGAAACCTGATCTTTGGTCTAGAGCTAAGAATAGACTAAAGAAGTTTAAATTTAAATTCTCAAACGAAAAGAATAACTAAATTGAAAAAGATAACAATATTAGATACAGATATAACATCCTCTAACTTAGGTAATGAAATTATCATGCAAGGAGTTTTTGATTTTTTACATTCAAGTTTTCAAAATGACTATTTAATGAGGCTTGAATGCACTGATCAAATTGGACCAATGTCTAAAAAATATATTTTATCATCTGACTTATCATTTATAGGCGGATCAAACCTTTTAACATCGCAGATCAATCAATATAAGCAGATCGGGTTTTCTTTTTTAGATTCATTTAAGATTCAAAATATGATCTTAATTGGTGTTGGGTGGTGGCAATATCAAAACGAACCAAATTTAATTTCAAGAAACTTTCTAAGAAATTTGCTCTCAAATAGAATTACTCACTCTGTAAGAGATGAATACACTAAAGAGAAATTAACAAAAATTGGCATTACTAATGTTCTGAATACCTCATGCCCCTCTACTTGGAATCTTACTGAAACTCATTGCAATGAAATACCAAAAATAAAATCAGATAAAGCCGTTTTTACACTTACAGACTATAACCACGAATCTAAATTTGACTCACGCTTCATAAATATGTTGATAAAAAAATATGAAAAAGTTTATTTCTGGCCACAAGGTTGGAATGATATGGAATATATTAAATCTCTTAATATAGAGGACCTTGAAAGCATTAAGATTGTTCCTCCATATTTAAAATCATTTGATGATTTATTAGAAAATAATGATATAGATTATGTTGGAACTCGACTTCATGCTGGCATCCGAGCAATACAAAAAAAAAGAAGAGCTTTAGTTTTATCTATTGATAATAGGGCATCTGAAATATCCAATGACATAGGTATGAATGTTGTTCCTAGAGAGGACATAGAGAAGATAGAATTTTTCATTACAAATGAGCAAAAAACATCCATAAAGATTCCACATAAAAACATAGATGCTTGGAAAGCACAGTTCATAGATTTTTAATGAAAATTCTATTAATTAACTCTTTTGACTCTAGGGGTGGTGCAGCTAAAGCAGCTAGAAGGTTGCACGAGGCTTTAAATGAATTATATTGTGAGAATTTAATGCTTGTTCAGCATAAGGAAACCAATGACCCCAAAATAATTACTGAAACAAATAAGGTAAAAATTTTTCTAAATTCTGTTCTTTCTAAACTTGAATCCTTACTAGTGAAGGCATTGTTTAAAGATGTTAATAATTATAGTTTTGGTCTATTTAGTAGTATTGGTATTGTAAAGAAAATTAATTCAATAGAGCCAGATGTTGTCCATTTGCATTGGACCTTAAATAGCATGCTTTCCATAAAAGATATTTCAAGAATTAATGCACCAGTGGTTTGGACAATGCATGATAATTGGGCTTTAAGTGGCGGTTGTCACAATTTGGCATTATGCAATAATCATTCTGCAATCAGTCATAAATGTAATAAATTTTTTAATATTACTTTTTTGCGAAAAAAAAGAGCCTTTTCAAAAAAAGACAATATTAGCTTTCTTAGTTTAAGCTCCTGGCTATTCAAATTAGCCAGTGAAAGCGAGCTGCTTAAAAAGAAACATCACTACAATCTTCCTAATCCAATCAATACCAAAATTTTTTCACCAATGGATCAAAACTTTGCTAGAAAAAATTTTAATCTTCCTTTTAATAAAAAATTAATTATATATGGAGCCTTAAATGCACTAAATGATCCAAATAAAGGATTCCATTTATTGCGAGATTGTCTTAAACATATAGATAATAAAGATTATGAGTTGGTTATATTTGGTAATCTTTTAAATTTATCTGATTTGAATATAGGTTTTAAAACCCATTTTCTCGGAATGCTTGAAGATGACAGATCGATTAATTTAATTTTAAATGCTGGAGATGTTCTGGTAGTTCCAAGCATCCAAGAAAATTTTTCTAATATTATTCTAGAGGGATTAGCCGCATCTATTCCTGTCGTAGGGTTCAATGTAGGAGGAAATAAAGATTTAATTGATCACATGAAAAATGGCTATTTAGTTAAACCATTTGATATAAAAAAATTATCTGAGGGCATAGAGTGGATTCTTAGACATCATAAGCCACTTTATTTAAAAGAAAATGCAAGAAACAAGGTCTTAAATGAATTTGATCAAAATATTGTTGCTGAACAATACTTAGATTTATACAATGAAATTGTTTCATAAGGCACAATGATATTACTAAAAAATTTTTTTTATATAAAATCATATGAATAGACAAAATAATTTTTAAAATGTTTGAAAAGTGAAAAATTTTAATTATCTAATACAAAAAATTGAGGACGCAAAGATTCTTTCCGAACCTTTTTTACATATCTACATAGAAAATTTTTTTGATGAAAATGATTTTCATGAAATAGTCAATTCAAGTGGAATTAAAACACTAAAATTTAATAATGATAGTGAGATGTTTAAGAGCTTATTTTCACTTGGGTATAAAATTATTGATTTTCCAGGGTGCATAACTTCACATGAAGAATATATTGAGTGGCATAAAAAAAAGGATATTTCACATCTATCTAATACTTCTTGCGAAAGCTTCGGCTTAACTCTTCGTCTTATGCAACCAGGCTCATCTATATTGCAAGATCTAAAAAATTTTATAGAATCATATGAGTTCAGTAGTACATTGGCAAAAAAATTTGATATACCCTTAGATAAAGTAAATGCTGATAATGGTATTCAAAAATATCTTGATGGTTATGAAATTAGTCCACATCCAGATGTAAGAAAAAAAGCACTTACATACATGATAAATATTAATCCTAACGATGATTCAGAAAAAATTACGCAACATACTCACTACTTAAAGTTAAAAGAAAAATATAATTATGTAAAAATATTTTGGGAAGGAAATCCTGATGTAGAAAGATGTTGGGTTCCATGGGACTGGTGTGACTCACAGTTTATTCAATCTCAGAATAACTCCTTGGTAATGTTTTCACCAAATTGCTCAACAATGCATGCTGTAAAAGCAAACTATAATCACCTTCTAGGACAAAGAACACAATTATACGGGAATCTTTGGTTCAACGAGGTCTCTTCTTTAAAGAAATTAGAGTGGGAGAGCCTTGATTTGCTTAATAAGAAAAATCACAAAATGGAGGGATCAAAATTAAGTCCTCTTCTAGGTATTCCAACAAAACTTGTATCAAAAATTAAAGAAAGTCTTTTAAGAAGAGATTTATCTCACTATGAAAAAATTAGTAGGCAGCCTGATGATTATAAATAAAGTGACTTACTTCTAATATGAAAGTTTCTGAAGCAGTCCAATCAAGGTCTTCAATAAGATCGTTTCTTGATAAGTCTGTTGATAATAGTCTTATCAAGTCTCTTTTAGTTCAGGCCTCAAGGAGTCCATCTGGAGGAAACTTACAGCCATGGAAGATATACGTTATTAATAAAAAAAGTATGAAAGAATTTCTTCACTTTCAAGATCAATGGACAAATTCAGAACAACCTAGTTATGCAATTTATCCCTCTAAACTAAAAGAGCCATATCGAACATCAAGATATGAGCTAGGTGAAGAAATGTATAAGCTTCTTGGCATACCTAGAGAAGATAAAGAAGGGCGTTTAAATCAAGTTATGAAAAATTTTAAATTTTTTGGAGCACCTGCAGCTTTATTCTGCTATGTTGATAAACAAATGGGGCCGCCTCAGTGGTCAGATTTAGGAATGTTTTTGCAAACATTTATGTTACTTGCAAAAGAGGCTGGGCTGGATACATGTGCACAAGAAGCATGGTCCATGAAAAATACTAGTGTATCAAGTTTTCTTAATGCTGATTCAGATGAATTTTTATTTTGTGGAATGTGTATAGGCTATAAAGATAACGATAGTAAGGTCAATTCACTCAAATCAAAAAGACGCGATATTAATAGCTGGGCAAAATTTCTTTAATTCTGATTATTAGCTTTTATGTTTAAAAACTTCTTCAGGCATTGCATTTTAAAGTTTGGCTATCAAATCTCACCAATCAAAGAGCAAGTTTTCTCTGAGCCAAGTGAATTGGGCAAAGCAAAAAATTTCAAAGAGCGCTTTAAAGATGTAATTTCTGATCCGCTTAATTTACTAATAAACCGTGTTCCTGAAGCAGGATATGTTGATGCAAACATGAACGTCTTTTTGCATAACGGGTTAAAAGTGCCCATAAAAGGTAAATATGCTTATTATGATGATTTCTCTGATATCTTAATTTTTAATAGAGGAGTTCATGAACCGCTTGAAGAGTTTTGTTTTCAAGAAGTTCTTAAAATCATAGATAAAAAAAATCCAATTATGTTGGAACTTGGATCATATTGGGCACATTATTCAATGTGGTTTTTACAAATATTTAAATTTGGTAAAAGTTTCATGGTAGAGCCCAATCTTCAAAACTTAAATTCTGGAAAACATAACTTTAATATTAATTCTCTCTCTGGCGAATTTATTCAATCAGAGGTTTGTAAAGGTGAATTTGAAGTAGATATTTTTATACAAGAAAATCATATTAACTCACTAGATATTTTACATTGCGATATTCAGGGGCTAGAGCTTGAGATGCTTGAGCGCACACACTCGACTTTAAATCAAAATAAAGTTGATTATATTTTCATTTCAACTCACAGTGAATCCATTCACAATGATGTATGCAATTTTTTGATTGAAAATAATTATGTGATAGAGGTTTCCTCTAATTTTGAAGATCATACCACCAGCTATGATGGCTTTGTTTTAGCATCAAACCCAGAAACGAGGAGGGTATTCCAAAATTTTAAACCGCTTGGGAGATTAGATATTTTAAATGCATCTCCTCAAGAACTTATAGATTCATTAAAAGAAATTAACTAACTTTTGAATGAGTAAATTTTCAGAAAAATATATGCAATTAGCTATTGATGAGGCAAAAAAAGCTTTCAAGATTGATGAAGTTCCCGTTGGCGCAGTAATTGTGAAGGAGGATAAGGTAATAGGCAGGGGATACAATACAGTAATAAAAAATAATTCAATTATTCATCATGCCGAGATAAATGCAATAAATGAGGCAAGTGAAATATTAGGAAATTATAGATTAGTGAATTGCCAAATATATGTTACTTTAGAGCCATGTCATATGTGCGCTAAAGCAATAGTTGATACCAGATTGGATTACCTTTTTTTTGGTGCAAGGGAACCTAAAAGTGGCTCAATTGAATCTGTCGATAAATTTTTAGAAAATAAATTTCTTAACCATAAGGTGAATTATAGTGGAGGTCATATGGAGCTCCAGTCAATTGAAATGCTAAAGAAATTTTTTAAATCTAGAAGAAGATCTAACAATGTTCATTTAAGCTCAAGCCATATTGGGCAATGATCTGAGGGTTTTTCCATCGCTCTTGCATAATAATCTATCCCAGTGCTTTTAATTAACTTCCTTAGATTTTCAGACAATAAAATATGATCAATTCGCAAACCTCTTTTTGGATTATCATCAAACATTCTAGAGCGATAATCAAACCAAGAATAAATGGAATCTTCTTCAGGGTTTTGTTCTCTCCATGAATCAATAAAACCAAGATTTTTTATTTTATTCCACATCTCTATTTCCTCTGGTAGGAAAGCTGTTTTGCCATCTCGCAGCCATCTTTTTACATTTTGTTCCCCTATCCCAATATCTAATTCTGTGGGAGCAACATTAAAATCGCCCATTACAATCAAATTCTCTTCAACTTTTTTAAGCTTTTTGATGTGATTTTCTAAATCATCATAAAATTTTATTTTTTTTGGAAATTTGGTTTCATGTGATCTATTTTCTCCCTGAGGAAAATACCCATTCATAATAGTAATTTTTTTTCTTTTCCATTTAAAGGTAGCTTGTATAAATCTTTTTTGGTCATCCTCTGAATCACCTACAAAACCTTTTTGTACATTTTCAGGCTTTTTTTTGCTTAGAATTGCCACCCCATAGTGACCTTTTTGCCCCCAAAATTCTGGGTGATACCCAATTTTTTTAATTTCATCAATTGGAAACTCAGGATCATTTACTTTAGTTTCCTGTATTCCTATGACATCAGGATCGATGGTATCTCTTAGATGAATCAGTTGATGGGGGCGAGCCCTTATGCTGTTTATATTAAAAGATACAATTTTCATATTTTATGATGCTTTAGATAGGTAAATATTTTGATCAAATATTGCATAGTCTGAAAGTATTTGCATGCCTTCATTTAGAAGATAGTCATTATCAATATCTATCTCAGAATCTCTCTCATCGTCTTCAGTTTCTTTGGCATCATTGTAATCCTGCATAGCCTTGTAAGAAATAAAAGTTTCTAAATTAAGAGAAGCGCGTCTTTTGTTCTCTATATCTAATGCCCA
>Ga0315315_10007191_pt1 | contig 10310 bp, 10 predicted proteins | sample M140m3416metaG_FD_203699 | JGI IMG/M metagenome (GOLD analysis project Ga0315315, IMG submission 203699) | Ammonia-oxidizing marine archaeal communities from Monterey Bay, California, United States - M1 40m 3416 | ecosystem: Environmental > Aquatic > Marine > Intertidal zone | place: USA... | reverse complement strand
AGTCCTATTTCGACGGCAATGATAGCAATATTGCTTGGAATGTTTTTTGGAAATGTTTTTAAAATAAGAGATAGTTTTCAAAAAGGATTAGATTTTACAAGAGAGTACATCTTAAAGCTCGGTATTATTTGTCTTGGTATACAATTAAAACCATTTGAATTTTTAAACTTTGGTAAGATTGCAATACCATTAATAGTAATTTGTATAATTAGTGTTTTAATAGTTATAAAACTTTTAATTAAAAAGCTTAAAATCCCGACAAGAATGGCTTATTTAATTTCTATTGGAAGTACAGTTTGTGGAACTACTGCTATAATGGCTACTGCCCCAGTGATTAAAGCAAATAAAAATGAAGTATCTTATGCAATAGCTAATATCACATTATTTGGAATACTTTCTATGTTGATTTATCCTTATTTTGCAAATTTTTACTTTAGTAATGAACCATTATTAATTGGCCTTTTTTTAGGTACATCTATTCATGAAACATCTCAAGTAGCAGCTGCAGGACTTATTTACGAACAGCAATTTAATAGTCCTGAAACATTAAATATTGCAACTGTAACAAAGCTTATAAGAAATACTTTTTTGATAATCATGATCCCTTTGTTTGCATTTCTTTATAATAGAGGTCAAGCAAAAGAAAAAAATTATTCATTATTAAGTATTTTTCCTTATTTTGTATTAGGCTTCGTAAGTATGATTGTATTAAGAAATATTGGAGATGAAATGTTTACTTTAAATTCAAACTGGAATGACACAGTTGAAATTATTAAATTTTCCTCAAAAATATTCTTAACTATGGCAATGGCTGCTATTGGTCTATCTACAAATTTAAAAGATATAAAAAATATGGGATACAAACCTTTTGTAGTTGGATTTATAGCAATGTTAACTGTGGGAATAGTTTGTATAATTACAATTGAGAGTTATTTAAAATTTTTTATTTAGCAGGTTTGCTAAAATATTTTTTTCTTAAGTTAGACAAAAATCTTCTAATAAATGCAGCTGCAATTCCTAAACTCACAGCAAATAAAATAGAGAACAACCCATAGAAAAATGGCATATCTTTAGAAAACTCTAAAATAAATTTTGAGAAAAAATTTAAATCCGCACTTGCTACTTTGGATATTTCTTTAGTAATTTCTTCAGCAAAAAAAGTATCGTAAGCAATAGCTATTCCAACTATTAATAATAAAATTGCAAGTAATGCTTTAAGCCCAGAACTATCAATTCTTTCTCCAAGTTTTTGGCCAACTTGGACACCAAATATAGAACCCACAACTAACATGACAACTAACATCAGATCTATCGAACCATAATTAAATGAATGTAAAAAAGTAACTATTACACTTACAAAAATAGTTACAAACAAAGAGGTTCCAGGTACTAAGCGAGTAGGCATTTTAATAATGTAAATCATTGCTGGCACCAAAATGAAAGCACCTCCAATGCCCATAATCGCCGCTATAAAACCAACAGCTAACCCTATTATAATTGGAGTAAATACACTTTCATATAGTTTTGACTTTGGAAATCTCATTCTCAAAGGAAGACCATGTATCCAATAATGAACGTGTAGTTTTTTTCTCTCAATTACATTTTTTTTTGCTTTATCAATTTCACCGAGACTCTCTACCAACATTAGTGTCCCTATAATTGCAAGAATATACATATAAGCAAGAGATATGACGGTATCAATTTTTCCAATACCTTTAAAATAACTAAAAGTATAAATACCTAAAGCAGTCCCTATTGAACCACCAATTACAATCATAAAACCCATTTTGTAATCCAAAGTATTTTTTAACCAATGAGTAGTAGAGCCAGATACAGAGGTTGCTAAAATATTATTAGCTTCATTTGCAACTGCATAAGCGGGTGGAACTCCCAAGAAAATTAAAAATGGAGTCATTAAAAATCCACCACCAACACCAAACAAGCCTGACAAAACACCAACTATCGCACTTAAAAAAAGTATTTCTACTGGATTAACAAAAACTTGGGCTATTGGTAAAAAAACTTCCATCAAATAATAAAAAACTTTTAAGTATTACTTAATTAAAAGTTAAAAAAGTTCCAACTAAAATAACACCCCAACAAGCAGCAATTGCTGAAAAAATCCCAGTTTTAATAAATGTTGTTTTTTTGTTAGTTATTTTGTTTAAGATTTTTATATTTGAAAGGTGCATCTATATTCTTCAATACACCCACTGCAAAAATTGTCAAATTATAATTTAATATATCGTTGCTCCGAAGACTTTAATCTCTCCGTCCTCAACACCAAGAACCAATCTTCCCAAAAACTCACCTGGAATTTTCTTATTTGTCTGTTTAATCAATACTGTGATGTGATCACCTCTTCTTAAGGTGCCAAAAGGCTCGTAAGTCTCATTTAGATTGGTAATAAGTTCGTTATTAGCCCATTGCTTTCCAAGCTCAACTTCATTTGCTCCAAACAACATTTGTGTTGAAAAATCACGAGTAAAACCACCATAGTCTTTTAGATTAGATGATCTAACCAAGTTTTCCCATAAAGGCTTACCTAAAGTAAATATCTCTTCATCAGATTTAGCTAAAATATCCATAGGGGGTTTACTATTTATTTATACTTAAGAGGCTTTCTTCTTCTCATTCTCATCAACTATATGATACACCGGGACTTTTTCCATGGTGAATTTTCCTGTTTTTGGATCTCTTCTTGAAACAGTTAAACAATGCCAGTTATCATCATCTAATTTCATATGATCACCTCTATAATAATACCCTGGCCAACGAGTTTCTTCTCTAAATAAAGTATGTTCTGTTACACATTGTGAAGTTAAAGCTCTATGCTTCAATTCCCAAGCTCTCATTAGTTGGTGATAGTCCTCAGCACCTACTTTTTCTAAATCCTCTTGTAACCAATCCAAAAGTTCTAAGCCTCTTTTCAACATATTACCGTTAGTCATATAATTTGACGTGATACCACCAACATACTCATCCATAATTTTTTGAAGTCTTTGTAAGCCTTGAATTGGCGATATATAGCTAGGTGAAACAGTTCCACCTGTAATCTCGTTTTGAGCCACTGTGTATGTTTCTAGAGGTTTGTAAACTGCTGTTTTAAAATCTTCACATTGTTTGTCAGAAACATTGATTCCATCAGCTTTTTTATCCTCTATATATTTAACTGCAGCTTTTGCCGCTAATCTACCTTCAGTAAATGAGCCAGATGAAAACTTATGAGCACTTCCACCAACAGTATCACCTGCACCAAACAAACCATCGATAGTTAACATTCTATTATAGCCCCAGAAATATTCTGGTGGAGATAAATCCTCTGGTCCACTTACCCAAGCTCCTGAACAAGTTGCATGAGAGCCCATTACATATGGTTCTGATGTTGTTAATTCTGGATTAGTATGTTTTGGATCAATATTTTGTGAAGCCCAAACTACAGCTTGACCTACGGTCATTCCTAAAAAATTTTCCCAACCAACAGTTTCTAAATGTGGATCTTGGAAAGCTTCTTTTGTAACCATGTGAATAGGTCCGCCACCTGCAGCAACTTCTTGAATAAATGCATGATTTCTTAAGCATGTAGGAGTTGGATGATGATCAATGTATTCGCCAACTAATTCTTTTGTTTGGTCATACCACTTCTTCTCATAATTCTCTCCATTAGCATTTTGAGTGTATGTTTTTAAATGTAAAAAATATGCGCCAACAGGTCCATAACCATCTTTAAATCTACATAAAACGATTCTGTTTTCCATTTGAGTCATCTTAGCACCTGCTGCTATAGGTAAAGCATACGCAGAACCATTACTCCAAGGTGCATACCAAGTTCTTCCCATACCTTCACCAACAGCTCTAGGTTTAAAAATATGCGATGCTCCACCTGCTGCTACGATTACTGTTTTTGCTCTAAACACATGAAAATCCCCAGTTCTCATATTAAAACCAACTGCTCCACCAATTCTATTTTCTTGTGACTCATCCATTAGTAAATGAGTAATCATTATTCTGTTGTAAATCTTATCTGCAGATTTTTTTGCAGCCTCTGCAACAATCGGTTTATAGCTTTCACCATGTATCATAATTTGCCATTTACCTTCTCTTAAATATCTGCCAGTTTTTTCATTTTTCATCATAGGAAGTCCCCACTCATCAAACATATGGACAGTTGAATCTACGTGACGAGCCATGTCATATCCTAAATCTTCTCTTACCATTCCCATTAAATCATTTCTTGCATATCGAACATGATCCTCTGGTTGGTTTTCATCCCATTGCATTCCCATATAACAGTTAATTGCATATAGTCCTTGAGCAACAGCTCCGCTTCTATCTATGTTAGCTTTTTCAACACAAATGATTTTTAAATCTCTCCCCCAGTGTCTAGCTTCAAAAGTAGCACCGGTTCCAGCCATTCCACCACCAACAACTAATACATCACATTCTTCAAAATGAGTTTTGTGTTTTGCCATTAATAATAAACTCCCTTTTTAAATGAATCTTTTGGTACAGATGGTAATTCACCCTTGGTATTTAAACCTTCTGGCTCTGTATAAAGTCTTTGAGAATTAATTTCTCCTTGGTTTGGTTTATCACCCTCAGCAAGTTTTGGTATGAACTTTCCCCAAGGTTTTGTTGTAATTGGGGAAACAAAATTTTTTTCAGTTCCGTTTCTAAATTTTATTTTCCAAGAGATTGTTCCTTTTTCTTCTTCTCTTCTCACTCTAACGCTATGACCCATAGGTGCAAAATCAGCATAACCTCTGACATCAATTGCATGATTTGGACACGCTTTCACGCAAGAGTAACATTCCCAACAAAAATTAGGTTCAATATTTTTTGCACGTCTTATATTTTCATCAATGTGCATAATATCTGATGGACATATATCTACGCAATGACCACAGCCATCACATCTAGTCATGTATACAAATGTTGACATAAATTATTTTTTTTCCTTTTTTGTTATCATATTAATAGTGTTTTGGCTCTTCTCTTTTTATACCCAGGCCAAATTGCTCAGGTGCATCAGCAGGTGGTGGTAGATTGTCTCTAGAACCATCAGCTTCAGCTAAATTTTTTTGTATAGCCGCCCCAGGCTTATAAAACATGTGTGCAAACTTAGACCAATAAACACCACCAAATAAAATTATATTAGAGGCAACAAATAAAGTTAAAAATAAATAAGATAAAACCATTTGATTATTAAATTGAGTGTACGACCAAGCTAGTCCAAAAGTTGAACATGCAAGTAACGCTAAAACAAATAAATCTGCTTTAATGATTCTATACCAAGGATGAGCTTCTGCAGATACATCAACCCTTAGAAAAAACCAAAACCAATAACCACCTAAACATGTTAGCACTGCTCCAACATGCCAAAGTAATGACCAAATTGCAGAAGTTGATTTGTCTACTCCTGTGTAACAAAAAACTAAAATTACTGATGATAGCCAGAATAAGATTGTTCCATACATTCCCATAACATGAGCAAGTCTTCTTTTACCTGCACCTAATTCTGAAGTTGTTGCAATATCACTGACTATTGTTTTTGATAAAACTTTAATTCTTTCACTTGTAGATAAAACTTTTGTTGCATTTTTTTTTGCTTTTTTCGCATTTTCAAAAAAATACTTAACATTTTTTTTATGAATGATGTCCATTATAGTCCCAAAAGCAATTAAGAATATCATTGATACAATAAATCCTTGCATAACTATAGGCGAGATCGACTCGGCTAATATGGAAAAAGGGTTTGTTTGTAACATGTCCGCCTCAATGTTAATTTATTTTTTTGTGTAATTTTTAAAATGTGTAATCTATTTAAAAAAATAGATCAATTGCTAACTCTGACTTATTTATCTTTGTTAAAAGGGTTTATTTTCGTTTATAATGTTGTTTATTAGGAATGACCGATCTTACTCCACCTTGAGGATTGTCTACATCTCCTGCTCTTCGAGGAATCAAATGAAAATGACAATGCAAAATAGATTGTCCTGAAACTTTTCCAATATTTGTTCCTAGATTAAAACCTTTAACGGATTGATCTTTTACCTCTATTTCGTTTTTGATAATTTTGATAAGTTCATCACACGCTATTAATTCTTCTTTTGATAAATCGAAATAATCAATCACATGTCTTTTGGGAATTATAAGAGAATGATATTTTGAAACTGGATATGAATCATAGCTTACAAAAGCAAAATCATTTTCGTGAACGTTTCCACTTTCTTTAATATTACAAAAAAGACATGGATTGTTTGGATCTCTCATATATTTAGAATTTATAAGAATTGCAGTTATTTACTGCCACACGATAATGTTTTGCAAAAACTTTAAATTTATTTAAATTTTTTCTCTTCCAATTAATATCATTAATTGTTTTAACTGAAGCAACACCTTTTCCAGAGCCTATCAATATTATTTCATCGTAACTATTTAAATCCTTTAACAGTATATCTTTTTTAATAATTTTTTTAATTTTTGTTTTAAAAAATTTATATGTATTGCCTTCATAATAATCTTTTCTTGGTGCAAAAACTTTTTGATTTTTTATGAATAAGAGATTTGATGTTCCTGTTTCTAAAATCTTTTGATTTGAAACTAAACCTATATCTGATTCAGAACTATCTAATTTTGATAAATAAGATAAAATTTTTTTATATTTTAAATTTTTATGAGTAGGTTTATCTCTTTTTAATTTTACCAATTTTAAATTAAAATTTGATTTTGGTGGAATTCTTTTTCTCAAAGAGATTGAGATTAATTTACTATTTAACGCAACTCTTAATAAATGATTGTATCTGCTTTTTTTTGATAAATTCTTATTTACGATTTTTATGATATCTTCTTTAAGATTTTTTTTTGTTATGCCATAACTTTTAAGAGATTTTATTAAATTTTTTAAATGATTTTCAAAAAATAAAATTTTTCCTGGTTTCCCAAAAATCCACATTGTAGTGAAAATACCATGATCTCCCCAGAGATCTCTATAACTTACTTCTTTTAAATTTTTAAGCTGATAAGATTTTTTTAATGAGTAAGTTGCCATTTATTGTTAAAAAAGATTCTGGGTGAAATTGAAATCCATAAATTTTTTCTTTCTTATTTTCAAAAGACATTGCTACTTTTGATTCTAAACATCTCATAGTTATCTCAAAATTATCTATTTTAAAAGGCTCTTTTAATTTCAGAGAATGATATCTTCCAACTTTAAAAATTTTATTTTTTTTAAATAAAGAATTTTTATTAATAACTTTAATATTTGACTGAAAACCATGATAAATTTTTCTTTGCTCAATGATTTTTGCACCTTCACAAAACAATATTTGTTGAAATCCTAAACAAATACCAATAATTTTTTTTTTACCTTTAAATTTCTTATATATGTTTGAAGTTATGGGATAATCTTTTGGTTTTCCTGGCCCAGGAGAAAAAACTATCACTGAGGCTTTCTTTAATCTATTTTTATTTATTTGATTATAATTATCACATTTAACTTCATCAAATAATGAAAATTGATGCACTACATTATGTGTGAAAGAATCATTGTGGTCTATAACGTAAATCATCTAAATAAATCAATTAATGCTTTTGCTTTTATATAATTTTCATTAAATTCATGTTTAGAATTACTATCCACTACCACGCCTGATGCTACTGAAATCTCAGAAATATTTTTATAATTTAATATTGATCTAATAATAATGTTAAATCTCATATCACCATTAAATTTAATATATCCAAAACTTCCTGTATAAATATTCCTATTCTCTTTTTCTTGTTTGTTTAAAAGGTTAAGAGTATTTATCTTTGGGCAACCAATTACAGAACCGCCAGGCATCATAGCTTTAATAATATCAATATTCTTAATATTTTTTTTTAGTTTTCCTTTAATGAGACTTACAAAGTGAAAAAGATCTTTATATTCTTCCACAATTTTTTGTTTGGACAATTTTACAGATCCCACCTCACAAATTCTAGACAAATCATTTCTTTCCATGTCAACTATCATATTATGTTCTTTTGTTTCCTTGAGATTCTTCTTAAAATAACTGAGAGCTTTAACTTTATTTAATACTTTGCTTTTTTTGACTGTCCCTGCTATTGGCTTTGTAGATATATCAAAACCTTTTTTAGTTATTAAATTTTCTGGCGAGCAACTGATTATTGAGTAATTTTTATCTTTAATCATAAAAGCTTCTGGAGCTAAATTTGTTTTTGATAATCTAGAAAAAAAATCTAAAGGATTAATTTTTGAATTTTTTTTATATTTTGTGCAAATCTTTATTTGATATGTTTCACCTTTTTTTATTTTCTTTTTAAATTGATTGAAAATTTTAGTGTAAGAACTTTTATTAATATTTATTTTAAAGCTGCCATTTTTCACTCTTTTTTGGCTATTATATTTAAGATTGTTATTTAAATTGATTATTTTTTCAGGTTTATAAAAAATTCCTTTGGGAAAATTGATATTTTTTTGTTCAGGTATTTTTATGCTAATTAGATTATTTAATAATTCATAACCAAAAAAACCTATAAATAAATCAGTATCCTTTTGTTTATTCTTATATTTTTTTGCTAAGAAATTTTTAATATTTTTTTTGTTTAAAATTATCTTTTTTGAAAAATTTGTATATAAATCAAATCCTTTATTAGATTTATAAATAATATATGACTTTCCCGAATTATGTATTTCTGCTAATTGATTTTGTGTATTCAATTTATTCTGTTTTTAATCTTAAAACCGGTTCTTCTTTAATTGGTAAGTGAATTATTGCTGCAAAAATAGATAATGCAATTGCTAAATACCACGCATAATCATAAGAACCATATAAATCATGAAATAAGCCACCGAGATATGCACCAAAAAAAGAACCGATTTGATGGCTTAAAAATACAATTCCATATAAAAGACCTAAATATTTTGTCCCAAACATATGAGCTACGATTCCACTAGTAGCTGGAACAGTTGAAAGCCATAAAAAACCAAAACTCGCTCCAAATAAAAAAGCACTTAAATTACTCGCAGGTGTAAATATGAAAAGTACAATTGAAACTCCTCTGAGGAAATAAATTCCACTAAGAATAATTTTTTTGCTCATTTTTGCTGAGAGATATCCGCTTAATAAAGAACCAAATATATTAAATAAACCAATTAATGATAAAATTGCAGCTGCAGTCCAATCTTCTAATCCTCTATCAATGACATATTTAGGTACATGAGTTCCAACTAAAGTAATATGAAAACCACAAACAAAAAAGCCCGAAACAAGTAAGATATAACTTTTAGTTTTGAAAGCCTCATTTAAAGCTTCTTTGAAAGATTGATCAGTTTTTTTTTCTGCACTTTCAGATTCAGATGGTGACCTTACAAAATAAGCTGCAACTAAACCTAATAATAAAAATAAAGAGAAAATAAATAAGGTATAATTCCAGCCTAATTCACTTAAAGAATAATTAGTAAAAATTGGAGAAAGAAAATAACCAAAGGAACCAACCGCTGTTACAAAACTCATAGCAATAGTTCTTGTTGATAAAGGGAAATGTTTACCAACAACTGACATTGGAATACTTATTGCGGTACCACCTAGTCCAATACCAATTAATAAACCCATATGAATTTGGAAAAAAATACCAGTGTTCGGTCCAGTGTATAAGAAATATATACCTAGGGTATAAAATATAAATGCAGATATTATAGCAAAGTGACCGCCGTATCTATCGGCAATAGCTCCAAATATAGGGCCAGTTAAACCCCACATCAACATCTGCATTCCAATAGCAAAACCAAATGCAGTATTACTAATATTCAAACTTTCATTGAAATCCATAAAAAATAATCCAAAAGTTTGTCTTACCCCTAGTGAAATTAAAACAACAAAACACGCTGCAAATAAAGTTACAATTGCAGTTTTAGATTTAAAAAAACTTTCTGAAATCATTTTAAATATCTTAATGCTTGTTTTATATCTGCAATTAAGTCATTAGGATCTTCAAGACCAATATGTAATCTTACAAGATGCTCATCTTTAGCTAACTTTAAATATTTTCTATTTCCAGTTTCTCTATTTTCCTGATGTAAAGCTAAACTTTCAAAGCCACCCCAACTATAACCATAGCCAAATAATTTAAGTGAGTTCACAAACTTTCGAACGGAATTAATATTTTTTGATTTTATTTTTAGGCCCATTAAGCCTGATGCGCCTGAATAATATTTTTTCCACATTCTAAAATTAAAAGAATCTTTTTTGTAAGGATATAATAATTTAAATTTTTTGTTTCTTGAAAGAAAAGCAGCAACCTTTTTT
>Ga0315315_10007190_pt1 | contig 10311 bp, 7 predicted proteins | sample M140m3416metaG_FD_203699 | JGI IMG/M metagenome (GOLD analysis project Ga0315315, IMG submission 203699) | Ammonia-oxidizing marine archaeal communities from Monterey Bay, California, United States - M1 40m 3416 | ecosystem: Environmental > Aquatic > Marine > Intertidal zone | place: USA... | reverse complement strand
ATCATGACTGGATTTTTTGCATTAATTTTTTTTGAAGCAATGTTTAAAGAAAGGCAATCTATTGATTCATCTGGCATATTGGGATCAGTTAAAAAAGACTCTTGATAAATTGTTTGAGGTGCACTAAACCCCTTTTTAGTAGCCTCAATAGATATCTCTGAATCAATTTTTTCTGGAAACTGCCACTGAGTTTTCTTCGTCAGAGGTTTTGCGTAAGGAATACCGTAAAAAAAATTAATGCCACTCTCAATGACGCCAGTAAATTTTCCTGCTTTGCAGGTTACACTTATATTAGACATTGCATAATTATAAATGTATTCAATAAAAAATTTACAAACGCTTGTAATTAGACATGTATTTACTTGAATTATTTGATATTTTTAATATTAATCGTAAAAATAATATCAAAAAATATGAATTATTATGTTGAATCAATAAACTAATAATGGAATCATTACATTTCATTCAAATAATTAATTAAAAAAATGTCATTAGCTATTTCAAAAGAAAGAACAAACCTAGATCTTCATAATGAATTGATCAAAAAGGCTGAGGATCTTATACCTGTTTTAAAGCAAAGATCTGAATCCGCTAATTCTAATAGAAGAATACCAAAAGAAACTATTCAAGATATGAAAGATGCTGGATTCTTTAAAATTTTACAGCCTAAACGATATGGTGGTTTTGAGCTAGACCCCCATACTTTTTCAGAAGTTCAATTAAGAGTTGCTCAAGGATGCATGTCGACTGCATGGGTTTTAGGAGTTATTGGCATCCATCCATTCCAACTTGCGCTATATGACAAAAAAGCTCAAAAAGAAGTTTGGGGTCAAGACGATGATACACTTGTATCATCATCATACGCACCTATGGGACAAGTTACACCTGTTGATGGTGGCTTCAAATTTTCAGGTCATTGGCAATGGTCCAGCGGTTCAGAACATTGCGATTGGGCTTTGCTCGGTGGCTTAATCTTTCCACCTGAAGGCGGCGCTCCAGAATATAGAACCTTTCTAATTCCAAAAAGTGATTATGAAATCAAAGACACATGGTACTCAATGGGCTTGAAGGCAACTGGCAGTCAAGACATTCATGTCAATGATGTTTTTGTTCCAGAGTATCGTACTCATAAACAATCTGATGGTTTTAATTTGACTAATCCAGGATATGAAATAAATAAGAACGATTTGTTTAAAATTCCATGGGGACAGCTATTTGTAAGAGCTGTTTCTACCCCTGCAATTGGCGCCACAAAAAAAATGTTAGAACTCTTTATTGAAGGCGCTAACAATAAAGCATCTAGTGATCCATCTAAACTAGCTGGAGATACTCACACTCAATCAATTGTTGCGGAAGCATCTGCTAAGTTAGATGCTATTGAAACTGTCATGTTCAGAAATTATGATGTGATGGTTGATAAAGCTGGTGATCAAGGCGGAATTCCTATGATTGACCGTGTTAAATTTAGATATGATGCATCCTTAGTAATAGAAAAATGTCTAGAAGTTGTTGACGCTCTTTTTTCCAATGCTGGTGGTGGAGCAGTATTTGCTGGCAGCGACATTCAAAAAATATTTCTAGATGTCCATACGTCTAGAGCACATGTCGCAAATAACCCTGTCAGCTTCTCAAGAAACTATGGTGCTATGCAGCTTGGAGTTGAGAATACAGATTATTTTGTATAGCCCTTAAAGATGGTAGCCGCCATCAACTGGAATGCAATGCCCTGTGATGTAACCTCCTCTGCTTGAAGCTAAGAAAACTGCTGTATCTGCAACTTCTTTTGGTAATCCAAACCTTTTGATTGCTAGTGTATTCATTACAGCTTCATGCCACGCTTCATCAAAGAAAGTATTATTTTCTTCCCTTAGTCTATGAAAAATTCCTGTATCAATAACGCCTAAAGCAATTGAGTTAGCTCTCACACCATTTTTTCCCTCTTCTTTAGCGATGCCTTTTAAAACATGCTCAATGGTTGCTTTTGGAGCCACAGAGAGAATATCGCCTGGAGGATATTTAAATAATCCAGCTGAACTAATAAATACTATGGAACCTTGAGACTCCCTTAGAAAGGGTAATCCAGTTTTGATGAGATTAAAAAACCCGTTAATGTCAGCATCAATCACTCCCTTCCACAGATCGATATCAATTTCGCTAATAAATTTTTGCGGTATATCAAATCCAGCTGCATTTACTAGGGTATTAATCGAACCATGGTCTTTGACAACTTTTTTGAAGGTTTCCTCTACAGATTTAGCGTCGCTATTATCTAGCTGATAAATTTTTACATCAGAATCAATTTCGTTTGCTATTTTTAGAGCTGCTTGTTCATTTTTATAATAAGTAATAGCTACTTTTGCACCCGAATTTGAAAATTCTTGAGCACATAGCGAGCCAATTCCTCCGCTGCCACCAACAATTAAGACGCATCCATTTTCAAAAATTTTATCCATTTTATTTACCTCTTTTGTTATTATATTGTTTCTTGAATATTTAACAAAAGGGAGAAAATTTATGCGCTTTTCATATCATCCAACAATGTGCGATCCATCATTTTATTTGGAGCTTGGAAAAGCTGCTGAAGCAGCAGGCTTTGATGCAATTACATTTCCAGACAGCATCTGCTATCCAAAAGAATGTGACTCAACATATCCATACAATGATGATGGAAGCAGAGAGTTTCTAGATGGTGTGCCATTTCTAGAACCATTTTCAATTATTCCAGCTATTGCAGCTGTTACCGAGAAACTTGAGTTTTCAACTTCTGTTTATAAGCTTGCTCCAAGACAAGCTGTTACCACTGCAAAATTTGTTACAACTTTAGGCGTTATGACAAATAATAGATTCCATTTTGGGGTTGGAGTAAGTCCTTGGTATGAAGATTTCTTGGCAACTGGAGAAAGATGGGAAAAACGTGGTAAAAGAATGGATGAGCAGATAGAAATTCTTAAAGGCCTAATGAATGGAGAATATTTCTCTTTTAAAGGAGAATTTTATGATATCCCTGAGCTCAAGCTTTGCCCTGCTCCTTCACAACCAGTTCCAATATTAATTGGTGGTCATTCAAAATTAGCACTGAAAAGAGCAGCAAGAGTTGGTGATGGTTGGATAAGCGCTGGATTAAGCTTAGAAGAAACAAAAAGTCTTATTGATCAAATTAATGAATATAGAGACGAATTCGGAACCTTAAATCATCCAAATTATCAATTTCAAGTAATGGGAGAAGCAGCATACTCACCAGAAGGAATTAAAAAACTAGAAGAATTAGGTGCTACTGAAGTTATTGTTGCCTTTAGGAATACATATGAAGGTGGGCCCGACGAAAGATCTTTGGACGGAATGATAGCTGAAATTAATTGGTATGCTGAAGAAGTAATTAAAAAATCTAAATAATTCTAAATGATTTGGTCGGGATGGCCGGATTTGAACCGACGACCACCTCACCCCCAGCGAGGTGCGCTACCAGGCTGCGCTACATCCCGAGAATGAATTATATATATTTATTACTACACACTTATTACTACATACTTATAAAAATTAATAATTAAATTCTTGTATATACATAAGATAAATATAGTGTACAATCGCGGCCCTAGGGGTTTAATGTTCAAATGAAAATAAATTTGGACTATAATAATTAATTATCTAATCATTATGTAAACTTGAATTTTTAGATTTGTGTAAAAAAAATTGTCAAATCACTAATTTATGTTCATAATAAGAACTTTCTACTATAGGAGTTGAAGAAGAATGGCTAAATTTAAAAACAGACTAAGTTATCTATTGGCACTTGTTGCCCCCATATTTTCGGCCTCAGTTATTGCTGATGATGAGCCTAAAACAGCTGGCTCAGAAGAGGAAGCTGCTAATAGCGCATCAGGCTCTTTAAGTGCTGGAGCTATTGCAGCAGCAGTTGCAGCTGCAGCAGCAATTGCAGCAGCAATTGATTCTGGTGACGGTGGAGGAGCAGCTCCTGCACCAACTCCTGCACCAACTGTAGCACCAACTCCTGAGCCAACAGCAGCACCAACTCCTGCACCAACTGCAGCACCAACTCCTGAACCAACAGCAGCACCAACACCGGCACCTACAGAAGTTTATGAGTATACATCCGATGTGACTGTTGCTTCAGCTACTACTACAAATTCTGCTACTCAAAGTCAGACTACTTCACAGACAATGACTAATTCCTCTACTATAGCTAATGTAGCTTCAGCACAGGCAGTCAATTCAAATACATCATCCAGCACATCAACTGTTACATTAACCATGACAGATACAGATCCATCAGATGGATTGTTTAATAATCCAACAGTTGCAACTGAAGCAATCATTACTGAACTTGATTCAGGTAATGCTGGTTATGACGTTGTTACAGTGGTTCAGGATGAATCTACGTCAGTTATGGCTGACCAAGAGGTGCAAGTACTAGTTGAGATTGATACTCACGAGGACAGAGCTGTTACTTTAGAGATTGAGACAACTGTTGACGTTGTTGAGCAAGTTACAGCCACCGCAACTAGAAACGTTCAGTAGAAAAATTTGTTAAAACTAAAAAACCCGCTTGATGCGGGTTTTTTTATGCAATTTTAAATCACTTGTAATAAAACTCCATTTTTATCTCTTTCATAAATGGATGCACGAACTGAATTGTTTTAATTTCACGATTATTAATATCCATGAAGTACTTATTTTCTTTTTTCCAGCCTATGTCACTTATTGATACCTCTTCACTATATACATTGACTAAAATTAACTCATCAAGATACAAGTAATCAATTTTGTCTTCCAAAGTTGTAAATGAAGACAAGTCCGCATTTATCAATAATGGGTTATTAAAATTAACAATTTCACTAAACTTACCTTCTTGATATGTCTTTCTAGTTGTTTCAAATTTTATTTCTATGTCATGAGGTAACCCAACAGTTTGTATAATCCTCCCATTTCTAGTGATTAATTGGCCTCCCTCTTTATCTACCCATGTATAAGTATCTTTATCAATAGAAAGTAATACCATGATAATAGGTTTTGATTTACCAATAGCTACTGTTGCAAAGCTAAATCTATTTTCATTATATGCCTCTTGATCAATAATAATTTCAGGGTATCCAACAGCAGCTCGATAAACTGTTGATGGTAAATCTTTATATGAAATAGGTATATTTGAGCATGAACTTAAAACAAAAAAAGTTATTAATAGTCTAATCATATATATCATCCCAATCCCTTAAAATATTCATATAAGAACTTTGATCAGTTACCCCATATAAATGATGACCATGAACCAAAATTGCTGCGCCATCTCTTGTTAATGGCCGCAATCCAAAACCAGCAACTCCTTTTGAATAATTTGGATAAAAGACTTCAATTGGTAGATGAAAATAGAATCCTTTGTCAAAGCTTCCCTCGCCAAATTCAAGCTTGCTAATATCAGTTTTTGAAGCGAAAACTCCAACTTTAAAACCACTTTTGAATCTTCTGGAAATATCCATATGAATACCAGAATCTCCTGCTAAAAAACGACCACCAGTTATCTTAAGCATAATTTTTGATTTTGGTTCTGCATAATAGTAATTAACAAAGCCTGTAGTAGTCATGTAATCACGAAAAGAGAATAGCATGTCGTAATCTCTTTGTTGAACTCTCCATAGCTCAGTTCCAATTGCATAATTTTTTGTAAAAGGTCTCCATAGAAACTCTGCTCCAAATCCGCCAAACATCTCTTCAATTAGCCCTCCAGTAAATTTAAAATAGATATCATCAAGCGGCTTAATAAAATAGTTTGCTTGTAATCGTGAAACCCTTGCTCTTTTACTTTGTTTTAAGTATTTAACAATGTCAGTTCTTACATGAGGAAGGATGCTGTCTGAGGCTAGTTTAAGATCATCGAAGTTATCCAGAATACCAAAATTAGCTATTGCAAGAATAGAAAAGTTTTCTGCCAAGAGAATTTCATTGTGCCAGGCAACAGAAACATCTCCAAAATAAAAGCCATCTGGGCCACCAATTTGACTTCTAACAGAGGGCGAGATTTTACTCAGAACTTTAGGTATGTCAGAGGGTGGTTGATATTTATGCCCCCGATACTCCTCATTTGTAATTTTATAGATTTCAGAACTCTCTAAAAGCGCAGAGGATAGATTAAGTTGCTCATATTTTTTGAAGTTTGATCTGTCAATTTTAGTTGTAAATAATGGCATTTCTGCATTGAGATTAGTGATTTTGAAAGTCTCAACTGATTCTGGTGCTATTTGATCTAAAACTCTTGCAACTCTTCCAGCCGCCCTAGCATAGCTAACGTGAGTATTTTGCGAAAAAGCAACAGAATACTCTGATTCATTTAAATCAGCAGACTGAAGGTATAGCTTAGACTCTCCAAGATATTTTAACGACGAGATATATAGATTTCTTGGATCTCTTGCATTTACTCTTCTAAATGCTGCAGCATTTGGAACAGTCTTCGGAGGGTCATTTTTTTTAATAAAAGGATCTTTCTTTCCATAACTGCCTGTATAAGAAAAACCAAAATTTAAAGTATTACCTCTGATATAACCTAATTTAATTTGAAGATTTTTTGTTATAGGGTAAGTAAAATTAAAATTAAAATCAGATGTCTGCTCTACAGGCAAATAACCCTCTTTAGTATAATCTGTTGCATCATACTCGAGCTTCACCCTTATACCCTTAGATTTAGGAATAAAAATCTCAACTCCTGCAAATAGTCCCGCATCCTCTCCTGAAAAAAAAGAACTGATATTAAACTCTCCACCCTGAGTACCTTTTCCACTTACAGAATTTACGAGCCTGTCACCATACCTAGCATCAATATTAGTTAATGGATTAGAAATTGAGTTATTAGAGATAACACCCCATCCCATACCTGCTGTGAAATCCATATTTCCAACAAATTTAGAAAATACTAAATATTCCGATGCAAAAAGTCCTGTCCCTCCAAGGTCTCTAAAACCTAATGCAACAGATGGGAAATATTTTGATTCTTTACGTAATCTAAATTTTGCACTAAAACTTTTATCTTTATAAGACTGATTTCCACTAAAGTCTTTATATGGACTATAAAGCCAATTATTCACATCAGCATATTGGTAAGATGCCTCAAACCAATTAAATGGATAGGCCATAATTGAACCTCTTAAATAGGGATCTAAATGTGACCATGTGAATCCAATAGTGCCTTCTTCATAAAATCTTGCTGAAGGCATTTGAATTAGGCCGGTAGTTCCATAATTAGAGAAACTTGGAGACTGTGAATAAGGATATATGTATTCAGAAATTTGAGAATAAAGCTTTACATGCAAAAATAAGCCTAATGCCAAAAGTACAAAAGCTCTTTTCATGCTTAAAGACTAATTAGAATTTGATATAGCTGCAATTGAGGCTGCGGTAACTGATAAGCTAGCCAAAATCGGTGAAACAGTTTCAACAAGAGCTAGAGAATCCAAAGGGCGAGCCTTTCTTGGAACAATTATGGTTGCTCCAGGCAGCAGATCATTGCTTCTAAATGTATTAAATGTAAACAGGCCAGATGAATTTCTAAGAGATGTTCCATTTGGTAAAATAGCATATATCTTACTCTTATCAGCATCAGTTTTAATCCCGCCAGCAAGGTCTAAATAATCTTGAAAGTCTAATTTTGGATTAAATGGAATGGTGACCGGGTTAAGAACTTGGCCAACAACTGTAATGACATTCTGCATGGGTGGAATATAAATTACATCACCAGGTTCAAGGAATAAATCTGAACTTTTTTTTCTTTTTAATATATTAGGGTCTAATTGCGTTACCAGCCTCCCTAAGGGGGCTGCATTAGATAAATTAGTCATAAGAGAGATTAGCCCAACTAGATCTGTAGAGTCTTGATCCAAATAACCACTAGTAACTGCCGATGAGAGAATATCAGAAAGTTCAGCTTTAGCCCTTTCTAATGCTCTTTGCTCTTGAGCTAAGATTGATTTTCTTGTTAACACTCCGCCTATTGGATAGGCATCAGAGGTTAAGCCTCCAACTCTCTGATACAAACTAGATAAACTCTCCTTATTTGATATTGAGTAGGTTCCAGGATTCTTAAATTCACCAACCAGAGTTACATATCCTTCATACATTTTATCTAAAGATAGATTTGATTTAAGAAAAGTAATATCTGATAAATTATCTAAATCATTCAATTGAAATGAACTAAAGCCCAGCTTATTTGTACCTACCTCAAATGAATGCTGTGAATTTGTTGGAGAATATAGAAATCCACCAGCTAAATGAAATAAATTAATTGCAGTGGATGAGTTAGCAACCGGATAAAGGCCGGGAAATCGAACATTACCAAGAACAGGAATAGCTTTAACTACTGTAAATGGGAGTAATTCACTGTATGAGTCAAACAATTTAGTGCAGGAAGATTCTCGAGAACTATTTAATATACTAAATTTAGATTCTAAAAAACCGATTAGTGGTTTTCTGCCTAATACGTCCAAAGATTTTAAACAAGTAAATTTTTTATCATTAGATTTATCTTTTTCATTTTTTGAAACAAGGCTTGATTGTAAGTCAGATAATTCTGCAATATTTGTAACATCTAGCTCATTAGAAGGAATTTCTTTTTTAGGATTTCTCAAACTACCAAGATATTCCTGAATAGTATTTGATTGAAGAAAACCAATATCTTCCTTAGATAAAATAAAAATCTTGTCTCTAGAAAAAACTTTCAAGTTATTTAACTCATCTTGTGACGTCAAATCTATGGAAAATAATTCATATGACTTAGATTGATTATCAAAACGTTTAATAATTGAAAATCCTGTATATGTTGATTCTAGGAGATCTCTACTTATATCAATAAATTGACCGAGATTTTGATTTGCGCTTATTGAAAAATCTCCAACATTTCTTATAGCTCCGATAAGACTAATATAATTAACTTTTTCTCCAATTGATGAGTTAACCTTTACTTTATCTCCTATTCTGAGCTTAAATATGTTTGGATCTCTGGGGTTTAATACAATTGACTTGCCTGAATCAAGAACTCTAGTAACTGAAATATTTTCTGTATCGCTTCTTGGCGTTACGCCTAATCCAAATTTCAATAAATCAGATAAAGTCTCGCCTTCAACAAACTCATAAATGGCTGGACGATTCACCTCTCCCAATAATGATGCAGTATTTTCTAGGCCGCTAACTATAACAGAATCTCCATCTTGTAAACTTAAATCCTTAAAGCTAAGATTCCCTTCGATAAGAACATCATATAAGTCAATTTTTGTAACAGTTTCTCCTCCTCTTATTATCTTGATTGACCGAAGTGAACTCTTATCTTTTACTCCTCCAGAAGATATGATTGCGTTAAGCACTGTGCCAAAAGAGTTTATGGCATATGAACCGGGAGCTTGAACATTGCCTAAAACAAAAACTTGCATAGCTCTGATCTTATCCATACTGATTGACACTTCTGTACCGAAAAATTTATCTGCAATAATATTTTCCATTTTTGCTAAAGCAGCAGAAAATGTAAGGCCAGCTAACTGAATTTTTCCAATGCCTTCAATTGCAATAGCTCCAGTTCTGTCAATTTTTAGAGAATCATCGAACTCTAGGCTTCCAAATAATAAAACCTTTACAACGTCACCCACTCTAAGAACATAATTTGATGAAAGGGGCAGGCTGTCATAGAAACTAAAATCATTGGTATAACCAGAGAAAATGTCCAAGCCATACAACTCAATTTCATCAAAAGTAGTTGGTTCAATAAATTGGAAATCTCTATACTCTTCTATTAAAAAGCATGCTCTTTTATCATTAATACATAACTGCGTTGCAAGTTCCATTCTTTTTTTCTGCAGATCAGAAAAATATATATTTTGCTTTTCATCAAAACTGAGCTCTGACAACTGCTTGGTAACGCTCATATATTCATTTTGCACAAATGATTTATAGCCGCCTTCTTCAGAATTTGCAGAGGCTTTACTTTTCTTGTCATTCTCCAATAATTCTAAGATTTCCGCAGTACCTGGTTCTTGAGCATTTGCCTGGTGCGAGGGAATACCAATTAAAACTAAAAATAATAAAAAGGTTATTATTTGATGCTTTGTATGTATTTGATTATTGTTTTTAGCATTAACTTTCATCAGAGAATTATACACTGATATATTAATAAAAAAATTGAAGATTATTACTTGAAAGTGTGTTTTTTCACAATAAAAATCAGTAGATATGTGGCAAATAAAATAAAGATATTTGCTACACTAGCCTAATCTTTAAAAAAATAAATGATTAATATTAATAAAAAAGTTTTATATATTTCTC
>Ga0315315_10007188_pt1 | contig 10313 bp, 8 predicted proteins | sample M140m3416metaG_FD_203699 | JGI IMG/M metagenome (GOLD analysis project Ga0315315, IMG submission 203699) | Ammonia-oxidizing marine archaeal communities from Monterey Bay, California, United States - M1 40m 3416 | ecosystem: Environmental > Aquatic > Marine > Intertidal zone | place: USA... | reverse complement strand
ACCAACTATTTTCATACTTTCTGTGAAAACATATTCAGCCATAGTTCCTAGAGGAACTGCAACTTTTTTACCTTCTAATTCAGAAGCATTAGCTTTTGTAATACCAGATTTTTTTGATGTAACACATGTTGTTCCACCCATTCCGTATTCCATTGCAACGTCTACTAAACTGATAGGTGCTTTAGCCTTAACAGCATTAATGTAAGGCATTAAACCTTGTGAATAAGAGATATCTATATCTCCTGCTAACATAGCATCAGTCATTGCTACACCGTTAGTGAAGTTAGTCCACTTAACTGGTACACCAAGTGCTTTTGCATATGCTTTTTTATTCATGTCCTCAAGATTTGGAGAAGGCCACTCCAAAAAGTACGCAACTCTTACTTCTTTAGCAGCTGAGTTAGCTACTGTAGCTGTTAGAGTAAACGCAAATAAAATCCCAAGAACTGTACTTATTATTTTTTTCATAGTTCTCCCATGTGGTTTGTTTAATAATAAGATTAAAAATGAAATTTTGTTAGAAGTAAACAAAAGATTATTTATGTTTGCCCATATTGATTTTACAACTTAAGATTGTATGCAATATTTCTTGTCAAACTATAACAATAGTCTACAAATTGAAATATGAGTTCATCAAATAGAACAAATATACCTAACTCTTTAAATGAGCATTGGATGCCATTTACTGATAATAAATCTTTTAAAAAAAACCCTAGATTAATTACGGACGCTAAAGGGGTTTATTTAACTAATCATCAAGGTAAAAAAATGATTGATGCAAGTTCTGGATTATTTTGTAATCCACTTGGTCATGGAAGAAAAGAAATTACCGAAGCAGTATCAAAGCAATTAGATAAATTAGATTATTGTCAACCATTCAACCAAGGTTATGGAGGATCGTTTGAATTAGCTACAAGAATAGCTAAAAAAACTCCAGAAGGAATTAATAGAATTTTTTATACTATTTGTGGATCTACAGCTGTTGAAACTGCAATAAAAATTGCAATTGCTTATCATAGAGCAAGAGGTGACTCCAAAAGATTTAGATTTGTTGGTCGTGAAAGAGGTTATCATGGAATGAATATTGGCGCGACTACAGTTGGAGGAATGATTAATAACGTAAAAACTTTCGCAAGTGTTTTAATGCCTGGCGTTCAACATATAAGACATACTCACTTACCAGAACATAAGTTTGTAAAAGGCCAACCGGATACAGGTGTTGAAATGGCTGAAGATTTAGAGAGAATAGCTATGAATTTTGGCGGAGAAAATATTGCAGCCTGCATAGTTGAACCTATTGCTGGATCAACTGGAACACTAGTACCTCCAAAAGGTTATTTAAAAAGAATAAGAGAAATTTGTGATAAGCACGGTATCCTATTAATTTTTGATGAAGTTATTACTGGCTGGGGAAGAACTGGTTCCGCATTTGCAGCACAAGAGTTTGGCGTTACTCCCGATATGATTACAATGGCTAAAGCCACAACAAATGGTGTTATTCCTATGGGAGTGGTTGCAGTTAAAGAAGAGATGTATGATGCTGTATTAGACTCTGCAAAAAATCCAGAAGGCACACCTGAATTATTTCATGGATATACTTACTCAGGAATTCCTGCAGCTGTTGCAGCAGGATTAGCTGTTCAAGATATTTTTGACAAAGAAGATATTTTTAATAGAGCAAAAGAGATGTCACCTTATTTTCAAGATGGGTTACATTCATTAAAAGATTTAAAAGAAGTTGTGAGTATTAGAGGTTATGGAATGATGGGTGGAGTTGAGATGAAAATGAAAGATAAACCTGGAAAATCTGGTTTTCAAACATTTAAACATTGTTACGATGCAGGTGTAAATTTCAAAAATACTGGAGACACATTAATCATAGCTCCACAGTTTATTTGTGAAAAGAAACATATTGATGAAATCATCGAAAAATTAAGAACAGGTATATCAAATTACTCAAAGTCATAAATGATCATCGGAGTTCCAAAAGAGATTAAGCTTCAAGAGCACAGAATCGGATTAACACCTGAAAGCGTTAAAGCTCTCACGGATAGAGATCATGAAGTATTAGTTGAAAATAACGGAGGATTTGAAGCCGGGTTTACTAATGATGATTATCTAAAAACAGGTGCCAAGATAGTCAAAACGCCGGAAGAAATTTTCAAAAAATCAGAACTAATAGTTAAAGTTAAAGAACCTCAAATGAATGAAGTTAAAATGATCAGAGAAGGTCAAATTATCTATACTTATCTTCATTTAGCGGCAGCTAAAGAATTAACTTTGGGTTTAATGAAAACAAAATCAATTTGTATAGCATATGAAACAGTGACAGATGACAGTGGCAGGTTACCATTATTAGCTCCAATGAGCGCTGTTGCAGGTAGAATGTCTGTTCAAGCAGGCGCTCATGCATTAGAAAAAAATCAAAAAGGCAGAGGATTGTTAATTGGAGGAGCGCCAGGAGTGGAACCAGCTAATGTCGTAATTCTTGGAGGCGGTGTTGTGGGAGAGAATGCAGCAATAATTGCTACAGGGATGCGAGGTAACGTTTATATAGTTGATAAGTCAAAAAAAAGATTAGAGGAACTCCATAAACAATTTGGAGACAAAATTATTCCAACAGAAAGCGACAAAACAGATCTAAAAAAATTAATAGCCGAATGTGATTTATTAGTTGGAGGAGTATTAATCCCTGGTGCAGAAGCACCTAAACTAGTAACTAAAGAGATGATCAAATCAATGAAAAGGGGATCAGTAATTGTTGATGTCGCAATTGATCAAGGAGGATGTGTGGAGACAAGTAAACCCACTACTCATGCAAACCCAACCTATTTAGTCGATGATGTTGTCCATTATTGTGTAGCTAACATGCCTGGTGGTGTTCCTAGAACATCAACGATGGCACTAAATAACGCAACATTACCATTATTATTAAAATTAGCTGATCAGGGCTATAAAAAAACTCTTACAGAAAACAAAAACTTTTTAGCAGGTTTAAATGTTTATAGAGGAAACATTACTTTTAAGGGTGTGTCTGATGCATTTAATTTAGAATATACCTCTGCATCTGATTTATTAAAATAAAAATGAGATTATTGCCCCACGAAGCTAAGGTGGTTGTAATTGGTGGAGGTATAGCAGGTTGTTCTACTGCCTACCATTTAGCTAATAATGGTTGGGATACAGTACTTATAGAGCGAGACCAATTAACATCCGGAACGACATGGCATGCTGCCGGGATGGTTACTCAATTAGGGACAACTCCGCAAATAACAAAAATAAGGAAAAATTCAGTAAAGTTTTATAATGATCTAAAAAAGATTACTGGTGAAGATACGAGCTTTAGAAAAACAGGTACTATAAATATTGCTACCACAAAATCAAGGCATCAAGAATTTCTAAGACAAAAAACAATGTCTAAATTATTTGATTTAGAAATTGAAATTATTAACAAGAAAAAATTTAAAAATCTTTATCCAATCGCAAAAACTAAAGATGTGTTAAGCGGCCTGTACATTCCGGATGACGGTCAGGCTGATCCTGAGGTTTTAACAAAGAATATTTCTCTTGCCGCTAAAATAAAGGGAGTAAAGATTTTTGAAAAATGTAAATTAGAAAAAATACTCAAGAGAAACAATCAGATTAGAGGAGTGAAAACTGATCATGGAATAATTAATTGTGAGTATATAGTTTTATGTGCTGGAATGTGGTCAAGGCAAATTGGAGAGGCGGCTGGAGTTAGTATACCTCTATATCCTAACGAACACTTTTACATGATCACCGAGGATTATATTAATCTGCCAAAAGTTTTACCTACATTTAGAGATCCAGATACTTATTTGTATGTCAGAGAATATCACAAAAAAATAATGTTAGGTATCTTTGAACCAAATGCTAAAAATGCTTTTAAAAAAACAGGCAAAGTACCTAACAATTTTTCATTTGGAGAATTTAAAGTTGATGCAAAATATATAAAAATGCTTCACCAGTTAGCATCTAAACGAATTCCTGTTATAAAAGATCTTAAAATAGAAAAGTATTTCTCTGGTCCAGAGTCGTTTACACCTGACAGTAATTTTCTTTTAGGGGAAACAGAAGAAATTAAAAATTTTTACGTTTGTTGCGGTTTTAACAGTATTGGCATTGGATCTTCAGGGGGAGCAGGTAAGGCGGTGGCTGAGTGGATGATAAACGGTCACACTAATCAAGATTTATCAAGCCTTGATGTTAAAAGGTTTGAAAAATTTAATTCTTCCTTAAAATTTATTAAAGAGAGAACAACAGAAACACTTGGAAATCTTTTTAAAATGCATTGGCCTTACAAACAATTAGAGACTTCTAGAAATATAAAACTACTTCCATACCATGATCATTTAAAAAAATTAGGCGCTTGTTTTGGGCAAATGGCTGGTTATGAAAGGCCTATGTGGTTTTCAAAAAATAAAAAACCAATTTATAAATACAGTTTCGGGTATCAAAATTGGTACCAATTTACAAAAAAAGAGTGTCTCAATACTAGAAATAATTTAGGTTTTTTTGACCTAACCCCGTTCGTAAAATTTGATTTTAGTGGAAAGTACGCACACGAACAACTTCAATATCTTTGTGCTAATAATATTAAAAATATAGAGGGAAAAACAACTTACACTCAGATGTTAAATTCATCAGGAGGAATAGAAGCTGATCTTACGATAAGTTGTTTAAAAAAGAATTTTTTTAGAATCATTTGTCCTGCATTAGCTAGAAGCCATAATAAATCACATATTTTAAAAAATTTAACAAAGAAAGTTAAATTTGAAGATGTAACTGAAAATTATTCTTGCTTAGGTATATTTGGACCTAATAGTAGAAAATTTTTGACCAAATTATTTGGAAATTACTTTAGCAAAGAAGATTTTCCATTCGCAACAGGAAAATATTTAAATATTTCTGGTTGCAAGGTTTGGTTTCAAAGACTATCTTTCATTGGTGAGCTTGGGTGGGAAATTTATATACCTATCAAAAAAACAAATATTATTTTTAATAAAATAAGAATATTAGGAAAAAAATTTAAGTTAAATTATGCAGGCATGCATGCACTTGATATACTCAGGCTGGAAAAAAAGTTTTTACATTGGGGACATGATATAACATCCGAAAACAATCCATTGGAGGCAGGATTATCATTTGCAGTTAATTTTAAAAAAAATGTCAATTTTATAGGGCGTAAAGCATTAGAAAAAATAAAAGATAAACCTATAAAAAGAAAATTAGAGTTATTTTCTCTAAAAAAAAATTTTAAACCAGGCAAACCCCTTATTCTTCATGATGAGCCTATCTTTCATAAAAAAAAGATAATTGGTTACACGACCAGCGCCAACTATTCTTTTTACTATAAAAAAAACATCTGTTTAGCCTATGTAGATAGCAGTATGAGGAATGATAATGAACTATATTTGGAAGTTGAGGGACGAAAATATCTTTTGAAATTAGAAAATTTCGCAATTCATGACCCGCACTCAAAACTTTTGCGAAGCTAATTCATTTTGGGTTATATTTTTTTCTTCAACCCATTTCGCTCTCTCTAATTATATTAATTTTATCAAATAGGAATACATTGTTTTTATGAGTTCTCAAATAAACTTTGAAAGCAATTCACAAGACATTAATAGTACTCACAGTAGAGTGAAGGTTACAGATCTTATTACAAGACTTAACGAAGAGAAAAAAATAGAAAAAAAAAGAAACCTAGCTTTAGGTGTTGCAGCTGTTTCAGCAGTCACAGTTTTTGGTATAATTTTAACAATTTAATTATTTAAATTTTCTTCTTAAAAATTTATTTAAAGGCCTCTCAAAATATTCAAAACACAAATTCGAAAAAAACAATAAAACCAGAATAAAACTTACTAAAAAAAGGTTATTAGTAAAAATATTTTTATCTATTTCAAAAAGATTGAATAAGATTAATAAAATTAATTGTAACGGAATATGAAGCAGATAAATCGAGTAAGTCATATTACCTAATTTAAGAAAATTTTTCTTTAAATTATCACTATGTAAATATTTTTCTGAAAGAGCTAAAAGTAACAATATTGAAGGGCAGAATAAATATATTTTAAAATTTCCGTAAAAAGATAGCAGAGTTAATAATAAAGATAATATTATTAGATATCTGTCATATCTTTTTGATAGACTAATAAAGTAAATTAATGAACCTGAAAAAAATAATCTTGCACATTGTAAAAATAAATTTTCACTATCGATTAACTTTGAGACAAATATTAGTAAGATACTTAAGATTATTAAAAAATAGGTTTTATATTTTTTTAAAAATCCTATTAAAAAAAAGAAAACAATATAAATCGCAACTTCTATAGATACACTCCAAATAGGCCCGTTGAAAGAATGTCCATTTTCAAAACCCCAAGATGATATAAAAAAAATCTGCAAAACAAAGTGATATAAATCGTTAAATTTAAAAATTTGATATTCATTAAAATAAAAACTATTTATTATTTGTAAAAATGCTACCAATATTAGCGTGATGAAGTGCAAAGGATAAAGCCTAGCAAATCTATTTAAAAAAAAATCTTTTAAAGACGTATTTTTATCAGAAGTACAATATATGTGAGTAAAAACAAATCCAGAAATTGCATAAAACAGATGTACACCGTAAAAACCTTTTTCATATAAAATGCCTAGAATAGTTGAGAAAGGTAAAGTTAGTTGAACTAATGTGTAATCAATTTCATTAAGTGAATTATAGGGATAAAAAAAATGTCGATAATGATAAAGTAAAACTGTTATCGCTGATAAAAATCTTAAAATTTCAATACTATAGTATCTTTTCATAAAAGTTTAATTACACATTTAACCGTCTTATCACTTAAAAGAAAAAAATAGATCATTTTTTTCTGGATTATTTGGGAAATCAAGTGACAGGTCAGGAAATTCTTTTTTGTATTCAATTTTAGCTGGTTTATATTTGTTGTTAAGAAATGTAATTTCTAGAGCAATTGGTAATCCGTTTTTTGATATACCGCAATGATTATTTCCATGAACATGAATTACGTGAAAATAATTGTTAATTTTCTTAACAATATCTAAAAATTCATTTTCACGTATATCCAATTGATGAAATTCCATTATTAACATTTCAATATTTTCATTGTAAGTGATAACATCTTCAATAATTTCAAATTCACTGCCTTCGATATCAATTTTAAAAATAATATTCTTAAATGTTTTTAATTGATTAAAAGTTTGATTAACTTGCACAGATTTAATTTTTTTTGAATTTGATATCTTTTTCTTATAAAAACTAATTTTTTTATTAAAAATGAAATTAATATATTCTCTAAGTAGTTCAAATCTTAGTGTTAAATTTTTATAACTAAGCCTGAAAGTAAGAAACCTCTTTAGATATTTCAAAAAAGGTTTTAAGAATGTAAAAATATTTATAGTGTGGTCATATATATCTACACTACCTTTTTTATTTAAATTGAGATATTCAAGTTCAAAAGACCAGTCAAGACCCATTCCATAACTTAATAATTGATTTGAATTTAATATAATTTTCTTATCAACTATATAACCACCATCTTTTTTTGAACCAACTCTTATTAAATTAGTATTGTTGATTGGTTTAATAAGATCGAATTTATTATCTAAATAAGTCATTTTATCTAAAAATTGTATTATTATTATTATTTGTTAATTATTAATTATGTCTAGTTTAATGTATTATTTCAATTATAAGAAGATAATATTTAATTATTAAAATACCTAATTATGGATAAAAACATTTTTCTTAAAATTTTTAACAAAAAAAAATATCTTGAAATTAAATATAAAAATAAAAAAGAACAAAACATAAATCTTTATAATCACAATATTAAAAATGAAATTTTTCTGATCCAAGAAAAATTAGAGAAAAAGAATGAGATAAATTTTCTGCACTCAGGTCATTTAGGTGATTTAATTTACAGTTTGCCAACTATTAAAAAAATATCTAGCATAAAAAAATGCAACTTATTAATTGAAAAGAATAAATTAAATCCAAAGTACTACCATAACCATCCCTCTGGCAATGTAATGATTAATGATAAATCTTTAAAAATGCTTTTACCATTACTGCAATCACAAAATTATCTAAACTCTGTGAAAGAGTTTACTAATCAGACAATTGATATTAATTTAAATTTATTTAGGGATATGCCATTTAATATAATTTTTCATTCTATGAAGTGGTATTCACATATAACTGGTTTTCCAATAAATATTGAGGAAAAATTTTTAGATGTTGAAAATTTAGATAATTTTAAAGATAAGATTACTATCTTGAGATCTCCAAGGTACAGAAATCAGTACATCAATTATAATTTTTTATCAGACTTCAAAAATTTAGTTTGTATAGGTCTTGAGTCTGAATATTTAGATTTAAAAAAAGAAGTAAAAAATTTAGAGTTTTATAATTGTAAAAATTTCTTAGAAATGGCACAGATAATTAATTCAAGTAAATTCTTTATTGGAAACCTCTGTTTTGCTTATTCAGTTGCAGAAGGACTTAAAGTACCTCGATTACTTGAAGCATGCCCAGATTTTCCAGTATTGTTCCCCTCAGGAAAAGATGCGTATGATGCATATCATCAAATTCATTTTGAAAAATATTTCAAAAAATTAAATAGTTTGTAATTTAAAAATTGAAATTTTATAGACAAGTATTAAACTGTGTGAAATAAGATTAGAAAACTTTGATCTTAGATTATTAGGCGAGGTAGCTCAGTTGGTTAGAGCACAGGACTCATAAGCCTGGGGTCGGCGGTTCGAATCCGCCTCTCGCTACCAGATTTTCCCAGACAGGGATTAAGTTATTTGAGTAGCACATAAAAAAACAATCCTTCACTAGAGTGTTTCGATCCAATTTCGACACACTGGTGTCACAGTGAGAAAATAAATTATAGTGTGTGGGGGGGGGAATTATAAGTTTCCTAATATTATTAATATTATTATAAAAGCAAGTGGAATACCCACTGCATATCTCCAAAAGCCAACCTTGGATTTTTTTTCTGATTTCTTATCTTTTTTTAATTTAATTTTTTTTGGTTCTTTAGTTTTAATTTTTAATCCTTTTGTTAGATAGAATGTTAACCCTAAAAAAAATGTGAAAGTTAAAAATTTTGCTAAACTATCTCCTCCATCCCCTACTGAGTAGATAAAGGATAAACTTAATAAAATAATAAAATATAGGATTGTATGTATTTTTTTTGATGTTAAATTTTTGAATAATTTAGCTGCTAATTGAGTTCCTAGATAAACGTTAGCACCCATCCATAGAATACTTAGTGGTGCACCAATGCTAATATCGCCAATAAATTTTATTAACGCATACCCTCTCCAGCCTTTAGGAAATAAATCTGCAGAAAGATGAATGGCTATGCCTAAAAATATTCCAATACAGATATATACAATGTTATTATTAGGTTTTTCTTTCTTAACTATTTGGTAGACATAAATCAAATATGGCAAAAGTATACTGTGGGTGACAATTGATCTGTGTCCCAAAAGATTTTGAAATGACTGGTCAAAGTCTGGAAAAATTAATCCAATAAATAGACCGATACTTAAAAATATAAAAAATATAAAAATATTTATTTCCTGAAGTTTTTTCATTGGACTCAGCATAACCCGTCACACCGTTGGACTCAATACGGACTCATCCAACAAAGAAATCAGGGCTTCTGGTTGTGTTAGAATTGTTATATAACAATAAATAACGTTAACAGGTTCAGGGCACCTGGCAACAGAACGCCCCTTCGTAACGGCTTAAACTATTATCAATTTAACGATTTTTAGATTTTGATCACAATTGGATCACAGTGAGAAAAGAAATTTTAGTGTGCGGGGGAATTATTTAGACCATTCTAACATAAAAGACTTTGGCGTTTCTTTTTGTGCTTTTTCACATTTTTCAAAGTATTTGTTATATCTATGTATTAATGATTTTTCTTTTAAGCTAATTTTTTCTAAATTTTCTCGAGCAGATATTTTTATAAACATTATTTGATCTTCTTTTAAATCTTCAATCTGATTTTTTGCTTTATTCCAAGAAGCAAGAAGTATTTCAGTTATTTTATCGCTCTCAAATTGCCATTTATCTTTTAAAGCATAATATTTTTTAAATGTATAACCTTGCTGAACTTCGTTATAAGTTGGGATTTTTGGTCTAGGATTTTTTTTTAGCCATTTATTATATTCCAAGTCATATTTAGCGTTAGTTTCTACTTGAGCTTTTTTTAAACTTTTTATTTCATCTACAGTATTTATATAACTTT
>Ga0315315_10007186_pt1 | contig 10316 bp, 7 predicted proteins | sample M140m3416metaG_FD_203699 | JGI IMG/M metagenome (GOLD analysis project Ga0315315, IMG submission 203699) | Ammonia-oxidizing marine archaeal communities from Monterey Bay, California, United States - M1 40m 3416 | ecosystem: Environmental > Aquatic > Marine > Intertidal zone | place: USA... | reverse complement strand
ATGACCATCGGTTGACCTGGGCTTTATAATTCCATCGAAACCTCCCATTGAGTCATCGTGGCTGACCACATGGTTTGTTGGTCCATCAATGGTCTGCCAAGGGTGCAAAACTTTTTTGTCGTTCCAATCAACACGGGTCTGTATGCGCATTTTGCCATCTCCTTCCGTCGCTGAACTTCCGTGTTCTAAGATAGGAAGCACAGGTTGAGCAAGGTGCTGAACCCCGACACCAAAGTATCTTGGGTTTGAATCAGTGAGTTCTGTTGGAGAATTTAGGCCGAAATGAAGCACAGGAGTTTTGGGATCTACCATGACAATTGACCCTGCGCTGCTCAACCAGTGACAACCAACAATCGATCCCAAACCATTTGGACCATGATCAAAAGGGTATAGGGGGCCCACCTCCCATTGTGCTCGATCCAGTGGCCAGATCTGACGCAACATGTGGGCACCACCAAACCAGTGGACGCCTCGAGACAGATCTAGAACAAGCTCGGCGCCTTTGAGACCTGCTTGGTCTTCTAGAGGCCGTTTTTCAATTATAATTTCTAACAGGTAACCTTGATCAATGCCACCAGTCCATCCAGAAAATTTTTCTCTGGTTCCGTGCGAGAGAGAGGATGGAACACACCAAATATTGAGATAAACTCCGCCCGGCCAGTACAAAGAAAGCGCCGCGTCTTTAGGGGCGCCCAAAGATGATGAGAGTTCTCGAGCAGGTGTTTCGGCGGCGTATTTGGGAAGAGTTATAGCGAGATTTTGTCGGCTTGTATCGATTTCTGGTATACAAAGTGTCATTGTGCCATCTTCCCGTACAAGTAGCATCGATCCGCCGTCTGATAACGACCAAGCGGTGGAGATTTGTTCTGCCGAAGCCCCCAATACAGAATGTCGAGTTGCGTAATCTTCCTTCAACGTATGCAAGGGGATGGACTGATTTGAAGTATAAACTGCCACGGCCGAGCAACCAGCGACGGCGCATCTCCGCGTGCACAAATACTGACTATCGCATTCCACGTCATCGTGCCGAGGCTCCATGCAGCCGGTTTTGACGCACGTCGCTGAGCGTGACTTTCGAATGTGACTACCAGGTAGTCCGTGGATGCTTTTTATCCGTGTTTGGCTTTCAGCACTCCGGGGCCGTATCGCGCCACCTGCAATAAGCTTCTGCATGTCCTCGAAGTCAAGGTTTTCCACGACGCGTTCGATGATTGATCAAGTTATCCTAGTAGACGTGTCGCACTTACAGTTCGGTGACTTCCAGAGTTCAGCAGGCTTCCCGGGGTCTAACACGCGCGTACGACAGTCGCGTAGTCTTATTTATTTATACAGCAGTAGTAGACTATATTATTATAACTCTTTCCTGTGTGTGGGAAGGGGTAAACCATGATTTATGAGTTAACGTGACGATTATTTAATACCTTCGTAGTTAACAATAATAATACCAGGTATTAATACCACTTATAAATACCTTCGTAATAATAAGGAACCGAACTTGGAGCTGATTCGGGAGCGGGTGACATATGTATGTAATAATCTTATTACTTGCTGATCATTCATCAGTTTATTTGAAGATATCGATAAATAAATAAAGTAAATAAAGGACATTATTATTTAATATGATATGATAATAAGTAACCTAATAACATCTAATAACCATGCATCATGTATGTGAAAATTCCATCTGTGTTGCCATTCTTGTTTTTTTTTGCAGCGCTTCAGGATGTCAAAAGGGAGCGGCCGAAGAGCCGCTTCGGGGCCGTTTAATCTCTAAACCCTGAAAACCCCTCCCCAACCCCCTAAAGACACGGTGCGGACCCTAAAGACACAGCGCACCGCTCGTTACTCGCGCGTCAGCGGCTACATGAGCGCGCGTCTTGCTCATGTGAAAAACCGCTCCTGTCAGCGCGTGGCGCGCTTCAGGATATGTATGGGAAGAATTAACTCAAGGATTACTCGTCCCGCCCGGTGCCAAAAAAAAAAAGAATGGTACCTTCGTACCTTCGAAGGTAACACAAACAGCTAGCTGTAAATTGCTGTATTTGATACGAAGGAACAAGTTCCATTCGTACAAATCAACCGGTTGTGCGAGCGAGGTTGACCAAGATGGACTAAAATTTCGATTTACAAGCAAAGTTCGTTTCGAAAACTTGTGAACTACCAGTTCTCCACAGCTCTCATGTCAAATCCAAACTATGCAGCCGAGAAAGGTTAGCCGAGTCAACGCTCATAAACTGCATATCTGTTCATTCATTTTATTCGCCCCAGGAAAATGCGTACTCTTCCTGAAAACCTTCACCGGGCCTTCTACCCTTGGCGTGAAGAAGTATGTGAACATGCTGGTGGGTACATAACGACTGCACGATCTCACGCTGCCAGGTATCACGCTTATTTTGTCGGCCAGGAACAAATATCATGCCGGAAGAGTGATTCTCTCGATATTTCTCTGGATGATTTACACGAGGTGCGCGTGGAAAAAATATGTTACAGCTACCCGCGATTAAACACGCTCCATTTTCTCGCCACCAGTTTTGTGCAGAGGAAGAAGCTTTCGGCAGTTTCTACGACGATGTACTCTCGAACACTCGCCGCTATGTATCCTTTTTCGCCGAAGCAGCGGACGAGCTCATGCCTCGCAGGACGTCAGATATAATGGACGAAGACGACACGTTTGATGTTCTTCTGCGTCAAGTATGTACGGTGATGTTGCATTCTACATATTGTCTTGACAACCGTGCACAGAGAGAAAATATTGAGGCAACTGCGGATGACGCGCATGGTTCCAATGAAGGATTGCCCAGCATATTGCGGCGCCGGTTTAGGGTTTATTTGAAACCCAGAACAAAAAGTGAAATGCGGATTCTTAGGAGCATACGTGCAGCTGACATAGGACATCTTGTAACTTTCAAGGTTTGGAACTTGATTTGGACCTGTTTGTTATCATCCGGCATTGATGATCTCCTTAAAGGGCATATGCACTCGCGCTGGGGATGTGAAACCATTAATAGAAGTCGCTTGCTTGACGTGTGATAGTTGTGGTTTTGAAATTTATCAGGTTTTCTGACCCGACCCGACGAGTCCAATGTTGCTGTTCAGGGACTTTATCAAATTCATTTGTATCCATCAGGAAATATTGGGCGAAACTTTCAATCCCATCAACAAATGTCCATCTGGCATGTGCAGAAGCTCTTCGAATACTAAAGGTGATATACCTAAGTGTTTTTATGTCGGTGCAACGCTTTGATTACTTAGTAGTTTCTCTTGCAGATCTTTTTCTGGAGACGAGAGCTTCAAAGTTTACCAGATATCAGGTATTGTCCATACAAAGGAAGCATGGAATGATTCCTAGCTAATCATTGATCGACTTTGTGCACGGTAGGAAGTGAGAGTACAAGAACTTTCCGAGGATGTCCCTGTTGGACACATCCCTCGTTCCATGACTGTGCAGGTAAAAGGCAGCTTGACCAGAACAGTGGGGTAAGGAGACATTTTTTCCCTTCTTCTGAATCTGAATACTCCAAATACTTGCCATGCTCGCAACATTCAATTCGTCCTCGTGTCAATATCGCGGACCCTTCGAAATGCCCTGGTGATGTCGTCGTCGTATCTGGAATCTTTTTGCCAAAAGCATTCACTGGTTTCAAGGTATTAAAAACGCCTTGCGTTTACATGCTTCTGTCCGACTTCAGGTCATCTAAAACATGCGCCATATACTTTGCAGGCAATCAACGCTGGACTTGTGGCAAACACATATGTAGAGGCCATGTCGGTAACACGGAGTAAGTTCAGATACTCAGATTCCTCCGCGTCTGCTGAGGTGATGAGCACGCTCCATCGATACCGCAAACACCCGGATATATACGGCAGGCTCGCTCAGTCTATTTCTCCGGAAATATTTGGACACGAAGACGTTAAAAAGGCATTGCTTCTATTGCTTTGTGGTGGTGTTTCAAGGAGGCTGAATGACGGGATAAAAATACGAGGTGATATTCACGTTTGCCTCATGGGGGACCCAGGTGTCGCGAAATCACAGCTTCTAAAGCATATCGTAACGGTTGCACCAAGGTTGCGGCATGTGCCTTGTTCAAGCTCAAATTCGACTGCCTAAACTCTTGTTTGTTTTCAGAGGCGTGTATACTACAGGGCGCGGTAGTAGTGGTGTCGGTTTGACGGCATCAGTCCAACGAGATACGCTTACGGGTGAAATGATATTGGAAGGCGGTGCATTGGTTCTCGCTGATAATGGGATTTGCTGTATCGATGAATTCGATAAGATGGACGAAAGTGACCGCACAGCAATTCACGAGGTCATGGAGCAACAAACTGTTAGCATTGCAAAGGTTAGTGTAAAGTGAAAAAATGGATTTTTTCCCTTTTCCGACAAGCTTTATTCTTGCAGGCAGGAATAACCACAACTTTGAATGCGCGGACATCCGTTCTTGCTGCGGCGAATCCCGCGTATGGACGCTACAATCTTGCTGCTACGCCTCAAGAAAATATTAATTTGCCCGCAGCGCTTTTGAGCCGCTTTGATCTGATGTGGCTCATTCTGGACGCCGCAAGTGCTGATTCAGATATGGCCCTTGCACACCACGTCATCCATGTGCATCGAGAAGGCAGAGCACCGGTTGGGTTTCTCTTTGTATGTCCTCGTCGGTGAAATAACTTGAAGTGTTTTCCAGGGGCTATCATTTGATCCGATCGCACCTACTGAACTTCGTTCATACATTGCGCACGCTCGAACCTTCTGCCCTAGTGTTCCAAGCGAACTCGCTGACTTTATAGCCTCTGCGTATGCTGAAATGCGTCAGGATGAGCTCGATGCCGGTGAAATGGCAATGGTAAAAAACATCTGACCTCTTTGTTGATTGTTTGAAAATTAATCAACAACTTCAGGGCTATACCACCGCACGTACTCTGTTATCAATTTTACGTTTATCCGAGGCTCTTGCTCGCTTGCGATGGGCTGACCAGGTCGTGCCAGCATGTCGATTTTCACCTATAACTTACTCACTGAGAAACCTGAATCTCAAGGTTGTTGAAGACGATGTGAATGAGGCCTTGCGACTCATGAAAATGTCAAAGGTGACGGTGGTTGTTCTTGCAGCATTCAGTTTGTGCGATAATGTATTTTTATGGCAACGAAACAGGTCAGCCTTGAGGATAAGTCAAACGGCAACTCTGCGAAGCTCGATCCAATCACGGCAGCATACTCGGTACGAAATCACGTGTGCAGGGATCGTGCTCTCTTGTTTCTTGGACAAATTGACCCAACCTTGCTGTAATCGTGACAGGCCCTTCGCGAATGGGCAGATGCCCACTTTTCCACGGAGGTCTCCTATGAGCGTGCTATCTCCCTAATAGTCGGCAAGGGGTACCCGAAAGAGGTACGAGTGCGCCTTCACAACCAGCTTTCTTCCCTATGTTATTATGTGAGATACAGGTTTTGGATGCTTGCCTCGACGAATACAGTAGTTTGGACGTTTTAGTGCTTGACGAAGACCACAACATCTTCTTTGTTGAGTAGACCTGCCTGCTTGCAACCCTCAAAAATTTTATCTCAACAGAAGATTTGTTTTGCACGCTTAGACGGCCTCTTTACTTGATATGTTTACTAAAATTCGGATGCTAGGCCGAACTATTGGCCCTGTGATTAGGGGTTAGTATAGATTGAAACATGTGCGTTCAGTGATTGGTTGGCATCGGGATCGGTTGTACATAATTTTTGTGTGCACCACACATCCCGCGTTGGCCCCGTGGTGGTCGTCGTGATATATTATTCGGCAAGCCGACCTTACATGACTCCAACTTGCAAAATGCCACACTCACCTGGTATCGTGAATCAAGAACCGAGGTGGTATCGTGAATCCACTTCTCCATACAATGTTGGCATTTTTGAAAGTTTCGTATCGTATGGTACGCATCACATTACGTAATAATAAAAATCTTCCAGGGACCGAGCAAACAGCGTTAGACGTGATTGCGTGGGTCCGTTCCCAGGTGTATCGGCATAGCCCCCTGGCATATACGGGCTTATTAATTAAAACATGATGAGACTACTACTGATATGATGAGGGTACATACGTGCGACATATGCACGTTTATTTATCGGTTGCTTGGTCGGATGGTATGATCTGATGATATAATGACATGTCTAATTTCAAATGTGAATTAATTGAGTTATATTACATATAAATGCCCTAACGTATGAGTAAACACAATCGGACAAATTTTCAACAAGTGACTCAAGAAAATTGGTTTATTTCGTCCAATGAAGGGACCAACTATATGTAGCGCTGAACCGACGTTCCTGAGTTAACGATGTCGAAAATGGAGACAATGTATGGGGCAAATAGACCTTCGACCTTGATTAACGATACCATGTACACCACCCACAACGCCGTGAGAGACACCGTCGAGAAGATCCTCCGTCGAGCCGGCTGCACCACAGTCTCCGAGCCCGTCGGAGAGCTGGAGCCGCGCATCGACTCGAAAGGCAAAAAACACGAGCTGAGAGTCGACATCCGCGCTGACGGCCTACGCGCCAACTCCACAACCCTCCTGCTCGACACCTCGATCACACACATCATCGGCCAGGCTAAGGACCCGGCGAGCCAACCCCAGGCCCGCCAAGGCAAGAGCCACCCTAAAGCCAACATCATCAAGGCCGCGGAGACGATCAAAGACCAGGTGAGTACTTGTACGACATTTTTTTCGTGAGAATCCCGTAAGATCGGCTATATATGAATAAGGTCACGGGTACATACGGTGACGTAATAATTAATCTGCGTGCTGACTAATAGCTAGCGCCTAGCACGTGTCAGCATATGGTCCTTAAGTAATAACCCATCGTTTCCGTCGCTGAAATTCAAGTAAAAAAATTATAATTTCTGGAGCGAGGCTCGCTCATCTAACTATATATATATATTACGAAGGTATAGATATCTTCGTAAATAATATTTTATAAATACCTTCGAATGAAGCAAGCAATCAAGCAATCAAGGTATAATAATATATAATAATAACCTTGCTTGATTGCTTCGACCGACATGCATGTATCATATATGCATGCATTATTGCATGCATGTAATATAATAAAAGAGTTACAGCTTTTTTTATTACATCCTCGGGCAGCTAACAAACCGAGTAATAAGTTGTCGAGCGGATTTGCGATTCGTGTGTAACGTTCTCTTCCACCAGAGCGCAGCCCACATATTATTCGCAACTGCATCCGTCGACAACGCGTACACCCGCCGCTATCTGAGCCAACGCCCTGGATTGGCACCAGCACACGCTCACTGTTTGCTCCCTTGAGGGCATCAGCTTGGGCAATGTCGGTGGACTGCCGCAAAGTTCCTATTTTATTTGGGCTGCATATATTTAACAAAAATGTTCGTCTTTGCGCTCGTATAATTCGGCTTGCTACATGAGCGCTGACGCCTATTCAAAAACGTCTTTGCAGGGAGCAAATTTGTTTAGCCTGTCTTGGTTAACTGGAACCGGGGAGGTATGTCCTGTTCGCCGCGATGCCTTCAAGCAACCTGCGCATTGTTCTGAAAATTGTTTGTGCTTCAGGTACACTCAGAAGAGTGTGCGCACAAACCAAAGATAATATTTGGCACGCTCTTTTCTCTGGATCAGTTCACATCAAAGTTACAAGGGAAAAAGGAAAAGGGGCTCGCTTCGTTTTGTGTATTCCATACTAAAAACTACAAAGTGCAAACTCTGGCAGCAACCAGTATTGTTATTATTTTATTCACAGAACCAACGTTCCCGGACATAAAGTGCCGTCTGAGCAGATGTAGTCAAGTCTTCAACGAGTATAAAAGCAGAAATGTAACTCTTCATGAGAAAGGGGGTAGCCAGCGCATCATTTCGCGCGTGCTCGAACAAGATCTTACGCAGGTGCTGACATCAAATTGAGCAAAGAACCCGACACACTCACGTCAATGTGTGAGCAACTTAAGAGCAAACTGTGCCGAGGTACTTTCTTCTCTGAAACCGAAATTGAGACAATACTAAAACCACGCTGACATGGCGCAAGATTCATTTATTACCTTGAAGTCACTGCGATCGCCTGCTTCCACCGCATAGATGCTCTTCATGAAGTTCGTGATAACTGCAGAGATCCCGCCTGAAGGTGCAGAATGCGCCAGTGCTTCGTTTTGGTCTGAAGTTTGTTGGTTAGAAAGTACGCAAAGATTTTTTTGGTAAACAACTTGCCTTCTAATGCTACCTGAAAGAGAATTTGCAAATTGGTTAAATCATGCATCATGTTATCCATCCCACAACCTATTATTTCTTCCACATATTTTATCAACATGAGGTTTAGTCTCTTAGAGTTCAGGCGCGAAAATGCCAAGAGTCTTGTATTCAGTAGAAACTTGATAAGTAGAAATCCTAGCCTTCAAGCAAATACGCAATCCATACCTTATGTGATTAGAGATAGTCTTTTGATGGAACATATCTTTTGCGTCGATGATAAAATTTGGTTCCGTCTGTAGTTGATCATGTAATTGTGTTGGAGCTGTTTAAGGAGATGACTCTTACCAGGCATTTTAAGCGGTATCCCAGGTGCAAGACCTGTTTTAATTCATATGAGTCGCGAGGTGAGCACATGAAAATGATCTCACAAACTTCAGAATCATGTTTGCTTACTTCGATAGCATTTGCGAGATACATAAGAGGCGCTTCGCCTGTTCGGTATGCTCTGATGCCTGAGCTAGCACGCTGTAGGTACCCATCGATCTTGGAATTCACAAGAATTTCAGATAGTACTGCCTGTGAAGCTCGGATGAAGATTCGATATATCCCGATTGTCGACTTGGATTACTCACCTCACAAGCAAACCGATCAGATTGCACTCCCCTCAACATGATTGTCGTCATCAGGGCGAACATTTCTTTAACAAGACCTGACACGAGCACCATTCCTCGAGTATTCTGTGCCCAGATTGAACAATAAATTTGAATCGAGTACAGCAGCGAATTCTTCGTACCTTGGTATCCTCAGCCTGCGTCCAGATCATGTGGAGCCAGCTGAACACCTCTTTGTCGAAAAGATTCGATACACCCGAAATGTTTGGAGCATCCTAAAAGAATCAAGGTGAGGCTATTGATCTGTTTAAAACCTTGATAAAAATCGGAAGGTAACCATCTCGTGAATTTCGCAGCTGAGCTGTATGAACGAAACAAAAAAAAGTGATAGACTGAGAAGACTGTGTGTATGCAGCGCCTTCTCTTCACTTTCATTTTGCTGCTGATGCCTTATGGAGATCCACTGACCACAGAACAGCGAGTCTGTAAGATATGAAAGTGTTTGAAGAAGGAATCACGAACCGAAGCCAGCAGAATTTCGTTAAAAGCACCCTTTAATAGAGATTTTGCGAGTTCGAGCAATCTTTGGCGAATAGGGGCTTGGAAGAGCGCAACGTTTGGAAAATCAAACGAGATTGCTTCTCCAAAATATTTTCTGACAACAACATATTTGGTTCAGGCACCTTCGTGAAATTTAGATCGAGTTTCTGCACCTTGAAATCATCACAGAAAGATTCTTTGTAGACCGCGAAGCCATGGGATTTAAACTTCGTCCACCGAAGCGACCATGACGCTGTAAAACAAATAAGCAACATCATTTCTTATCATTCCTTGGGTTGTGTTACCACTAATACTGACCACTGCAAAAATACGCCCGCGTCTCTGTAGAAAAAAAAGTACTTTCAAGCTATTTCTCATGAGCGCAGACCAGCGCGGCATACCTTGAATGTATCAGGCTGGCCAGTTTGATTGTCCTTCAAGCCATTGTCTATGAGTAACAAAATGACAATTATTCTCAAATTCAAAAACTGAAAACGCCGTGCAGCTACCATCGAGGCCATGCAACAGTTGGTGTGGAGTGCAAGATTGGAAAATCAAATGAAAGATTTCGGTGAGCAAAGTACTATCATCAGAGAACGGTTTCTTTCTGATATCCTGCGATCGACAAAGACAGATTTCATTGTTCAGAAGCTATGATACAGCTGTGGCGTGCAGTCTTAGAACACCTTTGCAACTTGAGTAAGCACATCAATCATGCCGGTGTCAAAAAAAACCTTAACAATCCTTTCCTGCTTTGAAGGAGGTCTTAATGCCGTTCGGGAGATTGATATTGTCTGTTCGCGAAGCATGCTTTGGGCGAGGGCTCGGGCCTGCAAACATTGTGTAACGTCTAACACACACCTTAATATAAATTGTGAATTTCATGTCTGCGAGTTGCTTGTGCTTTTCGTCGCTTATGAGGCAATTTCGTATGAATGTCAAAAACAATTGGATGATCTT
>Ga0315315_10007181_pt1 | contig 10319 bp, 9 predicted proteins | sample M140m3416metaG_FD_203699 | JGI IMG/M metagenome (GOLD analysis project Ga0315315, IMG submission 203699) | Ammonia-oxidizing marine archaeal communities from Monterey Bay, California, United States - M1 40m 3416 | ecosystem: Environmental > Aquatic > Marine > Intertidal zone | place: USA... | reverse complement strand
CATAAATGAAACAGGTAATTCTAATTTTGTTAATGGAAAGTGGATTTTTCTACAAGGCAGTCCAATACTTAGTGAAAAAAATGGTATCAAGACCGGGAGATTGTCTGGAATATCCGCACATTATGTTCCATCTTATTTGTTAAAAAACAGGATGCCCAGTTGGGAGACAAATTGTATTGAGGACTGGGAGACAAAAGTTGATCATATTGTAAATGAAACAGTTACTGAAAACATGACTGTTATTGCAGGCATTCCGTCCTGGGTTCAAATGTATTTTGAGAAGCTTATTGATGTTAAGAAGGAAAAGGTTGGAGATATTTTTAAAAATTTTAATTTATTTATATACGGCGGAGTGAACTATCAGCCATATCGGACTAAATTCGAAAACCTAATTGGTAGAAAATTTGATAGTATTGAGCTTTATCCAGCAAGTGAAGGATTTTTTGCATTTCAAGATTCTCAAAAAGAGAAGGGTATGTTGCTTCAACTTGATTCTGGAATTTTTTATGAGTTTGTTGAAGCAGATAAATTCTTTGATAAAAGCCCCCAAAGAATAACCCTCAAGAATGTAAAAATTGGTGTTAATTATGTAATTATAATTTCTACTAATGCGGGTCTTTGGGCTTATAACATTGGAGATACCGTTCAGTTTACTTCGACATCACCTTATCGAGTAATTGTTAGCGGAAGAATTAAACATTTTATTTCAGCTTTTGGAGAGCATGTAATAGCCAAAGAAGTTGAGCAAGCACTATCTTTATCAATCTTGGACTCTGAAATAAGTATCTCAGAATTTACTGTAGCACCTGAAATAAGCCCTATTAAAGGGCTGCCTTATCATGAATGGCTTATAGAGTTTGACAACCCCCCGTCCAATTTTAATAAATTTGCAGACAAATTAAATTCTGAACTGGTAAAGCAAAACACATATTATTCAGATTTAATAATTGGAAAGGTTTTAAGACCCCTGAAAATAACTTCAGTTAAACAAGAAGGGTTCAAAATTTATATGAAATCTATAGGAAAGCTTGGAGGACAAAATAAAACTCCGCGGCTATCAAATGACAGAAAAATAGCAGATTTTTTATATTCAAATGATCTTGTCAATTAGTTTATCTTTGTTAACACTAAACATCATGATTTTATATTTTAATGTAAACAATATAATCAAATTTAATGCGTTAAAATTACATTAGTTACCAAACGTAAATATTTAAAAACTAACTAAATTAAATTTTATGACTAATAAGAGCAGACAACACAATGAAGAAGTAGATTTAGGAAAAATTTTTATGATGATAGGAAATTCCTTCAACCGTTTTTTTCAATTTATCCTATCTGTGATTAAGAATCTTTTTTTTGGTTTCGTGTGGGTTGTTTTTTTTGTAAGAAAATATATTGTAGCGCTCTCTTTAGCAATATTTTTTGGATTAATTGTAGGGTTCATCATTGAAGAGACCTCAGATCCAGTATACAAGTCAACTATCACTGTGCGTCAGAATTATCACACAGGTGAAAACCTTTATGGATCTATAGAATACTATAATGGACTTTTGAAGGACAGGGACCACAAAGTTTTAGCTGAAGTTTTAGGGTTAAGCGAGGAGTCTTCTATGCAGGTTGTTAGCTTCGATATTGAACCAGTAATTACCAATAACGATTTGTTAATTATGTTTGATGATTATGTGGAAGACTTAGATTCATTAGCACAATCTAAGATTGATTATAACGAATATGTAAGTAATATCAATGAATACAGACACCCCTTTCAACAAATAAGCATAAAGTCAAAAACTAGAGCTAATTTTAATAATGTTTTTAAGAATATAGTTAAAAATATTTTAACAAATGAGTTTTTTGTCAATGAACAAAAGAAAGATATTTTAGAATTAACCGAGACTAAAGAAGCCCTAGAGAGAGCGTTAATACAGTCCGACTCTCTGCAGGAGACATACAAAAGGGTTTTACAAATGGACTCAAATACGCCAAGCGACGTAGGCATTACGTTTGAGGGAAATCACGACAATGAAAAGACTCGTGAATTTGATTTATTTATTAACGATATTAAATTAAGAAAAGAAATTGTTTCAGCAAATAGAAAATTAAAGGAAAAAGAAAATATTATTGATTTAATCTCAAGTAAACAAGACAATGGTTTTGTAGATCACAGTAAAGACTTTCTTGGCTTTCCTTTGTCAATTATAGTTTTTTATCCTGTAATTTTTTTCATCCTAATATTTCTTGTCTTGATATCCAAAGAATTTTATACCTATATTCAAAAGTATGAACATTTAAAAGGGTAATTTAATTTGATTATTAGACAATTATTAGCGTTAACAAAGACAGGCTTTTTTTTTTCTAGTTTAATTTTTTTTCTAGGATGTAAAAAAACTTTGTCAAAAGATTTTGATGGCGAGAGTGCTATAAATTATAATGAAGTCATTTTACCGAACTATAATTTGTGGGGTTTAAAAAACTTAAATATTGAAGCAAATCATAAATGTTTATACGATCAAAACATTCAAGTTTTATCATTAAAGAGGCTAACTGTTCAAGAACCGGCTTTTGTTTTTATAAATGATATACCAATTTATAATGGAGAGCGTTATAGCGCTAGTATTATGGCAAAAAGGGCGATTTCTCTAAAATCCGCGTTTGGACTAAGAATAGTGGCTAACTATCCAAGTAGAGCAGATGCGACATTTAATTTAGCAACAGGGGATATTAGCGGGGTAAGTGATCACGGAGGTGTTTTTAATAGTGAAGTAAGTGTTACAGAGGTAGGAGATGATTGGTTTAAATTTAGTTTGAGTGTTATTATTAATTCTAGCTCAGCACAAATTATTTTCGGACCAACATCGAGCTTTATGAAGACACAATCATGGGAATCATCAACATCTAAAAAAGACAGTGTTTTTATTATACCTTCTAGTCTTAAGCTCGAATTACTTAAAGGAGGGTGCGAATAAATAAGTTATACAGTAGTTTTGAAAAACAGAATCAAATTAGCAGTTTTATATTTTTGTTATAATCGTGAGGACCACTTAAAACAGTCTTTACCAAATGTACTCAGGTTTCGCGATGAATTACCATTATTTATTTTTTGTGATGGCCCTAAGGATTTAAATAATAGTGAAACAGTCAAGGTAGAAAACTATCTAAAAAGTGTCATGTGTGACATTCAAAATTGTAAAATTATATACAGAGAAGAAAATTTAGGGCTTGCAAAAAATATTATTTCCGGTGTAAATCACGTATTTAATTTAGGTTACGATACAATTACAGTTTTAGAAGATGATTGTGTTCCAAACAGGAATTATTTTAATTATATGAAAAATGCATTAAATTATTATTTGCATCATAGAAATGTAATGCATGTATCTGCATTTGGATTACCGCTAAAAAGTAAGCCAACTAAAGATTCTTACATAGCGCCTTATCCATGTTCATGGGGTTGGGGAACTTGGAAGGAAAAATGGATCGAATGTAATTTTTATGATACGGAATACTACAATAAAATTTTATCTGATAAGGAAATATTGGAAGTTTTTAATTGGTCAGGAAAATCATTCTCTCATTTCTTAACTCTTCAAATAAGAGGCAATATTAATAGCTGGCTTATTAGGTGGTATGCTCATATATTTAAGAATAAAGGTGTTTGCGTTTGGGCTACAGACAGCAAACTTTATAATATTGGTTTTGATGGTTCTGGGCAGCACAAAGTTAAGTATGATATTTATAATCAAAAACAAATAGATAAGTGTAAGGCATTTGATTTCCATCACGACACTAGCACTTTCAATAACAAAATCATCAAACAGTTTCGTCAATTTTTTATGGGTCCAAGTTTTATAGATAAACTAAAAACACTTTTGTATATTAATACCGGATTATTGATTGAGAGATTAAGAGATGTTTCAAATTATTATCAAGGTAAATAATGTTTGTATACAAAAGGGGATCGCAGATAAGTTCAAAGAGTAGGGTTTTCCCTTTCTCTAGATTTACTAATTCTAAGATTAATGATTTTTCATACTTAGGATTATTTGCCTTTGTTAATAACACTTCTATAGGTAAATATTGCTCTATTTCTATGAATTTTAAATCTGGTCTCGGCACTCATCCAAAAACTTTACCGTCTACTTCTCCAATTTTTTATACACGCAAATATGCTATAAAGAGTTCTTTTGGTTTTAAGAGATTAAAAAAAGTAAGCGAGTATCAAAAAATCACAATTGGGCATGATGTATGGATTGGGGCAGATGTAATCATAATTGACGGAGTAAAAGTTGGAAACGGCGCTATTATTGCAGCAAAAGCGGTCGTAACTAAAGACGTACCAAACTATGCCATTGTAGGCGGAGTGCCTGCTAATAAAATTAAGTATAGATTTTCTGAAGATATAATAAGTAAGCTAGAAGAGTTAAAGTGGTGGGATTGGAGTGAAGAGAAGATAATAAGGAACAAGGAGTTTTTTAGAAATGACATAACTCTTGAGTCAATTAATCAAATTAAGGACTAGTTGTCCCTAGGCCTTAAAAGCTTCATTTTTAATAAATTACTTAACATAAAAAAAGTAATTAAACAATGTCAGCCATAAATAAGATATATTCCATTCTAGGCAATAGAGAAAAAAAGATAGTTTTTAATAACTTTTTATCATTAACCATGCTCCAAGGAGCAAATTATATTTTACCGTTACTAATATTACCTTATTTAGTTAGAGTTTTAGGTGCAGAAAAGTTTGGTCTCGTAATGTTTGCGCAGTCTTTCGCGACCTTTTTAATGGTATTTGTTGATTTCGGTTTTAATATAAGTGGTACTAGGGAAATATCTTTAAACAGAACTAATAAAGGAAAGATCTCTGAAATATTTATTTCAATAATAATTATTAAAATAATATTGATTTTAGCAGCATTTGGTTTTTTATATTTTGCTGTAACTTTTATTGACAGGTTTAGCATAGATCCTTATGTTTATTTACTTAGTTTTGGTGTAGTAATTGGTCAAGCATTATTCCCAGTATGGTTTTTCCAAGGCATTGAAAAGATGCAATTTGTAACCCTGATAAACATACTTTCAAAGACTATTTTCACTATACTTATTTTTATATTTATTAAATCAGAAGCAGATTATCTCATGGTACCTGTTTACAATTCTTTGGGGTTCATAGTTTCTGGAGTTTTTGGGCTTTTAATCAGCTTAAGGTATCTAAAGTTTACAACTCCAAGCTTAAGCCTAACTTTAAGGCTTTTTAAAGAAAGCTCTAGTTTGTTTATTTCAAATTTTGCATTAAGCATGTATACAGCAAGCAATGTTTTTATATTAGGGTTATTTTCTGGAAATATTATAGCTGGTGTTTACTCTAGTATGGAAAAGCTAATCTTAGCAATAAAGAATATATATGTTCCAATATATCAAGCGATATATCCTTGGTTGTCAAGAAAAAAAGCTACTAAAAAAAATAATATAATTAATAAAATTTCTCCAGTTATTTTTATAGTTAGCACAGTTGTAACACTATTAATTTTGCTTTTTGCTAAAACCATTCTTAATTCAATATATTCGAATGCTATAATATCTAGTTATGTTGATGTTTTTAGAATATTGAGTTTTATTTCTATATTTTCAGGGCTCAATATGCTTTACAATATGTTATATTTTCCTTCAAAAGGGCATTATACTCTAAGGATGAAAATTTTAATAAGTGGGGCTATTTTTAATATATCAATGAATTTAATTATTGTTAATTTTTATGGAATTTACGGTGTTGCTGTAGTTGTGGCTTCAACAGAGCTTTTGCTATTTATTTTGGGATACTATAATTTCAGAAAATCAATCTGTAATACTTAGAATACTATGTTTTTTTTATCACTAATTTTTGTTTTACAGTTTTTTTTAATATTAATCATAATGCTGTATACTTTTTTTAGAAATGGAGTAAATTTTAAGGTTGGTATTGCATTTGGAGTGATGTTTTTTATTTTTATCCCAGTTTGGATAATGATAACAACAGGGACCTTAGAGCTTTCAAGAATGGATTTTCATTACACAACACTTCCTGATATTATTTACAGCCAAAGCATCAAGAGCTCTAAGACATTAATAGCTTTTCTGTTTTCCATAATATTATACTTATATTTCCCTTCTAGATACTCACCTAATGCTGAAGATGATCGTTTCAACCCAAATTTTAAAGGTTATTTAATTTTGTACCTAATAGGGATGTTAATAATCTTTGTTGGTTCAGGCCTTTTAGATGGAGGGGATTGGTATCAAAACAGAGACGCCTTTATGAAAACGGAAGGCGCACTAGCTGTTTTAGTTGTTTTTATTGTTAACTCGGTTAAGATATTGATCATATCATCGTTATTTTATAATTGGAGAACTAAAAGATTAAGCTTTAAAAAACTTGTTTTTTTTGCCTCTTCATTCATTATTTTTGATATGATTTTTTCAGGAAACAGAATTTACCTCTTTGTAACTTCAATTTTAATCATTCTTTCATTTTTTAAGCGTTATCCTAAGGCAACTTTAATTAGCTTTCCATTTCTTTTGCCAATTATTTATACATTTGGTTATTTTGCTTCCATTTTTAGACATATAAGGGGGCCATTATTTTCTTCAGGGCTTCCTAGTTTTGAGATTTTTACCAAAGCATTAACACGGGCAATGGATTTGGAGCCTCCAAGCATTAAATTATTTTTTATTGGAATATCAGAGGCAATTAATTTGAATTTAATATACAGTTTATTTAATAATTTTAATGAATTTTTATTAGGGGTAACTTATATAAAACCATTATTTTTTTATGTTCCTAGATCAATATGGGAAACCAAGCCAGAAAGCATTACTGTTATTGCAGCAGATATGTTTGGAGGCTCATCTTTAGTAACCACAATTATTGGTGAAATTTTCATGAATTTTTCATTTTATGGATTAATTATATTACCAATTGTTTTATGGTTTACAGAAGCCTTTATAACTAAAAATCTCATGTCTTATGGAATATTGTCTAGTATTATAGGCTTCTTTTTTGGAGTGTTATTTTTTAGAATGCCTTTTTCTGACGAATTCCTAGTTTTTATATTTTTACTTTTAATTCTTTGGTTTTTTAATATATTCAAAAAGTATAGATTTATAGTATCAAGAAATGATAATTAGAAGAAATAAAAGAAATATTATAAACATATTGATTTTGCTTTTTGCAATTTTCCCAATTTTCCCAAACTCGATAAAAGGGCTTCCTGTAATTTTATTATTTGTTGCTTCTCTGTTTTTTTTCGATAAAAGAAGTATCAATTGGAGAGGGCTACTGTTAAATTCATCGTTATTTTTGATTTATTTAATTTCACTAATTCAAGCTCAAGACTATTCACTTTCTTTGCGAAAGCTTGAAACGAGTCTTTCAATTTTAGTTATTCCACTAACTTTCTTTGTTTTGTTAAATTCATTTAATTTCTCAATTAAAATAAAAGAAATTTTTATTAAGACTTTTATTATTTCTTCATCTCTTTTTTCTTTATGCTCAATTGTTTTTATCTGTATTACTGAGCCTGTAAAATATTATTTATGGAGAACAGATAAATACAGAAATATTATTACTGAGATGCCTTTTTTGGGCCAGCACCCGATTTATGCTTCAATTTTTTTGTCTCTAGCAGTTTTTTTCTTTTTCTATCTTCTTAAAAAGCAATATTTTAAAGCAATAACTGGAAGGGTTTTGTTCATCATTTTAACTCTTATTAATTTACTTGTAATTATTATTTTATCTAGTAAGGCTGTTATTATAACAATTTTTTCAATTTTGTTTTTTTTCTTTGTACAAGCCCAAAAAAAAAGACTTAATGTATTTGTAACAATTATTACATTTCTTTTTATTGCAATTGCTTTATTTGCTTACAATCGTAGAATGGGTGAGCTGGTTAGCCCTGATACCTATCAAAAATTTAATCCAGAACTATCTACTAGCATACGAATGGAAATTTATGGGTGCAGTTATGGAATCATAAAAAGCAGGCCTATTATTGGCTATGGAGTTGGAGGAGCCCAACGTCAACTAAGTTTATGCTACGCAAGCAAAAGCAACATGCTTTTATTTAACAAATTCAATACGCACAATCAATATTTAGATATTACAATCAAGACTGGCTTAATAGGGCTATTAGTTTTTGGTATATTTTTAGCTTCTTCTCTGGCTAGTTCAATAAGAAATAAGAACCAATTACTAACAGTTATTGTTATATTTTATTCAATGCTATTTTTAACGGAAAATATTTTATCTAGACAGTCAGGAGTTATACTATTTTTTTTCTTAATTTGTTTTTTTAAAAACGCAAACTTTGATTCGCAAAATAATGATTTATAATATTGCTAAAATTCTTTTATTTGCCAATGATTCAAGATTTGACCACATATAAGACACCAGAAGGATTTAGAGGCCGCTCATTATTTGTAGTACAATTATGGGAGATTATTTACTCTCTTTTTTTTAAAAGATCTCCTCGGTTTATGTTTGGATGGCGGAGGTTTTTATTGAGATCTTTTGGTGCAAAAATCGGAAAAAACGTTTTGATAAGACCGTCTGCAAAGATCACTTACCCTTGGAAGGTTACCATTGGAGAGTCTAGTTGGGTTGGGGATAATGCAGTGCTTTATTCCCTTGGAGAAATTCAAATAGGGAGTAACACAGTAATTTCACAAAGGTGTTACTTGTGTACAGCATCTCATAAATATGATGACCCGTCTTTCCCTATTTATTCAAAAAAAATCACGATTGGTTCAGAGTGTTGGCTTGCAACAGATGTTTATGTTGCGCCAGGTATTTCAATAGATAATTCTTGTGTTGTAGGCGCTAGAAGCTCTGTATTCACCAATTTAGATCCAAAAAAAGTATATATTGGCAGCCCTGCAAAATATTTAAAAGAAAGGTGATTTGGTTAAAAATATTATAGTAATTGGGATTAATTATTACCCGGAAGATAGCGCAATAGGCTTATATACTACACAAAAAGTAGAGGCGCTTGTATCGAAAGGACACAGCGTTACAGTTATCACTGGGTTTCCTTATTACCCAGCATGGGAAATTAAAAGAGAATATAAAACAAAGCCTTATTTATTTGAGGAAGAAATCAATGGAGTTAGAGTTTTGAGGAGTAAGCAATATGTACCAAAAAACCCAACATTTTTTAAAAGGATTGTTCACCTTATCTCTTTTACTTTGGGTAATTTCATTAATCTGTTTAAAGTTAAAAAAAGCCCCGACTTAATAATATCTATAGTTCCATTTACAACTTCAATTCTATTGGGGTTAATTTTAAAGATTCGTTACCGATCTAAACTATGGGTACACGTACAAGACTTTGAATTTGATATTGCTAAGCAATCTGGTTTAAACTTAAAAAACAGCCTATTACATAAAATTTTAATGTATCTTGAAAAGATGCTATTGAACAGTGCAGATATCGCAAGCACAATAAGCCAAGGAATGAAAGAGATTCTAAAGCAGAAATCTGATTCTGAATCTTTTTTTTTACCGAACTGGATTGATAATGAAAAAGAAATTAAGTTTACTACCCACAGATATTTAGAGACTAAAAAAGTTAAAGTATTATATTCAGGTAATATTGGAGAGAAACAAGACTGGGAGACTTTTTTAAAATTTTGTAAAAAAACATCCTCAAAAAAGTATGACATTACTGTTGTAGGAGATGGAGCAAAGAAGAATTGGTTACTGGACAACATCAAATCGTTTTCTCACGTAAAATATTTTCCTCCAGTTCCATTTAATGAGTTGTCAAGTTTATTGAGAAGCGCAGATATTCACATCTTGTTTCAAAAGGCAGATGTAATGGATGCTGTAATGCCGTCAAAAGTTTTGGGAATGATGGCAAGCTCAAAGCCGTCTTTAATAATTGGTAATGACAATTCTGAGATAAAGACCATGTTTAATTCTTGTTGCCCAGGGATGTTTTTTAATTGTTATTCGGATCAGGTAATAGTTGAACTGGATAATTTAATTGAAGATCCTATTAAAATGTTGGAAATGGGAAGATCAGCCAATGATTACGTTGTTGCTAATTTTTCTAAAAATAATGTTTTAAGTAGATTTCTGGAAAAAATTGATTTATTGTGATTAAAGTTTCTGATCTTTAGATTACCCATAATAATCAAACTAATTATATTTGAGAATTATATGCTAAAAAATATTTTAATTACAGGAGCTGCTGGTTTTCTTGGCTCACACTTATGTGATCGCTTTATCAAAGAGGGATTTCATGTAATTGGTATGGATAATTTTATTACGGGTGATAGAGATA
>Ga0315315_10007179_pt1 | contig 10320 bp, 9 predicted proteins | sample M140m3416metaG_FD_203699 | JGI IMG/M metagenome (GOLD analysis project Ga0315315, IMG submission 203699) | Ammonia-oxidizing marine archaeal communities from Monterey Bay, California, United States - M1 40m 3416 | ecosystem: Environmental > Aquatic > Marine > Intertidal zone | place: USA... | reverse complement strand
CTCAGTCTCCATCTGTAATCCTCGGCAAGGATTCCCTGGAAAGCGACTCGAATGCCGTTCGTATTCCTCTCGCACATGTCCAGTCTGTTCGAACCGTACCCGCGATTGACAGTTTGTGGCACGATTCGATTTGGTCCTGGCAAGGGCCTTGCTCCGCTCCGACGGCACTGATACAATTTGAGTGGATGGCTCCGAACGACTCAGCAACAAAAACCACACTCGTCAAGGAAGTTCCATGTATGCTGGAGGAATCAGATGCAGAATCAACGGGCAGCACTTACGCGGGTGAGCTCACCGCAACCTCGGAATCGCTTTACGCCGAAGCCCAAAATTCTTCGAATCCCCCTCCGTGCTTTCCGCCCACCCCTCCTATTCGAATGGCCCAAATTGAACGAACAATTCAGGAGTCAATATTCGAATCTGAGAAAGTACAACTGGCCATGCAAATCAGTGCTGAAGAATGCCTGAACAAGTCTCAAACTAGGCAACTCCTGCTGTGGATTCCCAGCGAAGACCGAAGACTCGCACTGTTCGAAAAGGTCATCCATTCAAGGCACGAATGGACGGTTGGTGAAGTGGAAGACATCTTTCAATTGCAGTTCATTGAGCGAAAGGCGCTAGCCGTCCTGAATAACCTCTGATTCTGCCGGGATAATTCTTCGAAAATTTCAAAACAATTGTTCGGACTTCAGGGTTGTTCATTGCAACTTTACACCATGAAAATCCACAATTTCTCAGCCGGTCCTTGCATCTTGCCCGAAACCGTTTTGAATGAGGCAGCGGAAGCTGTTGCCAACTTCAACAACCTTGGACTATCCCTGGTTGAAATCTCGCACCGCAGTCCAGATTTTGTGGCGGTCATGGAAGAAGCGAGATCATTGGTCAAAGAGCTCTTGCATCTGCCCGATCGATTTGATGTGCTTTTCTTACAAGGCGGAGCAAGTCTTGGGTTTTTAACCGCTGCGTACAACTTCTTGCCGAAAGGTGGCCGAGCCGCTTACATCGACTCAGGCACATGGGCCAATAAAGCTGTGAAGGAAGCCAAGCATCTTGGAGGAATTGATGTTATCGGTTCATCAAAAGCTTCCAACTACAATGAAATCCCACACTTAGCTTCGGTTCCTGCTGGTTCATCCTACCTGCACTACACCTCGAATAACACCATATTCGGGACCCAATTCAGCGGCACACCGCAAGCAGAGGTCCCATTGATCGCTGACATGAGTTCGGATATATTTTCGCGTGAATTCGATGCGAATCCGTACCATCTCATATATGCAGGAGCGCAAAAAAACATGGGGCCTGCGGGAACCGTCATGTACGCTTTTGACACCGAGGCAGTAGGAAAGACGGGACGTAGTATTCCGTCCTACCTCGACCTGCAGGTGCACGCGAGCAAAGACAGCATGTTCAACACCCCTTCCGTCTTTCCCGTTTACGTCACGATGCTGACCCTGCGCTGGATCAAATCCATGGGCGGCGTGAAAGCCATGGAGGAACGAAACGCGCGAAAAGCGGCATTGATTTATAGCGAAATTGATCGCAACGAGCTTTTTGAAGGGCACGCAGAGGGCAACAGCCGGTCAACCATGAACGCAACTTTCCGACTCAAGGAGGACAGCAATGCTGCTGCTTTCGATATCCTCTGGAAAGAGGCGGGCATCAGCGGAATCAAAGGACACCGAAGTGTCGGTGGCTACCGCGCATCCATGTATAACGCCTTGCCAGAAGAATCTGTTCAAGTCCTCGTGGACGTGATGAAAGAACTCGAACGCACAGCCTAATATTCTCTTTTCAACCTACCACCACTGGGCTTAATACTTGACATGAACATACTCGCAAACGACGGCATTCACCCCGCAGGCCAGAAGGCACTAGAAGCCGCAGGACACAACTTGTGGACCGAATTTATTGAACCGCAAAGTCTAGCGGCATTCATCAATGACAATGCCATCGATGGATTGCTGGTGCGCAGTGCGACCAAAGTGCGCGAGCCACTTATCGACGCTTGTCCCAATCTCGGATTCATCATCCGGGGAGGGGTTGGAATGGACAACATCGACGTCGCTTATGCACGGGATCAAGGCAAAGAAGTCCGCAATACCCCTGCTGCCAGCTCGCAAAGCGTAGCGGAATTGGTCATGGGACACCTCTTTGCGCTGAGTCGCTCCTTGCATGATAGCAACCGACGCATGCCCGTCGAAGGTGTGGAGCAATTCAAAGCGCTCAAGAAATCATACGGAAAAGGCCGCGAATTACGCGGAATGACGCTTGCCATCGTTGGATTTGGGCGCATTGGCCAATCCCTAGCGCAATACGCCTTGGGATGTGGAATGAATGTCATCGGCGTCGACCAGCAAAGCGGAGTGAAGCGCATCGATTTAGCCATCGGTAACCAATCCGTTTCCGTGGAGGTGCCCGTTATGACATTGCACGAAGCGTTGCCTTTGGCGGATGCCATCAGCCTTCACATTCCGGCGCAAGCCGATGGAAAAGCGGTGATCGGCTCCATGGAAATGGGCAAAATGAAAAAAGGAGTCATCCTCTTAAATGCTGCACGAGGCGGAGTGGTGGACGAAGATGCGTTGCTCGAAGCACTCGATTCGGGTCAAGTTTCGGGAGCCGGAGTGGATGTATTCGTAGGTGAGCCGAAACCTCGCCTTGATCTGATGCGCCACGCAGGCATTTCACTTTCACCGCACATTGGAGCCGCGACCGGAGAAGCGCAAGAACGAATTGGTTTGGAAATTGCCTCCATTGTGGCCGAAATTGGTTCGAAATAAGAACGTTGAACTGGATCCGACCTTTCACTTTGATTGCGCCACCGGCTGACAAAGCGCATTTGGTCGCCTCGCGATCGTATCTAACGTACAGCAAAGCCGAGCTGCGCGACAAATTGGAACGCAATCCATATTCTTATCTGCACGTCATTCATCCCACGGGAATTGGCTCGTCCAAAGTCAAACGGGGCACCGTTCCCTTTTTCGAATATGTTCGAAAACGATATTTGGACTTTAAGTCATCCGGTTGGCTCCAATTCAAAGGCAAAAACTGCATTGCTATCTACCGCCAATCCACGGAAGAACATGCATGCACGGGAATCATCGGAAGCCTTTCGCTCGAAGGGATTCGATCAGGGCACTTGAAGCTCCACGAGCAGACGCTGAAGCGCCGCGAACAACTTTTCGCCAAATACCTCCACACCGTGCAATGCAACGCCGAACCAGTTTTGTGCGCGTATGATGACAGCAGTGTACGTGAGGCCGATGCCATTCAGAATATTCTGAACCAGCACACCGAGAAGCGGGCGGATCTCGATTTCACTACCACCGATCAAATTCGGCATAGCGTATGGATTTTGTCGGAAGAAGAATCCGCCGATTTGGCGAACGTTGTGCAAGAGCTATCCCCCCTTTACCTCGCGGACGGCCATCACAGAGTGGCTTCAAGCTTGGCCCTAGGCTCCCTGGATGGAGCGACAAACCATAGCTCCACACTCATGGCGTACATCATCCCGGAATCACAGCTTCTCATCCGCGGGTACCATCGCGAATTAAAGGATGTAGCATGGAGCGCCGAACAATGGGAAGAAGCGCTTCAGCGCCTCAAACCGCAAATCGCATCCGAGCGAATATCCCGCACTGATTTGTCCAGGCCCAATGCGATTGGAATCGCACATCTGCATGCGGCTGGCCAAAGCTGGGTCCTAGACCTCCGTGAAAGCAGCGTGAATTGTGTGGATGCAGAAATCCTTCAAAACCGAATATTCGAAGGTTTATTCGGCATTGAAGATGCGCGAAACGATCCCAAATTGAGGTACATCCCGGGCACCATGGACAGCCAACGACTCATGGAACAAAGTGATATTCGGACTGAATCGGCCATTTTTGAGATGCACCCCGTAGGCACCGATCAGATCAAGGCAACCGCCGATCGCGGAGGTTTCTTACCGCCCAAGAGCTCTTGGGTAGAGCCCAAATTGCGCAGTGGACTTTTCATTCATGAAATCTGAACAAACCTCCATTCAAGAACGGCTGGCCGCTGTGCGGGATGAAGTTCCCACACACGTGACACTGGTGGCCGTCAGCAAGACCAAACCTCAAGAAGCCATTGAAGCCGCTGCATCGATTGGTCAAATTGAATTTGGCGAAAACCGTGTTCAAGAGATGGCAGAGAAAGCCAGTGCACTCCAAGCGCTCAATCTGAAATGGCATCACATTGGCCACCTCCAAACCAATAAAGTCAAACAAGTGGTTCCACATGCCCACCTCATCCATGCGGTGGATAGCGAGCGCTTGCTAGCGGAAATCAATAAGCGCAGCGCCAGCATTGGCAAAGTCTCGGATGTGTTGCTTCAAATTCACATCGCAACGGAAGCCAGCAAATTCGGCTGGAGCTTTTCGGAATTTGAATCGTTTTTACAATCCCAATCCTCGACAGGTCTTGCCCATGTCCGAATCAGAGGATTGATGGGAATGGCGACATTTACAGACGACCACCAGCAGGTTCGCAGGGAATTTCAATCCCTGAAAAAGGCCTTCGATTCTGCCACCACGCTCAACAAGGATTGGGACACCTTATCCATGGGAATGAGTGGCGACTGGAAAATAGGCGTGGACGAAGGTTCCACAATGGTCCGCATTGGCAGTTCAATTTTTGGTAAACGATGACAGAGCCCTCCAAAACTTCGGGCGTGCTCGGAAGCAAACGAGCCTTTTACGAACCTTGGTTCAAGGCTTGGCTCATCCTCATGCCCACCGTAGGGCTCGGGAGTTATTATTTGACGCGCAACGCTTGGCGAAGGATCCAGGCAATATTGCAGGGGGAAGCAGGGAGTGTTTGGGATGCTCCGCCTATACCTGAAGCCACGGAACCACCTTCATTCATTTTATATGGAATCACCGCAGCCCTTATCTTTTCCTTTTTTTGGATCATCATTGCACGGCTTTATGTCGCTGCTCAAGCCTCTCAACGATCAAAACCACCTCATGAATAGTCTCATTCACCTTACACCATCCGCTTTCCTCGGAATCGTCCTCTGCATGACAAGCACAATGGGCCTGGCTCAAACTCCAGGCAACATTGAGGCGGCTGAATACGATGCCAGTGAAAATCGATGGTTCATCTCGAACAACACAAGCCTTTTGGAGACTTCGGATGGAGGCATGAGCTATGCTTATTTCGGCGACGCCACTGCTTCGCACGGCATGGAGGTCATCGATGGACACTTATTTGCTTTGGGCCAAAACGTTATCCGTGCCTACGACCTCGAAAGTGCGGAGTTAATCGGCACTTATTCCATTCCCGGGGCTGGATTTTTAAACGGAATGGGCAGCCGGACCCAAGAATTGGTGGTCAGCGATTTTTCCAACGGAAGATTGCACCGCGTGGACATTTCTGATCCTGCCAACATGACCAGCAGTGTGCTCATTTTCAACACAGGAACCACTCCCAATGGGGTCGTAATCGACGAAGCCAATGACCGGGCCATTGTTGTCAATTGGGGGGGCAGTGCGTCGATCCTCGCGGTGGATTTGACCACTGAAGTTCAATCGACCGTTGTTGCCAATACCGGATTGGGCAATCTAGACGGTGTGGACATGGACGGCGAGGGGCGCTTTTATGTCAGTTCCTGGTTGCCAGCGCGCATCACCCGGTATTCCAATGATTTCGGCGTTTCTGAATCAGTCGTGCAAGGAGCTGGATCGGGGCTCGCAAACCCCGCGGACATCAGCTACAGCATTGAAACAGACACCTTGGGCGTGGCCAATAGCGGAAACGGCACTCCTTCTTTTCACTTTTTCGGAGCTACAAGCAGCATCCCACACACGGAATCAAAAGAGTTCGTCCAATGGAACGGCCAACACCTGAGCCTCGAATCGCATCTCGCCGGCCAGTGGAGCCTATCCTCGTTCTCCACTTCCGGGCAATTGCTGGCCTTCAAGATGTTGGAATTGCCCAGCGCTCGGGTCCAAATCTCGCCTGATCGACTCGGATGGCAGATGCAAACCACTGACATTTGGCGCATTGTTTCTCCGACGGGTCAGGCGTACGCGGTCAGGCCGGGTCCACGTCAATGGTAAGGCGAATTCGCTTGAATCGATCATCGGACTGAAAAGCGTCCAAATCCTGCGCCAAGAGCACCTTGTAATTCTTCGGAGACAACGTACGCTCAAACTTGAGCAAAATCACGCGGTGGTATAAATCATTGATTTTACTGATTTGCGGCGTTTCAGGACCAATGGCACGAGCAGCGAATCGCTGGCGCAACCGGCCTGCGAGCACCTCTGCAGCGGCGTCCAATCTCCCCTCATCGGAATGCCGCAAAGTGAGACGAATCAATCGATCAAAGGGGGGATACCGATAATTCTTACGTTCCATCAATTCTTGACGTACCAATCCTTGGTAGTCATTGGCCATGACCTTGGTCATCACCCAATGGTCTGGGTTATAAGTCTGCAAAATAACCTTACCCCGTTGACCGGAACGCCCAGCGCGCCCAGCGACCTGGGTCAGCATTTGAAACGCCCGCTCAAAACTGCGGAAATCTGGAAAATTCAGCATGCGATCGGCATTCAACACTCCGACCAATCCAACATGGGCAAAATCCAATCCTTTGCTCACCATCTGGGTTCCCACCAGCACATCAAACTCCCGATTGGCAAACGCACGGACCAATCGTTCATGTCCGTGACGGCTGCGCGTGGTATCCCGATCCATCCGGGCCACGCGTGCTTTGGGAAATAACTCCTGCAATTCCTCTTCCACACGTTCCGTCCCCAATCCCTTGGGTTCCATGGTTTTCTTGCCGCAAGACCCACACAATTGCGGAGGTGGCGCAATGTGATAGCCGCAGTGATGGCAATTCAACTCATTCTTCCATTTGTGGACGGTCATGGGCACGTCGCACCGCTCGCATTGCGGGACCCAAGCGCACGTACCGCATTGCCAAACCGGAGCAAAACCCCGGCGGTTCTGAAACAAAATCACTTGCCGATCTTCCTCCAGTACTTTCTCGATTTCCAACTTGAGCAAGCGCGAAAAGTGACCGGTCATTGCCCGCTGTCGATGGGCTTTCTTCAGATCTGCACACCATATTTCAGGCAACAAAATTCCCCCATACCGTTCGGTCATTTCCACGCGTTCCATCCGGCCCTGTTCGGCCAGCCAATGAGTCTCGACCGATGGAGTCGCGGAACCAAGCACCAAAAATGCATCGGCTTCTTTTGCAAGCCAAATTGCAGCATCCCTCGCCTGGTATCGCGGTGCAGGATCATGTTGCTTGAAACTGGCTTCATGCTCTTCATCCACGATAATCAAACCCAGGTCTTGGAAAGGCAAAAACATGGCGGATCTGGGACCCACAATCAATTGTGCCGGAGAACCACTGCCTGTTTTTCCGAGCACTTCCAGCCAAGTCTCCGTTCGCTCCCGGGTTGTAAAACGGCTGTGGTACACTTGAAGAAAGCGCTTAAAATGCAGCTCTAACCGCTGAATCAATTGGGTGGTGAGGGCAATTTCAGGAACCAAAAAAAGAACGGTTTTCCCATTTTCCAATGCATCGGCAATCAGATGAATGTAGACCTCTGTTTTTCCTGAGCCCGTGACGCCGTGTAGCAATGCCGCACGATGCAAACCTTCTTTGCTCGCGACAAGTTCGCGGTATGCGCGTGACTGCTCATCGCTCAACTTTGGCAGCGGCTGCGCCTGATGCTGCTGGCTCATGGCGCTCAATCCCGCCTTCTTCTTGCGCGTCAAGATGCCTTTATCAGCCATGCGCCGCAAGGCTCCAGAATCTGCATCCGCCTCTTGAATTACATCCTTTTCCAAAAGTTCCGCTCCCCACTCCCCTGCGGCCAAGGCTAAGAAAGCGGTCAACACACGCGCTTGTTTGGGGGCCCTTCGGTCGAGGTCATCCAATAGCCGGGACAATGCCGCTTCCTCGCGGAAATCTGAGCAAAGCATCACGTAACGAGCCATTTTTGGCTTGTAGCGCTCTTTCCACTCTTCCTCTGAGACAATTAATCCCTTTTCAACAAGTCCATTCAGCAATCGCTGTGGATTTTTCAACTCCAGAATAGAAGCCGCTTCTGACAGTTGAATTCCGCCTTGCGCCAAAACAGCTTCGTACAGAAACAGGGAACGTTCATCCAATGCCTTCCAAACGGCGTTCTGCCTGTTGGGCGGATCGGGATGGGGCAAAAACCGTGTTTGACTGTTCAATTTTAAGCCTGCAGGAAGCGCCGCGGCCATCACCTCACCTCGGGTGCACATGTAATGCGCAGCGAGCCAATCCCAGAGGTTACGCTGTTGCAAGGGAACAATCGGATAAGCATCCACCAGCGCCTCCAATGGACGAGGCACGTATTCGCTTGGAACATCATCATGCACACGCCAGACAATTGCTATGTAGCGCTTGCGGGTGCCCACTTGCACCACCACGCGCATACCGGGAGAAACAACTTCCTCCTGATCCATTAACCCGTACGTCAGCAACTTTGGAAGCGGCAACGGCACAACTACATCCGCATATTTCCCGAGGGTTTTCATTGAAGCAGCAAATTGAGAAGAAAACTGCACAACTCTTGCACGAACTTGTAGGAAATAGATTTGTTATACCTCTATGACACAAATCGCTTCACCTCTCAAGTCCGGCGCCAAAGCCCCGGATTTTCAAACCACCATTCAAGACGGATCGAACCGCAGTTCAGCGGATTATGCTGGGAAGAAGTACGCCGTTTATTTTTATCCGCGCGACATGACTCCTGGCTGCACTGCTCAGGCATGCAACTTGACTGAAAACTTTGACGCGTTGCAGGAGGCTGGCATCGAAATTTTGGGCGTGAGCCCAGACCCCGCAGCCAAACACATGAAGTTCATTGAAAAGTATGGCATCCGGTTCGACTTAGCTTGTGATGAAGACAAGGCCATGCACAACGCATTTGGAGTTTGGGGCTTGAAGAAATTCATGGGCAAGGAATACGAAGGAACCCATCGCACGACGTTTCTCGTCAATGAAAAGGGTGAGATCCACGACGTTATTTTAAAACCAAAAACAAAGGACCACACGGCTGAAATCCTCGCTGGATTCGGCGTTTAAGAGGATAACATGCGCAAAAGTGGGTACTTCGTTGACAAAAAATACCCCACTACGTAAGTTCATTACGATGCGGGTAAGATACCTTCGTCCAAAACAAGAAAACATGTCTGCGGATACACAAAAACTCAAGGCGCTCCAGATGACCCTGGACCGCATGGACAAGACTTTCGGCAAAGGCGCCGTAATGAAGTTGGGCGATGAAGCGGTGGAAGCCATCGAATCCATTCCCTCTGGATCATTGACGCTCGATCTGGCCCTTGGCATTCAGGGATACCCCAAAGGTCGCGTGGTCGAAATTTACGGCCCAGAAAGCTCGGGAAAAACAACCTTAGCCATACACGCGATTGCGCAAGCACAGAAGCAAGGAGGCATTTGTGCCATCATTGATGCCGAGCATGCGTTTGATAAATTTTACGCTGAAAACCTTGGTGTCGACACGGAAAACCTTCTGATCTCACAACCAGACAACGGCGAACAAGGATTGGAAATTGCCGACAACTTGATCCGCTCAGGCGCAATTGATTTGATCGTTATTGACTCCGTTGCTGCCCTCACCCCTCGCGCGGAGATTGAAGGAGAAATGGCGGATTCCTCAGTCGGACTGCAAGCGCGTTTGATGTCCAAGGCCCTTCGGAAATTAACGGGCTCCATCAGCAAAACGGGATGTTGCTGCATTTTCATCAACCAATTGCGCGAAAAAATCGGTGTGATGTTCGGCAATCCGGAGACAACGACGGGCGGTAACGCTTTGAAATTTTACTCATCGGTACGACTCGACATTCGCCGTTCTACCCAATTGAAAGACGGCGACCGCGTATTGGGCAACCGAACCAAAGTGAAGGTGGTGAAAAACAAAGTTGCTCCTCCTTTCCGACGGGCGGAATTTGACATCTTGTATGGCCAGGGAATTTCCAAATCAGGTGAAATCATTGATTTGGGCGTGGACATGAACATCATCAAGAAATCGGGTTCTTGGTTCAGCTACGGTGACACCAAATTGGGGCAAGGACGGGATGCCGTGAGAAACCTATTGCTCGACAACCCTGAATTGCAAGATGAGCTGGAAGCCAAGATCAAGGCCGCTATCCACAAAGAAAACAATCCTGAGATCGTTGAGGAAGTGGAATTGGCTTGAATCCATGCGCACATTTTCTATGGCAATAGCGAACCATTGGAACGCATCGAAGGCACCGTTAATCGGTGCCTTCGTCCTCTTATTT
>Ga0315315_10007178_pt1 | contig 10320 bp, 7 predicted proteins | sample M140m3416metaG_FD_203699 | JGI IMG/M metagenome (GOLD analysis project Ga0315315, IMG submission 203699) | Ammonia-oxidizing marine archaeal communities from Monterey Bay, California, United States - M1 40m 3416 | ecosystem: Environmental > Aquatic > Marine > Intertidal zone | place: USA... | reverse complement strand
TTGCCTCATGACAGAACTTTCTGACAAGGAGAGGATGCGAAAGCAGCTTGATGCGACCCATAAGTGGCCGTGTGAATTTATGTTTAAATTTATTGTGCCTAAGGGGAATGAAAATGAAGCTGCGTTGCGGGCAATTTTCGGGCTGAAGGCCAAGCTTCAGATGAAGGAGTCGAGTACGGGCAAGTATAAATCGTTCACAATATTAGATCGTGTGAAAAGTGCAGACGAAGTTTTTTCGAGGTATGGAGCGGCATCACAGATACCAGGAATCATCTCCTTGTAATTTACATGCGCTCAGGCATAGACACGCCCAACAGAGACATGCCTGTTTTCACAGCGCTACTGCACAAGTAACACAGCGCCAGTCGGACGGTGCGTACCGATTCGTCTTCCTCTTTGATGATGGGGTGGTCCTGATACCAACGACTGTAAGATTTGGTAATGTGGTAGCAAAGATTAGCAACGAGAGAAGGGTCATAAGATTTGGCCGCTTCTTCGATAACTAAAGGCAGAGATAAAGCCGCCATTAACAGTGCGCGTTCAACATCATCAAGAGGTACCGGTGAGAGGGGGGTAAGGGACGCGATATCATCTATGCCTGCATTGCGGAGCACCGATCGTGCACGCACGTAATTGAATTGAATATATGGCCCTGTATTTCCGATAAAGTCAATACTGGCTTTGGGGTCAAACATCATCGACTTTTTAGGGTCAACGCGTAAGAGGAAGTACTTAAGTGCACCGTACCCTACGTGTTTGTAGAGGGAGTCTCGGTCTTCTTCTGGAATGTTCTCAAGTTTTCCTGCGTCACGTGCGAGCTGTTCGGCTGTCGTTTTCATCTCTGCCATGATGTCGTCAGCATCGACGACAGTGCCTTCACGAGATTTCATCTTGCCCTCAGGGAGCTCAACCATGCCATATGAAAGGTGATGACATCTGGAGGCTTGTTCTAAGCCAAGCTTGGAGAGGATTTCAAAAAGGACTTTGAAATGATATTCTTGTTCATTGCCTACAGTATATACCTGACGATCAAGGGAAGGGTAGTCCTTGAAGCGGAGTATGGCTGTGCCAATATCCTGAGTCATATATACAGAGGTGCCATCTTTGCGAAGGAGTAACTTTTCATCTAAACCTACGTCAGAGAGGTCAACCCAGATTGAGTTGTCGTCCCGTTGGGTAAATGCTCCAGACGCGAGTCCTGCCTCGACTTGAGACTTCCCCGTGAGATAGGTGTCCGATTCGTAATAAAGTTTGTCGAAATCGACGCCCATTTCTCCGTAGGTGTAATCAAAGCCCTCATAGACCCATCCGTTCATCTTAGACCATAGTGCTCTGGCCTCGTCATCTTCAGACTCCCATTTGTGAAGTAAATCACGGGCAGCTAAAAGGATAGGGGCTTGAGATTCTGCAGTTTCTTTATCCGCACCTGATGCGATGAGTTCTTTTACTTCCGCTTTATAATGATGGTTAAATAAAACGTAGTAACGGCCTACAAGTTTGTCTCCTTTCTCACCTGTAGAAGTGGGCGTTTCTCCATTGCCGAAAAGTTTCCAAGCAATCATGGATTTACAAATGTGAATGCCACGGTCGTTTATGATTTGGACTTTCACCACATCGTGACCGGCAGCTTTGAGGATTTCAGCGACACTATAGCCGAGGAAAATGTTTCGTAAATGTCCAAGATGTAGGGGTTTATTCGTGTTGGGAGAGCTGTACTCTACCATGATTTGTGACTTGGAACCAGGCGTGTTTCGCCCGAAGGTGTCCTTTTGTAAAATGGCCTGATTTAAGGCGTGTGCCCAGTATTCATCTGAAATAGTTAAATTCAGAAATCCCTTGACAACTTGAAAGTCAACAATAATCTCTTCCTGTTGCACCAAATATGCGCCTATTTCTTTGCCGGTTTCTTCAGGAGACTTCCCTGCAAGTCTCGAAAAAGGAAATACGACAACAGTCCTGTCTCCTTGGAATTCTGACCGCGTACTTTGTATTGAAATTTGAGTATCACTGGGATGAGACCCGTAAAGTGAATTGCAAGCTGAAGAGACAGCCTCGGTAAGTCGTTTTTCGAGTTTCAGCATGCTAAGATTTGTGTTTAGGGAGGTGTACTTCTGCCATCATACATCGTGCAGACCCACCCCCGCACGCTTCGATAATGTCGAGTGGAATTGAAATGATTTTCCCAAATTTAGAGATTTTTTCTATCTGAATTTTATCCAATGCTTGATGCGCAGATTTACTCATGACAATTCTAGGGGTATCATCTAATGTTGAGGATACCTCAAGCATGTTGCCGGCAAAATGTGCGATTTGATCTTCAGAAAGCGTGATTATTTCAAGGTTATTTTCCTTGAGAGAATTTTCCAGGATCTCTCTGTCCTCAGGATGGTCACAGCTGTCAAGACAGACGGTAGCCCAACCTGAACCGATACACATCATGACGTTTGTGTGATAGATCTGTTCACGGCGGTTTTCTACGGGTTGTAATGATTCAAAACAGATGCCTTCCATCTCAAAAGTGTCACAGAATTGTGCAAAAGCGTTGCGGTCCGTTCTGGGACTGAGTGCAGCATATGCTTTTAAATGTAAACGGTCAAGAACGATACTTCCAGTGCCTTCAAGGAATACGGAATGGTTTTCAAATTCAGTAAAGTCTAGGACGTCTGAAATTTTAAACCCATGAACGTGTTCGAGGTCAAATAAGATGTCCTCACGTCTTTCAAGTCGTCTGTTTTCTGCCAACATGGGGTAAAGTCCTACGCGTCCGTCTGCGTGAAAGCTGACCCAGTTGTTTGGGAAAAGTGCGTCAGGAGTGTCCGTTTCTGGATCATCATCAAAAACGATGACATTTACACCTTCAGAGCGAAGTGTTTCGACCATGTTGTCAAATTCTTCAAGTGACTGATCCACAACGTCTTCAGGAGAAACATTGTCGAGAACTTTTTGGTAATAATTGTTTCCGGCGGTTTCTTCATTCATTCTAAATGCAGTCGGTCGGACCATCAAGATATTTGGGGTGCTTTGTGCTTTCATTTCTGTCGTACAAGGGGCAAAGTGCTACATCTGAGAAGACCTTCGAGTTTGCCTGTCTCGTTAAAGGGCGTTTCAATGACTGTATATCCCCAATCTCGAAGTTGGGCATTGACTGCAGTGAATCCTGTTTCACTGACGATTGTCCTGGGTGAGATGCTAAATATGTTGCAGTGCATGTTATACATGGCATCTGCATTCACTTCCATAAGTTTCCCATTATATTTTTTTCGGATCCACCTTATATCTTCTGGGTTCTTCATGCCCTCCGGATGGAAAATAGCATGGCCATTGCTTAAAGGGCAGATGCAGCAATCAAGGTGTAAAGCATTGGCATACGGATCTATATCTGACTTAGATAATTCAAACGCTCGGATTTTTGCTTGAGGAAATTGTTCTTGAAGCCAATGAATAGCTGCTCTATTCGTTCTGGATGTTTTATAGATGTTAAAATCTTCTTCTTCGCTATACCCCATCCATATTTCGTCACTCATGGGCATAATGTCTCCACCTTCTAACCTAACGCCTTCTGGAGGTGTAAGGGTGTTTTCTGGTGTGATGTGTGTGCTCAGGCTGCTGATTCCATCCCATTCTGGTGCTCTTTCAGGAATCATCGAAGAACGAATGAATTTGTCACAAAGTGTCACCCCTACGTCTCTGGTGAAAATTTGATTAAGGTTCGGAATTGGTTTTGGCCTAAGAACTTCAACTCCATGGGCTTCTAGAATGTCAACAAAGGCATCCAATTCTTTTTGAACATCAGATTCAGTAGGGTAGGTGCCCGCAAGGATATGTTCTCTTGATTTCGGGTCAACAGCTTCTTCCGCCGATGGAGTAGGTCCCCAAGACGTTGCAGAGCCCACGACGACTTTTTTAAGTGTGTCCCATTCATTTAGGACAAAGCAATTTTCAGTCGAACTCATTGCTTTTTGTCGTATTCACGTGATTGACGCAACAATGACAACATGGTAGAGGATTCCATCAAGTCCTTCCCAAAAGCAGCTTTATTAAAGCCTACAGGCAAGAAGCTGAAATGTAAAGTGTCGTATGTGGTAATGGCGAAAAGATTCGAGTATGCGTGAGCATGCCAGTTTCTGATTTGAAGAGAATCCCCATTTTCGTCCAATTCATTGTAGGCATTGTATGTGATGTTTTCACTGCCATATTTATCGCCTATCACAAAGCGCATTCCCTCAGGATTTCCTTCGAAGTTTGGGAGGAAATCCATATAGAAGTCAATGTCACTTCCGATTATAGCAACCATTTGGTCTTCCTCTTGAATCCAGTCACTCACAAATTTAATGTCTGATTTCTCCATCCGATTTATGAATCCTTTCTCCTTCCAATGAGTGATTCCTGCAAACTGCGTATTCAGCATAGCGGTGTCACTGAATTTGTGAACAGGGAAGTGCGTAAGATGGGTGATCCAATCTGCAGAATCGCCAGTATTCATTGTGTGGAAATAGGTATACATATCTTTAGCGATTAGATCCAGAGTATCACTGCCGATTCCTGAAACGAGCTGTGCTTCGTTAATGGTGACTTCCAAAGGGTCATTTTCCCAATCGAATCCAGGGACGCCAGGATGAGTGGGTGTCTCCGTATGGGTGGGATTGTGACATCCAGTTGAGATACAGATAAAACAAATAAAAATCGAAACAAATCGCACGTTGACTTGGGAGATTATATAATTCACTTTCATGTCGTAAAGATACAGAGTTAACCTAGCTTTTTCAGAAACTTTACGAGGTCTGAAATGATGTTTTTATTTGAAAACTTATGCCTCATAAACATTTGTCCAGATTGTGCTATTCTATTTGCGGTGTCAGATGATTCAAGTAGCAATAGGATGTGCTTCGCAAATTCTTCAGGTGCGTTAGCTACTAAGGCGTGTTCGCCATGTACCAGCGCCAATCCATCGACGCCGATTTCGGTGCTTACAGTGGGTCTTCCCGCCGACATTCCTTCGACTGCTTTTACTCTCATTCCTGAACCCGTTAAAAGAGGTATTGTCATAATGCCATTTCGTGTCAAAAATTCGGCGGCGTTTTCAACTTCTCCGATGACGTGGATGCCAGAGGAAACATCGGATTTAAAGCTTTCGGGCATGTTTCTGCCTGCCAGAAAAAGATTGGCGTTCTGATTCTCTTCTCTCACTTTTGGCCAAACCTCTTTAATCAACCACTGCACGCCTTGAATATTGGGCAACCAGTCCATGGACCCCAAATGAAAGACATGGTCTACAGATGTGAAAGTAGATGCAGTGGGTTGTTTTTCGAAATCCATTCCGAAAGGAGAGACGTGCATGGGGGTTTTTACGCCTAAGTCTTTAAAAATTAAGGCGTCACCTTCGCTAATTGGAAGTACAGCATCGAAGTTGTTTAGGTGATTTATTTCATATTCTTTAAGCTGTGACGTTAGTTTTGAGAGGTACCATTTTTTCGGTCCTATTCTTGCTTCTTTTGTAAGTCCCTGCCAAATCTGATGTTCAACATTGTGCGCTCTTAAAACCACACATGCAGCACTGAGGCGACGAATAGATCCCTCGTATGATGCCATGAAAAGCGATTCCAGAATGACAACATCGAAAACTTCATCACGAAGTATGTGCTCAAGTTTACGAGTGAAGTCAGGAGAATGAAACCGACCAATATGATAGCTCTCTCCCGCAATTAAATGTTGGAGCGCATCTGTGGGATTTAATGCTGTCTTGACATCTACAGCATGATATTGGGTCGCTGTCATGTAATCAGTATCCAGATGTTCCGGGATGTGCGGATGTTTCTCGGTACTGATCGAAAGTACTCTCACAGAATGACCATCGGCCAAAAGTCCCCGTGTCATCGCATCCATGGCTAAACAACCGCCGTCACGAGCTGGCCGTGGGGGTTTAGGACAAAGTTGTAAGATGCGCATCTTTTCGACTTTGATTTTTTGAAGATGTGAAAATAGAAGTAGGGATTCGCAAGTGTTTTCGACCTCCTTTGATGGAGAAATATGTGAGGAGCATAGCAAATGGGACAAGTATGATTGTGCTAAGCCACATCCCTATTTCTGGACCGAGTGTGCCGGATTTTACCATTTGTTCCCCGACCATCGAGATGATGTAATACGAAAGAAACACGCCTATCGCAAGTAGGACAGGCATTCCCAACCCTCCTTTTCTGGTGAGTGCCCCGATAGAGGCGCCCACAAAAAACAAGACCAAACAACTGATGGCCAATATGAATTTTCGGTGCCATTCGATCGCGTGTCTGTCTCTTCTTAATGTTCTTCCTTTGACTTTTTCCAAGGCATTTTCAATTCCTTTCATCTGACTTCTAGAGAGCTCTTTCGCTTTAGAAAAGGTGTTGTTTCTCTCGACTCGGGTTAACGTCGATAAAAAATGAGGTGTTGAATGATCGGGTTCTAAAAGAAGCAATGAATCTGAAAAATACCGTACACCTCGTTTCCCATATTTTACAATCTCATTTCTTTCTAAATCAGCCATTTTGTCTAATGAATCTGTGGCTGTTTTAAGTTGATGAAGGGACATCATCTCATAAGATCTTCTGAATAAATCTTCATCAGCGAGGTCAAAATCTAAAGATTGCAAATCGATTCGCAAAATTTGAGATTCAAAGGCTGCGATAATATGTGGATGTAGTTTTTCCTTTCTTCGGACGTTGCTTTCGGGTTGTTCTTCATAACTCGCCCCATTGTATAGTTCTATCACAAGCTCTTCACGGTGAGAATCGTGATTCATTGTTCCGCTTTCCGCTCTAATTATTCTAGAGGAGCCTTCTTCTTGATTGCGGTGGTCGTGGATTAAGATATCCGTCATCGTCCCTTTGGAGTCCTTGCTCTCCACCCGAATGGCAAATCCTTCAATCCCGGTATAAAAGACGCCTGGGCGTATATTTAAAGCGGGTCTTTGACGTGTCACAGAATAAAGTAATGCTCTGAATTTAACGTTTGCACTGGGCCAAGCACTGCTCGAGAACCACAGTGCTCCGCCAGAAATGATCAGCATAAGAATGATTAAAGGCCGTATGATATTCAGGAGCGACATTCCAGCAGACTGCATCGCAGTTAACTCATTTCTTTCAGCCAAATTACCGAGAGCCATTATGCTCGCAACCAATATTGCTAGGGGAAGAGCCAGGTTTACAATCCTTGCTGAAGCAAAAAAGATCAATTTTAAAATCACCCAAGGTTCAATGCCTTTTCCCATAAATTCATCAGCATACACCCATAAAAATTGCATATCTAGAACAAATAGTGCAACAGGGAATGTCACGGCCAAAGGACCGAGAAATGCTTTTAAGAGTAGAATTGATGTTTTACGCAATGAAATAAGTACTTCGAGCAAAGATAGCATTGTAACTTGCCATCAATTAAAAATAGAATACAATGCGTCAAAGATACTTTTCAAATACGTTTTTTGCTCTTTGGGCAACGGTAATCTCAATCACATGCTTTACAGCATGTCATTCAACTCCGCTGGAAGAAGATTTTCAACAGCTTGATCTCACCACATTCTCTGATGGAGTTGGTGAAGCTGATTCAGAAGGTTTTGTTTGGCAAGCGGAGCAGTTTGCAGACTTGAAAATTGTTCGTTATCAGGTCCCAGGTTGGGAGAAGCTCTCTGAGAGTCAGCAATCTCTTGTGTACTGTTTGAATATGGCTGGTCTCAGTGGCCGTGACATGATGTATGACCAAAACAACCGCTATAACCTTCGTATCCGACGCATGCTAGAATCTATTCATGAAAACTACAGCGGTGATCGAGGAACAATAGGTTGGAATCGTTTTGAGACGTATTTAAAGCGCATCTGGTTTTCGAATGGTATTCACCACCATTACTCGAACAAGAAGCACATTCCAGCGTTTTCAGAAGCATACTTTGACCATCTTCTTTCATCAACGGATACAAACTGTGATGACGAAATCCGTACAGTGATTCTCGACCCTGCTGTTCAACCAAAAAAAGTTGAGTTAGATCGTGAAGCAGGTCTTGTAGAAGGATCTTCCGTCAATTTTTATGGCCCGAATGTGACCACGGAAGAGGCAGAAGCTTATTTCGAGTCGATTAAAGTTGAAGGGGACCGAAGTCCGGTAGAGTATGGACTAAATTCTCGTCTTGTCAAAAACAAGGCAGGTGAAATCGTTGAGGAAACATATAAACTTGGCGGACTTTACAATGACGCGATTGTTGAAGTGGTCAAGTGGTTAAACGAAGCACTGAACTACACAGAGAATGACAAGCAGGCAGCTGCCATGCGTCATCTGATTGATTACTACGAAACTGGTGATCTCGAAAAATGGTCTTTGTATAACATTAACTGGGTCAAGGATGTAGATGGGGATGTAGATTACATCAATGGATTCATTGAAGTTTACAACGATCCACTCGGATACACAGGGTCTTACGAAACAGTTGTCGAAATCAAGGATTTCGATGCGTCTGAAAGAATGGCGACACTTATGGAAAATGCGCAGTGGTTTGAAGACCACATGCCTTTTGACCCAAACCACAAGAAAGACGAGGTCGTAGGGATTACCTATAACGTTGTGAACGTTGCTGGTGAGGCGGGTGACGCTTCCCCTTCAACTCCGATTGGCGTCAATTTGCCAAACTCGAATTGGATTCGTCAAGTTCATGGGTCGAAGTCTGTAAGTTTGGGAAACATCGTCGGTGCATATGCTCAAGCTGCTGGCGGAGGAATGCTCGGTGAATTTGCGCATGATGAAGCGGAACAACTCAGAGTGACTGCACATGGCGATTTGGCCGGAAAACTACATACAGCGATGCATGAAGTGATCGGACATGCTTCAGGTAAACTGGAAGAGGGAGTCGCTACACCTAAAGAAACAATTATGGAGTACAGCTCTACGCTTGAAGAAGGCCGTGCTGACTTGGTCGCCCTTTATTTCTTATTGGATGAAAAGCTTTTGGAACTTGACCTCATGAAAACGCTCGAGGTCGGTCGGGCCGAATACGACAGCTATATTCGCAATGGGATGTTGACTCAAATTCGCCGTCTCGAATTGGGCGACGTGATTGAAGAATCGCATATGCGAAATCGCGCTTGGGTAAGTCACTGGTGTTACGAGAAAGGTCTCGAGGATGGGGTGATTAAGAAGTACAAAAAAGACAACAAAACGTATGTGGATGTGGTCGACTATGTTGCGCTTAGAGGTCTGTTTGGAGATTTACTAAAAGAGGTTCAACGCATCAAATCTCAAGGTGATTATGACGCTGCAAAAGCGTTGGTTGAAGGATACGGTGTGCAAGTAGATCAAGCGCTCCACCAGGAGGTATTAGACCGTTCTGACGCTTTGGGTATCGCACCTTATGGAGGGTTTATAAATCCTTGGATGGAAGCAACAAGGGACGCAGAGGGTAAGATTTCTCATGTTGATCTCACCTATCCAGACAACTTCACTGCTCAAATGAAAAACTACAGCGCTAGATTTAACTTTTTGCCAGACGTGAATGCATTAAACTAGTTCTGTAAAATACTTCTCCTTAATCCTAAGGAAACCGACATCTCAAGAAAATGAAACATAGTGTTATCCTCCTTTTTGCTGTTTTTGCAGCAATGAATTTCAATACAGAATTTTCAGCCCAAACCATTTGCGAAAATGGCTTTGCTGGAGATTACGCATGTGACGGTTATGATCTCTACACTTATTTTCCACTCGCTGCTGTTGGTGGCGGAGACAACGGCAATGATTGTTGGGGTTGGGTTGATTCTGAATCAGGACGTGAATTCGTTCTTTTTGGACGCTCTGATGGGATGTCTATTGTTGAGATTACGGACCCACTTGCGCCCGCTTACATTGCAAACCTTCCTACTGCATCATCTCCATCTCTTTGGAGAGACATTAAGGTGATTGGAGATTATGCGTTTATTGTCAGTGAAGCGGGAATGCATGGTATGCAAATTCTGGACTTGACTCAAGTGCTTGAACTGAGTGGGTTTCCGTTCAATATAACCGCGACATCTCAATATCTGGGGTTTGGTAATGCGCATAATGTTGCTGCAAATCCAGAAACAAATTACGTGTATGGTGTAGGTACAAATACATTCGATGGCGGACTTCATATTGTTGACGTCAGCAATCCAGAGAGTCCCTTTCTCGCTGGTTCATATGATGGCGCCTATTCTCACGATGTTCAGCCAGTGATTTATAACGGGTTAGATACAGATTATCAGGGGCAAGAAATCGTCTTCTGTTTTAATGGCCAAAATGGTATTGAAATTGTCAATGCTGAGGATAAGAGTGATGTATATCTCATCAAAG
>Ga0315315_10007177_pt1 | contig 10321 bp, 10 predicted proteins | sample M140m3416metaG_FD_203699 | JGI IMG/M metagenome (GOLD analysis project Ga0315315, IMG submission 203699) | Ammonia-oxidizing marine archaeal communities from Monterey Bay, California, United States - M1 40m 3416 | ecosystem: Environmental > Aquatic > Marine > Intertidal zone | place: USA... | reverse complement strand
TGCTGCTGCAATGACTAATGTTGACAAATGCGAAGAGGATTCGGATGCTTGTATTTTGGTAAATGTTGATGGTACGAATAATATTCTAAAGGCTTGTGAAAAGTATGGTTGTCATTTGATATTTATCTCAACTGATTTTATTTTCGATGGGGATCATGGATCTTATTCTGAAAATTCGAAACCAAACCCAATAAGTATTTATGGAACTTCTAAATGGAATGCTGAAAAATTAATTAGGGCCTCTACTATTGATTCATCAATTGTACGAACTTCACTAGTTATGGGGTATTTTGAGAATTTAATGACTAGCAATCTGATTTTATGGGCAAGAGAAAAATTATCTAAAGGAGAAAAAATTAGTATTGTGAATGATCAGATTAGAACACCAACATGGTCCGTGGATTTGGCTGAGGGATGCTTTCTATTGATAAAGAACAGCGCAGCGGGGATCTATAACATATCGGGTTCAGAAAAATTTCGAATTTCTGAACTTATTATGCAAGTGGCTGAGCACGGTAATTTTGATTCGAAACTCATAAAGGAAGTTAAAACCAAGGAGCTTAATCAAATAGCTCCCCGCCCACTTATTTCAGATCTCGATATTTCAAAGGCAAGAAGAAATATAGGTTTTAATCCTCACAGTTTTAAGGATGTCTTGGATTCAATGCCTTATATTTGATTTTTCAGTCTAAAAATTTCTAAACTTTGTATTCGAAGAAATGAAAAAAATTCTCTTAATCATATTTTCTTTAATTCCGTCTCTTGTATTTTCAGGTGAAAAAGGGTTAGATAAGAAAATAGATGAGGCTTTTGCTCCTGTTTCAGATTTCTTTTCTCAATTGGTTTTTTTTGAAATTTTGGGATACCCTTTTGTTATTTTACTTTTAGTAGGTAGTGCCCTTTTTTTTACAATATTTTTTGGTTTTCCTAATTTTAAATATTTCTTAACGGCAATCAAAGTTGTTCGAGGAAGGTTTGATGATCTAGATAAAAAAACAACAGAAAATAAAGAAGGTGAGGTTTCACATTTTCAAGCATTGGCAACTGCTGTTTCAGGGACTGTCGGTAATGGTAATATTGCTGGGGTGGCTCTTGCAATTGCCCTCGGTGGGCCAGGAGCAACTTTTTGGATGATAATTTGCGGTTTGCTAGGAATGTCTACAAAGTTCGTAGAGTGTACTTTGGGAGTGCATTACAGGGATGTAGGCGAAGATGGAACTGTTTATGGAGGTCCCATGTATTATTTGAGTAAAGGATTGAAAATTAGAGGATGGGAAAAGCTTGGAAAAGTATCTGCTATTTTATTTGCTTTATTTTGCATAGGAGGCTCATTTGGTGGCGGTAATGCAGCCCAATCAAATCAAGCAACAATAGTGCTAAAAAATTTATTAGGTCTTGAAACGACTTTCTCCGGAGCAATTATTGGTTTGGTTTTGGCAATTTTTGTCGGAATCATTATTATTGGAGGGATAAAAAGAATTGCCTCTGTTACTGAGAAGATTGTTCCTCTTATGGCTGCTCTATATATTTTGGCCTGTATCTATATAATACTAATAAATTTCAGTTATGTAGATGATGCAATTTCAATGATTGTAAACGAAGCATTTAAGCCATCAGCTTTAGGGGTTGGTGGAGTTATTGGGGTTTTAATGGTTGGTTTTAAAAGGGCAGCGTTTTCAAATGAAGCTGGAGCAGGTTCAGCATCAATCGCTCACTCTGCTGTAAAAACAAAATATTCAGCATCTGAGGGGTTAGTGGCTTTACTTGAACCTTTTATTGATACTGTAGTCATTTGTACAATGACAGCTTTAGTGATAGTTATTTTTAATATGAATGGTGCTTTTGTCTATGGAGGAGATGGTTTAGGTGGAGTTACTATTGATGGAGTATTGTATGAAGGAGCTGGCATTACCTCAAAGGCATTTGCTGAATACATACCTTATTCTTCAGAATTTTTGACAATAGCTGTGGTACTTTTTGCTGTATCTACTATGATTTCCTGGTCTTATTATGGTCTTCAATCATGGAAATATTTATTTGGTAGGGGATATACGGCGGATATGACATACAAAGTTTTATTTCTAATTTTTGTCATAATTGGAGCAGCTGCAAGTATGAATTCGATTTGGGCCTTCTCGGATGCAATGATTTTTGCTATGGTATTTCCAAATATGATAGGGTTGTATTTCCTTTTTCCTGTGGTAAAGCAGGAGCTAGAAAAATTTCTAAATGCAATTAAGTCAAAATAAAAATCTTGTATTTATTTCAGAAAGTACAGATTTTCATCAATTATTTATATACATTTGCCAACCAAAATAAATATATAAGCTTATATGTTAGTAATTCAGATTAAAGAAGGAGAAGGAATTGATCGAGCTTTGAAACGTTTTAAACGTAAGTTCGATAAGACTCAAACGATGCGACAGCTCAGAAAACGTCAGGCATTTATCAAGCCTTCAATTTCTCGAAGAGATGAATTTATTAAAGCAAGTTATGTCCAGGGCCTTAAGATGAAAGAGGCTGAATAACTTTGAAAGATATTTGATAAAAACCCCAAGAATAACTAACTTCTTGGGGTTTTTTGTTTCATGACTTCTAAATATCAAGAATACTTGCTCTTAGAGCGTCGATTGTCTGACTCGACAGTAATAGCATATTTAAAGGATATTAATCAGTATTTATTTTTTATTGAGTTTCGACTCGGATTACTGCAACCTATAGAAGCCAAAAAATCTCATATCAGATCATGGGTTGCATCTCTAGTTGATGAGGGGTTAGATCATAAATCTGTTAATCGAAAATTAAGTGCTATTAGAGGTTTTTATAAATTTCTTGAAGAAGCAAAAATGGTTGAGATAAACCCTGTAATTGGAGTTCCATCGCTCAAGGAAAAAAAAAGATTAGTAAGGGCTTTAACAAATGATGAAATAGATGCTTTACTCAATGAGAATTCATTCGCCCCCAATAAAATTGGCCGGAGGGATAGATTTATTTTATTCACCCTTTATGCTTTTGGTTTGAGACGATCAGAACTTTTAAATCTGCGAATTGATTCTGTGGATATAAATAATCAAACAATCCGAGTCTTAGGAAAACGAAAAAAGGAGAGAGAGCTACCCTGCCTGCCAGATTGGATAAAATTATTTCAATTGCATTGCTCTGAATGGTCAGAATTAAAATCTAATGATAAAATATTTACGAATGAAAAAGGAAATTCTTTAAACCCAAGAGCTCTATATTCCATAGTTAATTCATATCTTAAGAAAGCTAGCAGTATAGATACAAAAGGTCCTCATGTTTTAAGGCATAGTTTTGCTACTCATTTATTAGACATGGGGGCTGATCTGTCTTCAATTCGGGAATTATTAGGACATGCTAATTTATCTGCAACCCAAATTTACACGCATGCATCAATAAAGCATTTGAAGCAAGTTTATTTGAAATCGCACCCTGGAAGAAGATAAGATTAATAGTAAAAAATATGAATATATCAATTAATGCAATCCATTTTAGAGCGAGTTATCGGCTAATTTCTGCTGTCAAACAGAGGGTAGCCTCATTAAAAAAATACAATTCTCACATGGATTCGGTAAAAATTTTTTTACGTTTAGAAAATAATCATCTAAAAAAAAACAAGCTTTCTGAAATACATGTGCATCTTCCTGGAAAAAATTTAATTGTAAGAAAACGTTCTGAAACCTTTGAAAAATCTACATCTTTAGCAAAATCAGTTCTTATAAAAATCTTAGCAAAGAGCAAGCAAAAAGTAAAGTCTTCGAAAAAGGATTAAAAGTTGCTTGCAGAGACCCTTTTATTTTCTACATTTGCAGTCCGTTTGAAAATTCGGAGAAGCTGGTGTGCAGCAACGTTCTTTATTTAACGCTCTTCAAAAGAGATAACCAACTCTTTACAAGCCTCCATAGCTCAGTTGGTAGAGCCACTGATTTGTAATCAGTAGGTCGGCGGTTCAAGTCCGTCTGGAGGCTCATTCTTTTTTTTGAAGTGCGTTAATGTTTTTTGGCAAAAAAAATAAAAATGGGAGTGTCGCATAGTGGCTATTGCAGCAGACTGTAAATCTGTCACCTTACGGTATCGATGGTTCGAGTCCATCCACTCCCACAGCGTTTATTAATTTAAGCGGAAGTAGCTCAGTTGGTAGAGCATCAGCCTTCCAAGCTGAGGGTCGCGAGTTCGAATCTCGTCTTCCGCTCAAGACACATCAGCCGATGTAGCTCAGGGGTAGAGCGTTTCCTTGGTAAGGAAGAGGTCACGGGTTCAATTCCCGTCATTGGCTCATAAACAGTTTCTTTTTTTTCTTTGGAATCAATTCATCTAATAAATTAAATATCATGGCTAAAGAGAATTTCGTGCGTAACAAACCGCACCTTAATATCGGAACCATTGGTCACGTTGATCATGGTAAAACAACCTTAACTGCTGCTATTACTACAGTTTTAGCAAAGGCGGGGTTATCTGCTCTGCGAAGTTTCGATTCAATCGATTCAGCGCCAGAGGAGAAAGAGCGTGGAATAACCATTAATACGGCCCACGTAGAATATGAAACAGCCAATAGGCACTATGCTCACGTTGACTGCCCTGGACACGCTGATTACGTAAAGAATATGGTTACGGGTGCAGCACAAATGGATGGAGCGATTTTAGTTGTTGCATCTACAGATGGACCGATGCCTCAAACTCGTGAACACATCCTATTAGCGAGACAAGTTGGAGTGCCAAGAGTAGTTGTTTTCATGAACAAAGTAGACATGGTAGACGATGAAGAACTTCTCGAGTTAGTTGAGATGGAGATTCGTGATTTGCTTTCATTTTACAAGTATGACGGAGATAATACTCCAATAATTCAAGGGTCTGCATTAGGTGGTCTCAACGGAGAAGAGTCCTGGGTTGCTAAAATTATGGAGCTCATGGAAGCTGTCGATACATATATCGAAGAACCTACGCGTGAAATAGATAAGGACTTTTTGATGCCGATAGAAGATGTATTCACTATTACAGGACGTGGAACTGTTGCCACGGGTCGAATCGAATCGGGTGTCGGTTTAACTGGAGATGTTGTTGACATCATTGGTTTTGGAGATGAAAAACTTTCTTCTACTATTACTGGAGTAGAAATGTTTAGAAAAATTCTTGATAGAGGTGAAGCTGGAGATAACGTTGGATTATTACTCCGTGGAATTGAAAAATCAGATATCCGTCGTGGTATGGTTATTTGTAAGCCAGGTTCTCAAAAGCCTGCAAGTAAATTCAAAGCTGAGGTATATATTTTGAAAAAAGAAGAGGGTGGTCGTCACACTCCTTTTCATAACAAATATCGTCCGCAATTCTACCTTAGAACTACTGATGTAACAGGTGAAATTATTTTAGGCGGTGGAGTAGAAATGGTTATGCCAGGTGATAATCTGTCTATCGATGTTGAGTTAATTGCACCTGTTGCAATAAGTAAAGGTCTGCGATTTGCAATCCGTGAAGGCGGGCGAACTGTCGGAGCTGGTCAGGTGACAGAAATATCTTAATAAAGATTTTAAACACCGAAATCGGATATGATTTTCTGGTTCTCCAAAAAATCATATCCTAATTACGGGTGTAGTTCAAGGGTAGAATAGTGGTCTCCAAAACCATTGATGGGAGTTCGAATCTCTCCACCCGTGCTAAAATTGTTGAATAAAAAAAGTGATGGAAACAATAACTAAATACTTAAAAGAATCATATGTTGAGTTCGTTCAGCGTGCGACATGGCCTTCATGGGTTAGTCTTCAACGAAGTACAGTTGTTGTTATTGTTGGATCATTAGCTTTTGCTTTAGCAATTTTTGTCATGGATAAAGTAATAACTCAGGTTTTGGATTTTATATATAAACTTTTTGCATAGGATGAGTACTACTCAAGAGATGAAATGGTATGCTGTCCGCTCGATTAGCGGTAAGGAATCTAAGACAAAACACTATATCGAAACTGAGATGTCTCGAATGGGAATGTCTAATCTTCTTGGGCAGGTTTTAATTCCAACGGAAAAGGTATATCAAATTCGAAATGGTAAGAAAGTTCTGAAAGAAAGAAATTTTTTCCCTGGTTATATAATGATAGAAGCAATACTAACTGGGGAATTTGCGCATACATTAAAAAATGTGACAAACGTTATAGGATTTCTTAGTGAAACTAAAGGGGGGAAACCCACTCCTCTTCGTCAGAATGAAGTAAATAGAATGTTAGGTAAAGTTGATGAATTAGCTGAATCTGCTGAACATGTTTCGATACCCTTCGTTTTGGGAGAATCCGTTAAGGTTATTGATGGCCCATTTAGGGACTTTATTGGTTCGATTGAAAAGATAATTGAAGATAAGCGAAAGTTAGAGGTAATGGTGAAGATTTTTGGTCGTAGAACACCTCTTGAATTGAGTTTCATGCAAGTTGAAAAAGAGAATTAAAAAATGGCAAAGGAAATAAGTGGACTATTAAAACTTCAAGTTAGAGGTGGGGCAGCTAATCCATCTCCTCCTGTAGGTCCGGCTTTAGGGTCAAAAGGAGTTAATATCATGGAGTTTTGCAAACAATTTAACGCTCGAACACAGGATAAAGCAGGAAAACTTTTACCAGTGGTAATCACAGTTTACTCTGATAAATCATTCGATTTTATTATCAAACAACCTCCGGTTGCAGTTCAATTATTAGAGGCTGCAAAATTAAAAAGTGGTTCAGGTGTACCAAACTTAGAAAAAGTTGGCAAAGTGTCTTGGGCTCAGGTTCAAACGATTGCAGAGGATAAAATGTCAGACTTGAATTGTTTTACAACTGCATCTGCGATGGAGATGGTGGCAGGAACAGCAAGAAGTATGGGATTAACTGTTAGTGGATCTAAACCTAGTCTAAATTAATTAAGATGGCAAAACTGAGTAAGAATCGCAAAATTGCTGAAGAAAAGATACTTCCAGGTAAGTTTTATTCTATTTCTGAAGCTTCAACTCTAGTTAAGGAGGTCAGTACCAGTAAATTTGATGGTTCTATTGATTTAGCAATTCGCTTGGGAGTTGATCCAAGAAAGGCAAATCAAATGGTAAGGGGAGTCGTTAGTCTCCCTAATGGAACAGGAAAATCAATTAGAGTGCTCGCTCTTGTAACTCCAGATAAAGAAGCAGAGGCTAAGGAGGCTGGAGCAGACTTTGTTGGTATGGATGAATACCTTGCTAAGATTAAATCAGGATGGACTGATGTTGATGTTATAATTACGGTTCCGGCTGCAATGGGAAAATTAGGTCCTTTAGGTAGGGTACTTGGTCCAAGAGGATTAATGCCGAACCCTAAATCAGGGACTGTAACTATGGACATAGGAAAGGCGATAACAGAGGTAAAAGCTGGAAAAATTGATTTTAAAGTCGATCGTTTTGGTATTATTCACACTGCAGTAGGTAAGGTTTCATTTACTGCCAAGCAAATTGAGGAAAATGCCAATGAAGTTATAAACTCAGTTGTTAAGTTGAAACCTAGCTCGGCAAAAGGAGCATATATCAAAAGTCTTACGATGAGTCCAACAATGGGACCTGGTATTGCTATGGAAGTGAAAAACGCATAAGACCAATAGAAAATGACACGTGAAGAAAAAAATAGCCTGATTGATACTCTGAAAGAAATTTTAGAAACATCTCCTTCTGTATATATTACGGATATAGCAGGACTTGATTCAAAAAATTCCAGTGATTTACGGCGTGCTTGCCACAAAGCAAAAGTGAAAATGACTGTTGTCAAAAATGCGCTTTTAAATAAGGCAATGGATCGTTCATCAAAAGACTTTGGTGACTTATCGACGATACTAAAAGGAAATTCTAGTATAATGATTTCGGAAGCTGGGAATGCCCCGGCCAAAGTAATCAAGGAGTTTAGAAAAAATAGTGAGAAACCTATTCTCAAGGGAGCTTACGTTGAAGAATCAATTTACATTGGTGACAACGAGCTCGAAATGTTAACTAGCTTGAAATCTAAGAATGAACTCATTGGGGATGTTATCCTGCTTTTGCAGAGCCCATTGAAAAATGTGATTTCTGGAATTCAAGCCGGCGGTGGTCAGACCATATCTGGTTTGATCAAGGCGCTTGAAGAGCGCAACCATTAATTCAGCTTCAATATTTGAATATAGTTTATATAAATTAATTTAAAAATCAACCAAAATGGCTGACATAAAAAACCTCGGAGACTCTTTAGTCAATTTGACTGTAAAAGAGGTCAAAGAACTTGCTGACTACTTAAAAGAGGAGTATAGCATTGAACCTGCTGCCGCTGCTGTTGCAGTTGCTGCTGGTGGTCCTGCTGCTGGCGATGACGCTGCAGCTGAAGAAAAATCATCTTTTGATGTTGTTTTGAAGAGCTCAGGCCCTTCGAAATTGGCAGTAGTAAAAGTGGTTAAAGAATTAACTGGCCTTGGCCTTAAGGATGCAAAAGATGCAGTAGATGCAGCTCCAGCTCCAATTAAGGAAGGTGTAAGCAAAGATGAAGCTGAGGCTCTCAAAAAACAACTTGAGGAAGCTGGAGCAGAAGTCGAGCTTAAATAATTCTTTCAAAGCACACAGGTTTGGGTTCTTAGAACAAGTGTTTTAAGACCTGAACCTTTTCGTATTTTAATTTAATAATCATCATTTAGTCGATTTTTATGGCCCACGTTCAACCGCGAATCAACTTTACTTCAACCTTTGCCCAGGCGGATACGCCTGACTTCTTGGATATCCAAATTAAGTCTTTCCGAGATTTTTTTCAGATTGATACAAAACCGGAGGATCGTTCCGATGAAGGTCTTTTTAAAACATTCAATGAAAATTTTCCAATTTCTGATTCTCGAAATCAATTTGTTTTAGAATTTATTGATTATTTCGTAGATCCACCCCGCTACCACGAGCGAGAATGTATTGAGCGTGGTTTAACATTTAGCGTTCCCTTAAAAGCTCGTTTGAAACTTTATTGTACCGATCCTGAACATGAAGATTTTGAAACTATAGTTCAAGATGTTTATTTGGGTACGATCCCTTATATGAGCCCAAGAGGTACTTTTGTTGTGAATGGTGCAGAGCGTGTCATAGTCTCACAACTTCACCGATCACCAGGAGTGTTTTTTGGTCAGAGTTTTCATGCAAACGGAACGAAATTATATTCGGCGAGAGTTATCCCATTTAAGGGTAGTTGGATTGAGTTCGCTACTGATATTAATAATGTCATGTACGCTTACATTGACCGAAAGAAAAAACTTCCAGTAACTACTCTATTTCGTGCGATAGGATATGAAAGAGATAAAGACATTTTAGAAATATTTGATCTTGCAGAAGAGACAAAAGTTTCTAAAGCTGGCTTAAAAAGAGCTGTCGGTCGAAAGTTAGCTGCTCGGGTATTGAAAACTTGGATAGAAGACTTTGTTGATGAAGATACAGGCGAGGTTGTTTCAATTGAAAGAAATGAAGTGATCTTGGATCGAGATACTATCTTAGAAAAGGATCATGTTGCTTTGATTTTGGAGGCAGAAGTTCCAACTATACTTCTTCATAAGCAAGATGTTATAGAGGGTGAGTTTTCAATTATTTACAATACTCTTCAAAAAGATCCAACAAATTCGGAAATTGAAGCTGTTGAACATATTTATAGACAGCTTCGTAATGCCGAACCACCTGATGAAGAGACGGCAAGAGGAATTATTGATAAGTTATTTTTCTCTGAGCAGAGATATAGTCTTGGTGAGGTCGGGCGCTATCGGTTAAATAATAAACTTGGTTTAGATATTGAAAAAGATCAGCAGGTATTAAGCAAACAGGATATTATCTCCATCATTAAGTATTTGATAGAGCTTATTAATTCGAAGGCAGAAATTGATGATATCGATCACTTATCAAATAGACGAGTTAGGACTGTAGGAGAACAAATGGCAAATCAATTTGGTGTTGGTTTAGCGCGAATGGCAAGAACAATAAGAGAAAGAATGAATGTAAGAGACAATGAGGTATTTACTCCTATTGATCTTATAAATGCCAAAACATTGAGTTCTGTGATTAATTCCTTTTTCGGAACTAATCAATTAAGTCAATTTATGGATCAAACTAACCCATTAGCTGAAATAACCCATAAGCGTCGTTTGTCTGCCCTTGGACCTGGCGGTTTGAGTCGCGAGAGAGCGGGTTTTGAGGTTCGTGATGTCCACTACACCCATTATGGTAGATTATGCCCAATTGAAACTCCTGAGGGGCCAAATATTGGTCTAATTTCGTCACTTTGCGTTTACGCCAAGGTGAATAGTATGGGCTTTATTGAAACACCTTATCGTTCAGTTGATG
>Ga0315315_10007176_pt1 | contig 10322 bp, 9 predicted proteins | sample M140m3416metaG_FD_203699 | JGI IMG/M metagenome (GOLD analysis project Ga0315315, IMG submission 203699) | Ammonia-oxidizing marine archaeal communities from Monterey Bay, California, United States - M1 40m 3416 | ecosystem: Environmental > Aquatic > Marine > Intertidal zone | place: USA... | reverse complement strand
CAATGTTCAGGTTGTTCCTAATCCATACTTTTCTAGATCAAGGTTTAAAGAATCAGAATTTGAGAGGAAAATACGTTTCACCAATCTCCCAAGTAAATGCAAGATAAGTATTTTTACTATCTCTGGAGAGTTGATCTATCAATTAGAGCACGATGATGAATTTTCAGGAAATATCTGGTGGGACATGCGAACGGTTAACAACCAAGAGATTTCTCCAGGACTATATCTCTATCACGTTGAAAATGAAACGAATAGCAATGAAAAAATTGGTAAGTTTGCAGTGATTAGATGACAATTTTGATTTACTATGGGCGTACCACGGTTTCACCTTGCATTTCCTGTAAATGACCTAGAAAGAGCAAAAGACTTTTATGTTTGCATTCTAGGATGCAGTATTGGTAGACACTCAGATAAGTGGATGGATTTTGACCTTTATGGCCACCAGATCGTTGCGCATTTAGCACCTGAAGATTGTGTAATGACAGAAAAATATGAAGTAGATGGCGATTTTGTGCCATCAAGACATTTTGGCGTTATATTAGCGTGGAACAAATGGGAACAACTCAGCAATATCATCAAGCAAAGAGGTATAAGCTTCTTAATCGAACCTAGAATAAGATTCAAAGGTAGGCCTGGAGAGCAGGGGACCTTTTTCATTTCTGACCCAAGTGGTAATGTTCTTGAGTTCAAGACATTTAGAAACGATAATGAAGTTTTTAAAAACAATAAGTGATCATGGCAAAGATAGATTTTTTACCAGATAATAAGATTTATGATTCAAAGTCAGGTGAGACAATACTACAAACGGCCTCTAGAAATGGAATACCTCACGTAAGTGCCTGTGGGGGAGAGGGTAATTGCACCACTTGTAGATTACTCGTGCTGGAAGGGGTTGAGAATTGCTCTCCTGAAACTGATGCAGAATTATCTTTAAAAGAAAAGGCTCACACAACTGAAGAATTTAGATTAGCATGCCAGACCACTATCAATGGTGATGTTGTTGTCCGAAGATTGGTTCTTAATAAGGAAGATATTGCAGCTGTATCTGAAAAAGGAGTCTCTGGTAGGTTAGGTGAAACAAAGCAGATTGCAATATTATTTAGTGATATTAGAGGATTCACACCTTTTTCTGAAAAACTAACTCCATATGATGTGGTCTTTATATTAAATAGATACTTTAGTAGGATGGTAAAGGCTGTGGAAGATAACCAAGGGGTAGTCGATAACTATATTGGAGATGGAATGGTTGCGATCTTTGGTCTACACAATGAGGAGGACCCTGCAAAACATGCAGTGAGAAGCGCCCTTGAAATGTGTTCAGAGATGGATGACATGAAACCTTACCTTAAAACAATGTACGGACAAGACTTTGATATTGGAGTAGGTATCCATTGGGGTCATGCTGTGGTAGGAGATATTGGCGCAGGTAAATCGAAGCGTTTGACAGCTATTGGAGATGCAATGAACTTTGCGAGCCGCGTTGAATCTGCAAATAAACAGTTCCAGTCTCGTGTCCTTATATCTGAAGAAACCCATGATGAGATCAAAGATTCTTTGGTCATCAAAGATTTCATGCGAACCAATCTACCAGGGATTGAAGGGCGAGTAACACTATACGAGATAGAAGATATTAACTTTTCTTCTGAAGAAGAAAAAGAAAATGAGAAAATTAAAGACAATGTCCTGTGGAGCAAATGCGCTGAAATAGACACTTTTGAAAAAGAAGAACAACAAATATTCAAGGTAAAACGAGAAGATATTCTTGTTGTCAAGATAGACGATAATTTTTTTGCTCTAAATGATAAATGTCCGCATGCTTTCTTGAGTTTGCAAGGTAGTGATATTGATATGGAAAATGAGACAATAGCCTGCCGTTGGCATAAAAGTTCATTTTGTTATAAAACAGGAGAGGTGAAAGAGTGGATGAAAATAAGTAATTTTCAAAAAATGCTTGGTAAAATAGGTTTAAATGCAGAAGCGGAAGAGATCTCGCAAATGGAAAAGATTCCTGTGGATGTATACAAAACCAAGATACAGGATGGCTTTGTATGGGTTGGAGTTAATCAAGGTTAAGAATAATTAAGTTAAGGACTATGAAATGAATGAAAACAATATTGCATGGACAAAATTAGCAGAGACAATCAGTTTTGAAAAAGAATCAGAACAATTGCATAAGATCAAACGCGATGACATATTGATCGTTAAGGATGAAGATGGATATCATGCTATAAATAATCGCTGTCCGCATTTAGGATTGGCATTGAATCTTGGAGGTTGCAATAAAAAAGATAAGACTGTCCACTGCAAATTTCATTCTAGTGATTTTTCGTATGATACAGGTGAAGTAAAAGCATGGTTAAATGTAAAAGGATTCGAAAAATTCATGATCTGGTTGTTTTCAAAGTTTGATGCTGATGCAAAAAAAATGATGTCCATGGAGCCAAAACCTGTAGAAACCTTTCCCACTAAAATTGAAGATGATCATGTCTGGGTTGGTATAGACCAGGGCAATTAGTAGGGAAAGTAGTTTTAAATTCAAATTTTGAATCAAAGATCAATACCCTTTGTATTTCTTATCTTCTTTTCCATCTGCTTTTCCCAGAACAGGTGGTATGAGGGGAATCTCAAAGGCCTAGAGGACCTTTCTTTTGATCTGAATATAAAGGGGATTGATGATGGAGTATGGGAAAAAAGGCTATTCAGTTTTATTGAGCTAAGACTTTTAGAGCATGGAATAGAATTTGCTGAAGATCAGATGCCTCGAATGGTAATAGATGTGAGTATAATGGATTCAAGAGTTGAAAATACATCCTCATTCCTCGTTATGTTCAGTGTATATAATTATGGAATATCTGAAGAGGATTATTATCGTTCCATGGCTGATACTTTAATCACAAAAAAACTAATGACGAGTAAGGTCTTTTCTCAAGAGGTCATTGGTCAAACAAACTCTGATAAGATTCACAGAGATGTTGAAAAAAGTATCAATAAGATCTTGTCAGTTTATCTTGATCAATGGTATCGAGACAATCCTCTTAAACAATTTTAAGAAATGAAGATCGATAACGTCGTTCTTTGACATTTTCATTCTCTGACGTAACTTTCAGGGAAGGGCATAAAACAAACCTTTCATGACGAAGATGTCAGTGATCCGAGGAATAATCATATTACATCTTGTGAGTTTCTGCTTTTCATCAGAGGCCACAAAAACCGTTTCCATGAAAACAGGTAATCAATTAGCTGTTCTCAGGTTCGAAGGTTGGTCTATATCCGATCCTCTTACAGACTTTTTGACAGAAGAATTAAGAGAGACAATACGTGAATTAGACATCTTTCAGGTTCAAGATCGAGGCCTTACCAATGAAATCAGTATCTTTTATCCAAGGACTAAAGATTATTGGGCCTGCTGGAGCCTAGAGTGTGCCATTGATCTAGGAAAAAGATTAAATGTGAATTATATCATTGCAGGAAACATTCAGAAAAAAGACCAGAATGAATTTTTGATCAATGGACGCCTCTTTTCTGTTGATATGGAGACCATGCTCAATGAATTCTCAATGAATAGCAGTGGAATTACTGATAGCTTGTTAATTGAAATGAAAAAGATGGCTTACAATGTAAGTGGTCTTCCTATTCCTGATACATTGTCTGTTGGCAGTGACACGTCTGAAATAGCAACAGCTGGCGATATTGGCCGCAAGAGAGATTGGTTTAAGCTTCCACCAATACCAACAAAGATCAAGGCTCTCATCATGTCTACTGCGATTCCAGGAAGTGGACAGATCTGGGTTCAAAGAAAATATCCAGGCTACGGATTTATGGGTACAGAGGCGACACTAGGATTAGCTGCTTTAATATCATACTATAACTATAATAAGGCATGGGGAGGATTTGAGACGAATTATAATTCATACCAAAATGGAACAGATCCACACAACCTGCAAGGTCTACGACCTAAGGTCATTCAATATGCTAGGGACTCTCGTAGATATAATTCATTTATGAAGAGCATCCGTGGTGTTGCAGCATCCATATGGATTGTGAACATGGTACATGCCTATCTTATTGCACCAAGTGATGATTACTTTGATGGAGAATATTTTTTTGATCTAGAGTACAACCCTGATGTCAATCAATTACAGTTTAATTTCAACTTTTAATATCTTAAAGGTCCTTCGTTTTTTAATTATTATCGTCGTCATTTCGTGCGAGGATCCAGACTATAATTTAAATAATCCGTTTGACCCCAATAATATGGATTTAGATCCTCCTGCATTATTCTTTCATCCTTTTATTTTGGATGCAAGCTTTGGTGAAACAATTCAAGTAGAGTTATATGGATACCAACTTGATTCTTCTGCAGCAGCACATTTTGACATAAGATATGATTGGGGGAGTTTAGAATTTGTATCAGTTATTCCAGGACCATTTTTTGAAGGAATCAATAGTCCAATAGAAATCACTGTACAGGAACAAGGCGTTCTTAATTTATTTATGTATTACCTACCAGATATAAACTCCAATCAGAGTATGGATGGTACATGGTCCATAGCAACTATTTATTTTTCTACTATTTCTAGAGGTGAGTCTGAACTCTTATATGGGCCAAATACAACAATTAGGGATGCATCAAATAATATTTTGCTTATAAATGATTATGGAAAAGGTTATATCAATGTGGAATAATCAGGCACTCAAAATTGTTTTTATTCTATCTTATCTACCCCTCTTTGCTGAAAACAAAAATTATATAATCTCCTCAGAATATCTTCAAAACAATTTGAATAGTAGACCTTGTGTAGACTCCGTTATTACCAGCCTTCCATTTTTCCACGAAGGTGTATTGGAAGCTGGCATGGACGATGATTGGGATTTTCTTTTACCTGATACTGTTGATTATTCATATCAAATAACCCTAAATGAAGGGAGAAATATATTTGTAGATACATGTGACCCATTAACAGATTTTGATACTGTTTTAGGTATCTTTGACGAATGTGGTAATTCAGTATCAATAATAGAATCCGATGATGGGGCAGCAGAATTTTGCCCTGAAGCAGGCATAGACCCGCCTAATTGGGCAAGTATAATTGAAAATGTTTATCTTGAAGCAGGGACTTATTACATTGTTATATCTGGATTTAATTCAACAACCCCCTTTGGTAATTATAAGATAGCAATCGGACTATTACCCGAGATCATAGGCTCAGATATTGCATCTGATGATAGCTATGTGGACATTTACTTCAGCGAGGGGGTATATTCAAATCCAACATCATCAGGAGAAGTCGAAATATCTGATTTTGCAATTTCAATTGATGGGGGCACTGCTACGAATGTAAACATACAATACTTATCAAATATTTCTGGTAATCCTTTATCAGGTGGCGAAGATTCAATCCGTATATTCATTAATATTATAGGAGAATCTTCTGGAGATGAGCAAATAACCATTCATGCTGAAACAAATGCCTCAATTTTTAATTCTTTTGGGATTGGAGTACTAACAAGTGCAACTATCACTCAAAAGCTTTCAGATCAGATTGCTCCTTTAATTCAACAAACAATTCCAGCAGATGGGGCAGTTAGTATACCCATAATTTCAAATATGGAAATTGAATTTTCAGAGCCCGTTGTAAACGGAACTGGCGATGAGATTAATAATTCTAATGCTTCAAACTCTATTGAAATGATTGATATTGAAACAGGAGGGACTATTCCATTTTCAATAACTGTAATTAGTAATCAAACCTTTATAATTGATCCGGATACAACTTTGCCAGAATTTGCATTCATCGAAGCTAACTTTTTTAACTTACAAGATCTTTCAGGAAATAATTTGGCTAATTCTACAGTTGGATTCCAAACTGCAGATGAAACTGCTCCTCTAATCGAAGGAAGTGGGTTGGCCAATACAAATCAATATTGCTATATAGATTTTGATGAAGGTGTTTATTCAAATGAAAATGGGTCCGGGGGGATTAGTATGGATGATCTGTATTATGAATTTAATTCAAATAGTGGAAATTGTGACTCAGTAAAAGTTTTAGAAATCGTTAACTACACCGGTTCAATATTATCTGGTGGGGAAACATTAATATATGCCTACGTGCAATTATTTGGTGCTCCATCAGGTTCAGAAACTATTTTTTTTAAACCTGTTGATGGTGCATCCATTTTTGACCAGTTTGGTAACCCAATGCACCCCTCAAACGAAACAAATTTAATGACATTCAATGCATCAGCAATAATTGACTCACTATTTATAGCCGACAGTAATGAATATCTAGATGTTATTTTTTCAAACGGAGTTTATGGTGATACTGACCAAATCAATGAAGTAGAGATCAATGATTTTCAATTTACTTTAAACCCAAATAATGGGAATGCTACAAATGTTCAGATATTGAGCTTGACAAATGTTCTAAATAATAATCTTGAAGGAGGCGAAGAAATAATAAGATTTAACTTATCATTTAATGAATTACCTTCTGGAACGGAAACTATTACAATTAGTCCCTTGCAAGATAATACTGTTTTTAATTCATCAGGGGTTATAATTCCACAATCTGAGTCTAAGTTAAAAAGTTTGAACGATCAAATGCCGCCATCTGGTTCTATAGATACAGAGAATGATGCTGTAGATATAGGACCAAGCCAGCCTTTAACCATTACATTCTCAGATAGCCTAAGCAATTCTGATAATACGCCATTAAATAAAGATACCTTGATGTCAATGATAACTCTACAATATCCAGATAGCGGTAATCAAAACATCGATTTTGATATCAGCTGGGATGAAAACCCAACAGTTTTGTATATCAACCCAATAAATGATTACGGTAGTGATGCCGCTATTTATTTCAATTTTCAAGGATCATTGCAAGATTCTAGTAAAAACGTTGTAGACTTTAACTTTACAGCTAACTTTACCATTGAAGATTATGTAGCACCAAAAATTATGAACGTCATTCTTGCAACCGACAATTCATATATTGATTTAGTCTTTGATGATCAGATTTATGGATTTGAAAATCAATCCGGTACCATGGTAGTTGAAGATATCCTAGTAGAGATCACTCCTGATGGAAGCTCAGTTAATAATTGTATAGTAACAAGTCTTACAAAAACTGACAGTAACTTTCTCATTGGAGGTGAATATAGTATTAGAGTTCATCTTCAATACAATGATACACCCAATGGAGATGAAACTATAACACTAAGACATCCAGAGTCTGAATCAATATTTGATGAAGCTGGTAATCAATTTTCAGGAACAGAGTTAGCAAGCAGACCACTTTATGATATCCTCCCTCCTAGTGTAGAATATGTATCACTACCAATAGACTCTTATATCGTTCTAATGGAAAGCACACCCATCACATTTGATTTTAACGAGGATATAATAGTTATGAATTATGAGGTGACCTCTAATGTAAATGGCGTATTGATAGAGGATATTAACTATCTAGAAATGAAGGAAATAAACTCGCTTGAAATTATACTGCAACCACCATTTGCAAGTTTTGATAACATAAATATTTATTTCTCATATTTAGAGGATGATGCAAACCTTAGCACTGTTGATATTGCCTACACTTTCCCTACTCCAATTCTAGGAGATTATGATCTAGATTCAAAGATAACACACAATGATCTTTGGGATTTAGTAGAAAACTGGGAAGCAAATAATTTGAATTATGAGCTAGGGCCTGTTACTGGCGAAGCACCGCATTTCATACCAAATCCGGATAGCAAATTTGATATAGAAGATGGGATGGCCTTTGTTCAGATTTGGTCTTGGTACCAAAAAGAATACGGAGAAATAATTGAGGATACTGAATTGGTTGGAAAGCCTTTAGAAGTTAGCCAACTTGGGGATGAATTATTGCTTTTTATCAATGATAGCATAACCTCTGGCCAGATTCACTTTAATTTTGATGCTGGAGAATCTCCATTAAGTTTTTCACAATTATCTAACTATGATGGTGCGATGTATTTAAGCTATCAACATGAAGATAAAGGTTATTCGATATTAGAATTTGCAAGGACAGAAATACTGGAAAACGACACAATTAGAATTGCCTTAGATAAAGAAGAATTGGATTTAGGTATTCAGTATGCCTTTTATGGAATAAATAGGGATGAAGTTCAGAAAGGGTACTTCGATTTAGAATATAATCCTATCCCAACTTCTGTGAGTTTACACCCAGCATATCCAAACCCATTTAATCCATTGACTACATTAAAGTATGATATACCCGACATGAGTATTGCTGCAAAAACATACCTCTCAATATTTGATATAAGAGGGAGGGAGATTGAATTGTTAATGAATAGCTATAAAACTCCAGGATCTTACAACTTGAATTGGAATGCTTCTGAGTACTCTTCTGGAGTCTATTTCGCTCAACTAAGATTTGGAAATCAAGTAAGAACTCAAAAAATAATCCTTTTAAAATAATTGCTTTTGCCAAGTTGCTTTGAATGATTGGTAACCCCTACATTTAGGAAATAATGAAAAATATTTTAACTACTCAGCAACTTAGGGATAAGCATAATCCAGATTCTATTCTCCAAGGGATAGAGTCATTTTACGAAGAGAACTTGGACAAGCTAATATCAATACTTTCTCATTCGAATAGCCCACTTATTACATATAGTTCAAACCTTCAGATATCGTTTCTTGAAACAAATCAAAAACAGGATGAGCTCATAAGTGAAGCCGCATCATTGCTTAAAGATACGCTCTATTTTATGATGCTTTCCAAGAAAGAGAGAACAAATACTACTCGAAAAATGCGAACTTACTATTCAGAAGTATTAAAAAATCAATTGACCAGAGTAAAACTGCTCTTAGACGACCCTGAGGTTGGGGCCCCAAAACATTCAACCGATCCAAGTTCTAATCATAAAGGAATGCAACAAGTAAGATCTATACTGAGTATAATTAAAAAGAGTCTAGCAATAGAAAGTGAATACAGAGAAAATTTAACACGCATTGGCTATTTAACAGGTCTTCAGGTATCAATGGGGTACTTTTTTTTATTTTTAAAAAAGATTGGAATGACTCAAAAAGATCAAATCTCGTTGGTCCAACATATATTTGATGAATTTAAAGTTGACTGGGAAGAAGTAGACAGGGAAAACATCAAAGTATCCATTCAGCAACCTGCGCTAGATTATTACAGGTCGATGCAGAATGAAAGTCAAAGAATATCTGGAGTCTTATTCTCCAGTGTTTTGGATGACTCTACTTTATCCAACCTAGTTGATCAGGCAATGTTGCTTTCTAAAAGAATTAGGCGCTTTTAGCACTAAGGTGATTTCTCCTACTGTAATTGAACCGTTATCCATGACTTGGTGGATTGGAATCATCATATCTTTGATTATTTCGTTCATTATTATACAAATCGGAATCAGGATACCACCTGATAAAAGAAAGATCTTGATGATATCGATTGGTATTATGCTTATTTTGATTGAATTGGTTCAGCAGGCCTATCTAAAACATTTGGGTATCTGGAATGCCAAGAGTTCTCTGCCCATACATCTTTGTGGAATCTCAGGCATCCTAGCAGGAATCATCATGATAAGACAAAATTATTCTGGTTTTGAATTTTTAGCGTTGATAGGCTCACCCGGGGCATTGCATGCAATCTTGACACCACAATTGAATCATGGATCTATACCCTTTCTTATTTTTAAGTATTATGTAAGCCACGCTGGTATCATTCTAGTACCATTATTTTTTGCAATTGTTCTAGGTTATAGAATAAAAGAATCCTCATGGTATAAAGTATTTCTACTTTGTCAGTTGCTCATCCTCTTCGTTGGATCGGCGAACTTTGTGATCGGATCGAATTATATGTATTTGACTGAGAAACCGTTGGTCAATAATCCGATGATCATTGGAGAATGGCCTTGGTATATACTTGGGTTCGAGTTCCTTGGATTGATACATATCCTCTTATTTTACTACGTATATAGACAAATGAGGCCATTGCCATACTAATCTCTTTTGTAAATAAGTTAAACAAGATGCTGGTAAATAGATGAATGATTTAAAGCAGAAATTCATACTCGATAAAGATATTACTTTTTTAAATCATGGTTCATTTGGTGCGTGTCCAATACCTGTATTTGAAGATTACCAGAATTGGCAAAGAGAGTTGGAGAAGCAGCCTGTAAAATTTTTAACTAAAAGCATATGGAGCTCTCTTAGAAATTCAAGATTAAGGTTGGGTGAGTTCGTTGGGTGTCATGAAGGAGAATTGCTATTCTTTCATAATCCTACTACAGCAATAGCCAATTTAATCAAT
>Ga0315315_10007175_pt1 | contig 10322 bp, 7 predicted proteins | sample M140m3416metaG_FD_203699 | JGI IMG/M metagenome (GOLD analysis project Ga0315315, IMG submission 203699) | Ammonia-oxidizing marine archaeal communities from Monterey Bay, California, United States - M1 40m 3416 | ecosystem: Environmental > Aquatic > Marine > Intertidal zone | place: USA... | reverse complement strand
TCAATGTTCCAGCCGTCATCTAAGAAAATCTTACTATCAGTGCTAGTAACGTGCTTCGTGATCCAGTCGGGGCTCGTGTATTCTGACGATACAGACATAGTCTTGTCTGCCGATGGCGTTGAGGGTCGTAAACTCTTTCACGAGGGGTCTTGTCAGGTCTGTCATCAGCTCTGGGGCCAAGGGGGGTTTCTAGGTCCTGATCTAACGAACGCTGCGAGCCGCATTGATGACACTAGGCTTGCGTCGCTACTTACAGTCGGAAGTGGCCAGATGCCCGCCTACGCATACGAGGAGCAGCAAGTTCACTACGTCCGCTCGTTCCTTCAGGAGATTGACCGACCCGACGTTGGACGCGGACAGCTGCGACTAGGTGACCCAAGTAATTCGGTGACTCCTCAGGCAGCTTTTGATGCGACAGTGCGAGCGTCGGCATATGGTGATGAACTAGAAGGCTTCGAAACTTTCTCTTCTGGGATTTGCTCCGCCTGTCACTTCCCATTCCAGGCGTCGATCGTCGGTGCTCCTGATCTTTCAACTGTGGTTGAGCGTCTTGATACCGAGGATCTCATGGAGGTTCTCACAACGGGTAGGCCAGAGGGGGGTATGCCGCCGCCATCGCCGACGCTATCTGTGGAAGAGCGCGATTACCTGATTCATTACTTGGGCTGGTTGAATCAAAACCGTTCTGATTTGATGGCCGAGTGGGAGGATCGTCAGTCGGAACGGAGTATCGCTTGGAGCAGGCTCGACTGGTGGGAGTTCCGGTGATCTTACACGAGAGTAAGCGCTTCAAAGCAGGTGTCGGAGCAACTAGGATCTCCGTGACTCAGGAACCGACCGGTGGATTCTGGCTTCCGTTCGAGGCAGGGGATCCGGTGCGTCAGTTTGCCACGATCATGTTTATCCGCGGTGGCCTAATCGCGCTTGCGATTACTTTGGTGGCAGGGATACTGGGCGCGCTCTATTCGATCCCAACACTAGCACCGAGTTTTCAAGCGCTCGGTATGGATCTGCGACAATTGCGGCCGGTGCATACCACCTTCGCCTCTGCTTGGATCTTTCTCGGAGGTGTGGCGGTGGTGCATCGTTGGCTGCAAGACTACGGCGGCATCGCCACCCGTGGTGATCGAATTCGACTGCGCGTACAGGTGCTGTCCTGGGCCATCGCGGGCGTAGGTATCCTTGGTACACTGACTCTGGGAATCGGGTCAGGGCGCGAGTACGTAGGTTTTCATCCGATCTTCAGTGTGCTGATTTTGATCGGTTGGCTGTGTTACGCATGGAATTTCTTTCGTGTGGCAGGACCTGATTTCTTTCAGAGGCCACTCTACCTGACGATGTGGGGTGTTGGCATGCTCTTCTTCATCGTCACGTTCGTCGAGCAGCACCTTTACCTGGTTCCCGGAATCTTCTCCAATCCGTTACAGGATCTTCAGGTACAATGGAAGGCCACAGGAACGTTGGTCGGTGCATTCAACCTCTTTGTATACGGCTCGATCATTTACATAGGTGAGCGGATCAGTGGAGATCCTAAGTACGGCCACTCGAGAGTCGCATATGCCTTATTCAGTGTAGGGTTGTTGAATTCGTTCACGAACTTTGCGCATCATACTTATCACCTGCCTCAAGACCACGTGATCAAATGGATCTCGTTCGTCGTGAGCATGATGGAAATCTCAATCCTTTGCCGGGCGATCTATGACCTGTGGAAACTCGTAAGGGTAACCGAGGACAACGCATTCTGTGCGGCACGCGGGTCGTTCGCGGCGTCCAAATACTGGTCGGTCTTTATTCTGCTTTCTGCAGTGCTGATCTCAGTCCCGCCGCTGAATGCGATCATTCACGGGACTTATGCCGTTACTGGACACGCTATGGGCGCGACGATCGGCATCGACACCATGGTGTTGATCGGAGCCATTATCTGGATTCTCGGGGAGCACCTAGCCGCGCGGGAAGGAGATGAGTACGCTGCCGTTCTGAACACTAGGGCGATGCGCAACATTATCGTCGGGCTCAATTTGGGCGTCGCAGCCCTCGTAGGATGGCTTCACGTTTCGGGAACGATTACTGGAGTTGGGCGGTCTGCGTTCGCAGCGGGAGAGGTATACGTGTCGCCCGTCTGGCTTCTTATGTGGAACGGGATTCTGTTCGCCGTCACCGGGTTTATTGCGCTTGTCTTCTTTGTGGCCCTGCTGTGCAAGCTGATGCCTGTCGCGTTCCGTTACTGGTGGGTCAGTGATGCCAGAGCCTAGGCTCTGACGGGTTTCAGGTTAGGCCGACGCGCGGGAGCGTCCTGAGCAGTGCTAACGAAGCAACCATGGCAGCACCTAGGCATACCGCCGCGAGCACGGTCTGACCATAGAGGAGGTAACCGGTTCCGAGAACAGCACCGTAAACGACGGTGACGCCGAGGAACCATGCGAGGAAGGCTGCGGCGGTGCTTTCGGCGCTGCGCTCTTCCTCCGTGAGCCCGAGGCCCGCCCCCGCCCATCCGTTGCCCATGGGTCGTATGAGTCGGTGGAACGACTCGAGCGTTTCAGGCTCTGTCGGTGGTGTGAGGAAGGTGACTGTCAACCATCCAACCGTAGTGATCAGAACGCCCAGTACTAATTGAAGCGACGGATCGACCTCTGCGAACCCGAGCGCTTCGTGCCCGAACTGGAAGTAGAGAGCGACCAGAAACGATATGATCATCGCTGAGAGCTCGCTCCAAGCATTGATGCGCCACCAGAACCAGCGCAATAAGAAGACCAGACCTGTTCCGGCGCCAATCTGGAGGAGGATCTGAAATGCCTGTAATGCGTTCTCTAGCCAGAGAGAGATGACGCTAGCCAAGGTTATAAGCCCCACGGTCGCAATCCTACCTATGCGCACGTACTGCTTCTCATCCTCGTCAGGCGCTATAAATCGACGGTAGACATCATCGACCATGTACGACGCTCCCCAGTTCAGATGAGTACTTATGGTCGACATGTATGCGGCCGCGAGAGATGCGACCACGAGACCGAGTAGACCTGACGGGAGGAAGACCAGCATCGCAGGGTAGGCGAGATCGTTCCGCACGATCGATGGGTCGACGTTGGGGAACGCAGTCTGGATTGACTCCAGAGTCGGGTAAACGATTAGAGAAGCAAGCGCTACGATGATCCAAGGCCAAGGTCGTAGTGCGTAGTGGGCGATATTGAACCACAGCGTCGCCTTCATTGCATGGCTCTCGTCTTTGGCAGCCAGCATCCGCTGGGCCACATAGCCACCTCCGCCAGGTTCGGCACCGGGATACCAGGTGCTCCACCACTGCACTGCGATAGGGATAATGAAGACGGTCGACGCTGTTCTCCAGTCCGAAAAATCAGGCAGGAGTGAGAGTTTTTCTGTGACGGCCGGGTCGCTGAACAGGCCCGATAGTCCTCCTACTTGGGGCTGAGCTAGTGCGTACCAGGCGGCAGCGACTGAGCCGATCATTGCTACGCCGAAGAGGATGAGGTCCGTTACAACAACGCCCCACAGGCCTGATGTGGCTGAATAAAGTGCTGTTATGGTGCCTGCAACGAGGACTACCTCATACTTTGACGCACCGAGGAGCACGCCACCAATTTTTATTGCGGCGAGCGTCACTGTCGCCATGATTATGCAGTTGAAAAAGATCCCTAGGTAGACTGCTCTGAATCCCCGGAGAAACGCAGCGGGTCTTCCCGAATAACGGAGCTCATAGAAGCCGACGTCCGTTGAGATTCCCGATCGTCGCCAGAGCTTGGCGTAAAAGAACACCGTGCACATACCCGTGATCACGAACGCCCACCAGACCCAGTTTTGACTGACACCCCCGCTGCGGACGAGATCAGTTACCAGGTTGGGAGTATCCGTTGAGAAAGTTGTGGCAACCATTGACGTTCCGAGGAGCCACCAGGGCATGGAGCGTCCGCCGAGGAAGAACTCATCGGACTTGGTTCCGGCCCGGCGAGCGAACCAGACCCCTATCGTTACAGCGACCACGCCGTATGCGGAGATGACAGTCCAGTCGAGTGACGTCAGTTGCATTCGGCTATTCCAAACGTGTGAGGGCGTCGGCTAGATCAGATGGGTACACCCCTAAGGCGACCCGTTCCTTAAGCATAGACTCAGAATCTGCACGGTCTGACGCGTGTGTGATACCGAACCATGTTTCCGAAGCTCGCAACACATGGACTCGCGTCGCTTCTAGCTCGATCTGTGCGTTCAGTGATGTCGACAGAAAGTATTCTGCCTGTGTGTCCGAGCCCCAGTACTCTAGGAATTGACGAAACTGACGATCCAGGATTCTGACGATAGACGGTGTAAATCCCCAGAGGTTCATCGAGACGATTTCGTCACCTAAGAGTTCCACTGGCCTCCCATCTATGGTTGAGCCCGTGATCCAGCGATCCTCTCGGTTGATATTCTGGACCTCAGTGACGTGCTCCAGAATGTCATTTGGACCCAGGACGCATACCCCTCTTGCGACACCACCCGCTCCCGATAGCGTATTGCCCAGTGTGTACCCTACGAGCGCGGCCTCGGCGCCATCCTTCTGGCTGCTCATTTCTTCGAACAGAAGTCTGAAGGCACCTGCTCCATAAAGATCGTCAGCGTTGCATACCGCGAAGGCGCCATCGATTTGGGAAGCTGCGCAGAGCACAGCATGGGCAGTTCCCCATGGTTTGATTCGGTCAGGTGGTGCTTGAAAACCTATCGGCAACTCGTCGAGTTCCTGACAGATGAAGTTTGTCTCGAGTGTTTCCCCAATCACGTTATGAACGTGCCGCTTTACGTCTTTCAGTATCTCCCTGCGCACGACGTACGTTACGGAGCGAAAGCCTGCGTTTGCCGCGTCGTAGACGTTGAAATCCATGATTGCTTCACCACCGGGGCCGATCGGGTCTAGCTGCTTGAGGCGGCCGTACCGTGTTGAAAGGCCGGCTGCTAGCACGACGAGTGGAAAGCTCAAGAGGAATTGCTCTAAGTTTGTGGATGCCGCGTTGGAACGGAATGTTCACTCAAGCGCGCTGTCGGCGCGAGTGTTATATCCGCTTTACGGTTAATACAGGGCAGGGGTTGCATAGGTGAAACCGTGATAATATTCATTATAAATGAATAATAAACCACCAAAAACTGTTGTTCTAAAGTTCGGGAGCCGCCTGCTTACCGGCGGTACGGCGGAGCTGGATACAGAACAGATGGCAGCTGTTGCGCGGACGGTCGCCGCGTCAGGTGAGCGCAATGTAGTGATTGTGTCGAGCGGTGCGGTTGCAGCTGGATATAGAGCGATGGGGCACGCTACTCCGCCGACGCGTATCGCAGAGCGTCAGGCTGCTGCGGCGATAGGTCAGGGCCGTCTGATGAAGCTCTGGAGTGATGCCTTCGAGAAAGTTGACCTCAAGGTGGGGCAGGTTCTTTTGACCAACGACTGTCTGACAGATCGACGGCGGTATGTTGCTGCAAGGGGGGTGCTACGCGAACTGCTACAGTCCGGGGTCATCCCAATCGTAAACGAGAATGATACCGTGAGCGTCGATGAGATCATGGTTGGCGACAATGACAACCTCGCCGCCATGACTGCGTCACTCGTTGATGCGGACCTCTTAGCACTTCTTACGGACGTGCCCGGCGTCTACGATCGCGACCCGGATATCGATCCGCGAGCACAGATCGTCGCGTGCGCTTCGAGTGCGCAGGAATTACGGGCGCTTTGCTTTGGCAAGAAACAGGTTGTTTCAACGGGAGGCATGGAGACGAAGCTCGAGGCAGCCGAGCGGGCTGGACGCTACGGGGTCCCGACCGTGATCGCGTCCGGTAATGATTCGACGGTACTAGAGGCGCTTCTATCTGGGGAGGCTGTAGGGACCCGGATCGAAGCACATGCAGAACCGCTTAGAGCTCGTCAACACTGGATGGCTGTACAAAAGAATCTGACTGGATGGCTTGTTGTAGATGACGGTGCTGTCCGGGCGCTTCGTGGTCACGCGAGTTTGCTTCCGCGCGGCGTGGTTGGAATCGGCGGGCGCTTCCGTCGGGGGGACCTGGTGGCCGTGCTGGACGATCAAGGTATAGAGCATGCGCGCGGTATAGTGCGGTTTGATGATCGTGACGTAGAACGTATTCGCGGAATGCACACCGACGAAGTGAAGATTGAACTTGGGGTGGAGACCGGTACCGTCGTGATGCGCCCTGATCGGTTGGTACTCTCCAGTCATGAGGTGGTCGCGTGACGAATGTCGAGGATCTTTCGTCAGCGCAAGTCATCAACGCGATGACTGCTGAAGCGCGCAAGGCTGGGCGGCGTATGGCGCGGTCTACTGCCGACGAAAGAAGAGGGGCGCTGCATGCTATTGCTGATGCGCTCGAAACTGAGTCGTCCGCGATCGTATCCGCGAACCAAGTCGATCTCGGACAAGCCGATCTTAACGGAATTTCGGGTGCTATGCGCAACCGGCTTGTTCTGGACTTAGACGGGGTGATGAAGCTCGCGGTGGCTGTTCGTGAAGTCGCTGGGCAGCCGGACTCGCTAGGTGACTTGGAGGACGAGGTGGTGCGCCCCAATGGCCTGCGTGTGGCTCGTATGCGCATTCCTCTGGGTGTGATTGCGATGATCTACGAGAGCCGACCAAACGTGACTGCAGATGCAGCAGCACTCTGCTTGAAGTCGGGGAACGCCGTGATCCTTCGAGGTGGTTCCGAGGCGATTCACACAAATCGGTCGATTGCACACGCAGTGACATTGGGACTTGGGGCCAGCTCACTTCCAGTAAAGTCTGTGCAGTTGGTTCCGATAACGGACCGACGAGCTATCGACGTGCTACTGACCAAAGAGGACGACATTGATCTTGTAATTCCTAGGGGAGGTGAGGGCCTAATCCGAGCCGTAACGGCAAAGAGTCGGATTCCGGTCTTGCAGCACTACAAAGGCGTGTGTCATGTCTATGTGGATGAGGGAGCGCCGCTAGATCGAGCTTCTAATATTGTGCACAATGCTAAAGTACAGAGACCGGGAGTGTGTAATGCCGCGGAGACACTTCTCGTGCACAGAGGGGCATCTGCGCTCCTGCCCAAGATTGCGCGGCGCTTGGTTGACGATGGAGTGCAATTGCGAGGGTGTGATCGAACGGTTTCCCTCCTGGAGGACGTCGGGATTTCGGTGGCTTCAGCCACTCAAAGTGACTGGTCAGAGGAATATCTTGACCTAATTCTGGCGGTCAGAGTGGTAGATGATATTGAGGAGGCGATCGAGCACATAGCTGAGTTTGGATCCGGGCATACCGAGGCGATTATCACCGACAGTAATAGTTCGGCAGACGGATTTGTCGCCGCAGTCCAGTCCTCGACCGTGATGGTCAATGCCAGTACACGCTTCGCGGATGGAGGAGAGCTTGGTCTCGGCGCCGAAATCGGCATCTCCACGTCCAAGCTTCACGCGTACGGTCCCATGGGGGCTAACGAATTGACTACGAAGAAATTCGTAGTTCTTGGTGAGGGTCAGGTCAGGCCTTAGGTCGGCGACAACGGTTTGCTTGTTTCGCTGGCAAGCCCATCGGTTTCGTTAGAAGTGTCACATTGCATGTATGACGCACAGTTCGAACAGGATTGGCGCGGTCAGACGAAAAAGAGTGCCAAACAAATCAGGTGGCATCACTTCGTTGCCAACATTCAGCGCCTCATAAAGCTGGGACACTCACAATAGTCAGCGCCCATTGCATACTATAAGCATCGATTTGTAACTTACCGGAAAAGACGATACGATTAACATATAGCATGAGTATCGGTTTGGGACCCCGAAACAGCCTAGCACGAGGAGGCTGTGTACATAGCGAAGAGGTGTTTAATCACATCAAAGCTCTTCTTTAGATAGAGAGTCTTTCCGCTGTCTTTACGAACTAAGGAATTGGCATGCTGGAACTAATGATCGGATTGTTTCTAGCGAGTGTGGTCAGTGGGTTTATCCCATTCGTCAACGCCGAAATCCTAGTTGTTGGAGCGGCTATGGCTTTACCGAGCGCAGGGGTGCCGCTAATCGCTCTGGTTTCGACTCTTGGGCAGATGACGTCGAAAACCGCACTTTTCGGACTAGCTAGGTGGGCCCCTGCCAAACTATCCGGCAAAGAGAGCAACGCGCTTGGGCGGGCAACCGAATCACTAAAGCAATATCGAGGTTCCACTTGGGGCCTGATTCTAATCAGCGCTGTAACGGGGTTGCCACCTTTCTATGGGACGAGCCTCGCGGCAGGCGCGGTGAAGGTTCCTGTGCAGATCTTCGTAACAGCAGGCTCCCTAGGTCGCTTCTTTCGATTTGGCGCGATCGCTTGGTTCGGTGATACTGTGATTGCCTTCTTGTGAAGATTGAGTTGCTGGTAGGGGCTGACGCATTCTGGACTAGGCTGAAACAAGACCTGGGCCAGGCAAGTCGTCGGGCTTGGCTGCAGACTTTTACGTTCGAGGGCGATCGAGTCGGGACGAGACTGGGGCGAGCGATTGAAGGGTGTTCGGCTCTGGATCGCCGATTCCTAATTGACTCGTACTCACTCCTATACCACAGCGATCGGATCATCCCGGGTCCAGCATGGCTAGATCGGGCAATGCGGCGAGAAGTATCCCTCACACATCGCTGGGTCCGACGGCTACGTAGTGGAGGAGTCCAAGTGCGGTTTGGAAATCGGATAGGACCGATGATGACAGGGGTACTCCGGCGAAATCACAAGAAGCTGGCACTCTTTGATGACCGGATCGCATACCTGGGCGGGATCAACTTCAGCGATCATAACTTCGCGTGGCACGACATGATGTTGCGAATAGAAAGCGAGGAACTGACGCATGCTCTTGCACTCGACTTCTTGGGCACATGGTCTGGTCGACCAAATACTTGGGATGTCGATATCGATGGCTTGCGTGTGATCTCTGTCTCTGGGCGGGGGAACCGCCGTGCTTTTAAGCCTCTTGTCGATGCCATAGGAGCCGCGCGTTCGACCATCGATGTAGTTAGCGCTTACCTATCATATCCATTCACCACTTACTTGGCTGACGCTACTGCTCGAGGTGTTCGGGTCCGAATTCTTACACCAGCTGACAACAACAAGCCAAATCTCTCTCGGCACATTATTGAACGAAGCCATCGCCACAAGTTTGAGATTTTCAAATACAAGGGCGGGATGAACCACATGAAGGCGATGCTTATTGACAGTGAGCACCTCGTTGCGGGATCGAGCAATTTTGATTTCATGGGCATAACCCTACTCGAAGAGCATTTGGTCTTGACCAGGAAGCGCGAGCTTGTCGAAGACTTCAGAGAGAGAGTCTGGGAGCCGGAGATATCTCGAGCCGTCGCAGCGCGCTCAGTGTCTTCGGTCTCCAACCGTCTGGGTGATGTTGCAGTCATGGCGGGGGCGTTCCTGGCTTCTCGATTTGCGAGGGATTAGACGCACCAAGCGTAATTTGCCAACGGGATGACCCAAAAGAGAGTCACCGGTATCCTTGCAGCCTTGGTCCTGAAGGTACGGCTGGCCTGTTCGCATAAAGTCGGAGTAGAATGCCGGGTTCGTTATGATTTATAGGAATCAAGAGAGTCCGCAATGAACGTAATGGCACGACGCATCATCCTCGCTGCAGCACTGACGCTCGTCGCTGGCGCACCCGTGAACGGTCAGGAGGCCCGGGCCCGCTGGGAGCGGATGTGCCAGATCAGGGCAGAAAAGTTTGATCTGGTCATGCCCACTGCGATGCAAGACAACGATTTGGATATGTGGATCGTCGTTATGCGTGAAGGCCTGTTAGATCCGCTTTGGGAGGCGCTTGGCAGGGGCTACGTAGGCGACTGGGGCTTCTGGGTGTTCACCAGTCAGGGCGCTCGTGTTGAGCGGGCAGTGCTTGGCGTCGGTGGATACCGGCTTGAGCAGTGCAACGTATACGACTACTTCGGTTCGGCGGATGAGTTGGCAGAGTACGTGGCTTCGCGGGACCCTGACCGGATCGGCGTGAACATTGCTGAATCCATAGGGGGCGCGGACGGGTTGTCATATACGTCCTTTAATCGTCTGAAAGAGCAGCTCGGGCCTTACGGCGACCGACTGGTCTCAGCGGAGCGTTTCGTGTCGGATTTTCGGGCGACACGGACGGCCGTTGAGATTGCGGCGTTTGCCGAAGCGGGTGAAATCAGTCGTGAGATCGCGGAGCGCGCGTTTTCAAATGAGGTGATTACTCCGGGATTAACAACGCTAGAAGACGTCGCTTGGTGGATGTCCGACCAGCAGCTCGCACGAGGCCTTGAGTCGTCCTTTGACATGCCATCGGTCTACATCACCGGGCCGGAGGGGATCGTG
>Ga0315315_10007171_pt1 | contig 10324 bp, 5 predicted proteins | sample M140m3416metaG_FD_203699 | JGI IMG/M metagenome (GOLD analysis project Ga0315315, IMG submission 203699) | Ammonia-oxidizing marine archaeal communities from Monterey Bay, California, United States - M1 40m 3416 | ecosystem: Environmental > Aquatic > Marine > Intertidal zone | place: USA... | reverse complement strand
TTACTAGGTTTGGACAACGGTGGTAGCATTACACAACAAGACACTCACAAACGGATTTTATTCACGGTACGCGTGTTCATCCGTGTCTCTGTGAATAACAAATATGTGAATTGGGCAGACATGCCCGCTTTGCCAGCTTTCTATTCGCTGTGCTCTTCTGCGTCGTCGTCGTTGGTGTCGTCGTCAGTGTCGTCGTCGTCCTCCTCATCCCCATCAAAATATACTATTCGGCGCTTGTGCGGCTGTATATGTTCGATGCCAAGTGCTTTGCGCAACTGTCCGAGCTGTCGCGAATCTCGCGCGCATTGCGACATTACTGCTTGTTCCTTGTTGAGAATAAAAATTGACTTACTCGGGTTGTAAGAACATGTTGCCACATGTTCATGCGGGCCGAGTCCTTGAGCATTTCTCTTGTAGTCCATGTCAGAGTTCACGTCGCGTTCATCAACATCGCATTCGTCGCAGCGGCGAAACACCTCGCCGCAAAAGTTGCAATATTTGGCCCCGCAGCCGGGGTTGCAAAGGATGGTTTCGCAGTCAACGTGGTCAGTAACAAATGCATTGCAGCATGGGCGACGCAGCCCGCTGTGCTCAGCTAGCTCAACAAGTTCTTGCTTGCTATAGGCGTCATTTGCGGCCTTCAAAGGACCCACAACTTCTTCAATTGTTTGTTGCACTTCATTGCGTGCGTTGATTTGCGCCATTTCGCGAACTGCATTTAGAACACGTTTGTTGGCCTCATCTTTACCGACAAGTGGGGTACTCAGCTTCTCAATTAACTCTTCCTCCTCAAACACAGAACTGCAATGACTACAGACGACGCCGGATGGCAAACCGAGGGACATCATTGTGGTGATGCACTTATTGCATGTGAAATGTCCATCATCGCATAACAAGCCAGTTATCACCGCGCTGTCGGTGCAGCAGATGCCACACTCCACGGTAGAGCGAAAAATAGAAAGTTCGTTGTGTGATGCGAGTTGCACTAGTTTGACTTTCGCTTCCATATCAAGCAGCTGGGCTTTGTGCCTGTGTTCGCATTCTTGGGATGCTTTAACGTTCTCAAAAGCCATAGTTACAATCTCATGCTGCAAGGCGGCGACCAAGCGCCTCGCCTCCTGCAGCTCCTCCAAACGTGCTGCAAGTTCATGGCTCTGTTTGGAGACTTCACGATCTGCCAGCTCAAACTTCTCTTTTAACTTCCTAACTTTGGATTCCGACGTCTTCTTCTTTTCCAAAGAAGCCCGCAACTTCGAGATTTCTCGCTCTTGTTCCAATAAAACAAGCTCGGTTCGTTTCTGTTCATTCCTCATCTTTTGGCCTTGCACAAGTAATTTTTCGATGCGTACATCTTGGTGGGGAGGCGGTTTGGATTCTGGCGCTTTTCGCTTTTTGTTTGTGGGCGTACTGTCAGTTGCGACCACCAACGCAGTTCCGAGGTTAGACGCCATCAGGTACGCTGGTTGCTCTTCTTGTTTCTCGAAGGAATGGCGAATTTCTTGATGTATGACACCCCTTCACCCACCTTTTTTGCGCAGAGTGGGGTTCGAACGGAATATCGCACTCGCGTTAACGTTCTAATCACCTCATACTCGAGATACCGGAATAGTTCCGGTCGAGTTATTAGTAAAAATTATGTTACAGAGCTCCGACAATGTCTATGAACTCGCTCTTGGGTTGTGCGCAACTAACAAAATTTTCAGTTCACATGTGGAGAGCACGATGACAAAATCGAAGCGGCCTAGGCCGCTTCGATTTTGTTGACCGTGAATACACCACGACTTGGGTCTGCCGCCTTATTGCGCGCGAGTACTTACAGGGTCGGTTCCTGTGTGTCACTAGCCATGATCATGCCCATCTCTTCAGTCGAATCGATGTCCGCCACAGAAGACGACGTTTCGACATCCATGTCGCCTTGGTCGGCCTCGACAATATTCGAAATCTCCTCCATTATCGCAACTCTGGTTTCTTCGCGCTCCTTGGAGCTGCAGGTGCCTTCGATTGGGTCGACCTTGTAGGGCCTAAGGTACTTGGCCGCGCGGTCGATAGCTGGGTTGTTGCTGACAGCGTCTGGATTCTTTGCATAGTGGATTCTAACGGCCCGCAACAGGTTTAGGCCGGTGTCGGCGATTGCCGCATTGAGCGAGCTACTGCGATGAATCATTCCACTCGCCACCTTAGCATTGGTCGTATCGGTGCGCCACTGGGCACGGTTGCACAGAGCGACGCTTCTGACGTCCGGCGTCGATGAGAGCATCAATGCAAGTTTCTTCAATTCCTTCACGTCGGTGACTTTCACGCCGTTGGTCTCGTAATGCGCAAGCTGAACCGCCACCAGCTCTTGTGGGGTGAATCGGTGGGTCGTCGTGTTCTTGGCAATACGAGCGGGCTGCTTCATAAGCTTTTGTGCGCTTAGGAGCGTTGAACGGAAGTCCGGACCGTGCGCAATGTCGACCCGCTGGTTGGACTTCAGTTCAAAAAAGCGAGTGGTTGTTTCTGGAAGCCTGTTGAGAACGCCGCATTCGAAAACGGCGGGGAAACGCCTGCTTAATTCATTAAAAAACACTGTGTCGTTCCAAGATACTTGCTCGTGTGCCTGAAATGTAAAGTATATCCCCACTTTGTCAAAAACCAGTTGTTCGTGAGGGTTAGCGTCCTTGAACTCGAGGTTTCCAAGACAATTGTCGATCTCAGCATCCGAGACAGTCGTCCTTCCGTTCCAAAACAAATCGCGCGCCAGCTGCTGGATGGCAACCGGAACGCTTGTATTGTTAGACTCCACCAGTTCGTTGCTGGTTGCATCCACCATATCGTCACCGGCGTCGACGGTGTCCGTGGACGTGGAGGACGACACGAACCTTGCGGCCGGTGAATTGTCCAGCGCGCATCGGATGCCTGGAATTGAGCTCAGAAACATGTCGATCTCGGCGCCAAAGCGGGCTTCCTTGATGAAGAACGCGGAGTTGATGAATACGGTGTCGCGCTCTTGCTTGATTGGCGGTGCATTTTCGACAACCGTTGAAAAGAGTGGGTTAACGGCCGGTAGTGACCGATTAGAAAGCAAGTTGTCCAGGCGGCACTGAGCCAGGTCATCGCACTTTATGCCAATCTGAGCAAAGTCGTTATGCCGCTCGCGGTTGCATGCTTTGGTGTGCAACTCGCGCAAGCCCGTTGTATTGCGCCAAGCAATAGCATGGAGCGGCAACACCTGTCTTGTGAGCGTTGCAGAGATCGTCGTAATGGGCTCGACAACCTTCTTGTTATCATCCGGTCTCATTCCAGAAACGCGTGCCGGTTCCGTATCCTTATCGAACAAACGCATACTCGTTTGTCCAACGCCGGCAACCTCCGAAACGTACTCTAGATCGTCAGATGAGTCGGGGGATACGTGGATTTTCCTGTGGCGGTTCTTGGTGGAAGTTATAACCTGTGCAATGCGGTCGAACACTTGGATGCCATCAATCTCGAATGGAAGGGCCTTTGCGACGTCCTTCATGTCGCTCCAGAGGTTGGCTTCCCAAGAACGCGCGTTGGTTGGTTTAGAAGTAGGGGCACTTGCGACTGGTGCTTGTGCCGCAGCTTCCGATTCAGCAGGCGCCGCGGGGACGGTGGCGGTGCGTGCGGTACGCCACGCGCAATCGTACACATGCTCTGTGAATTGGGACATGTTGGGGCGGCGCTGGAACGCCCACTTTTCAGACGATAGTGGCACGCCCAAAAAGACGCCTTCCGCATCGTCTTTCGTGAACATCGTTGCCGAGCCCAATCCCTTTACCCATTGCACGATGTCCTCCTTCTTGTAACCACAATTCGAGATTTCGTTCATTGTTGGCAGAAGTGTATCGCAGACAAACTTAAACTGAACAACCTCGCCGGTCGGAATCGTCACCTCCGTGTCGTCACGGACGTTAGCACCGAGTTTGAAGACAACGCGGACGAGGTCTGCAATTGAGGCGTGCCTCTTGAACTCCCTGACAGTCAGTTTAGAGCAACGCTCGGTAAAGGCACTTGAAATGCGACGGCGTAAACGAACAAACGCCATTTTTTTGTGGATCGAGTTGTCCGAATCAACAGTTTCGTGTCGAGGGACGAACACGACTTGCGAACCCAACTCCTGGCATTTTGAAACAGCTGGCGCGACTGAACCGCCGTCGTTGAAATCCGACCCCGGCGAGTAAAGGCCGTCGTGATTCGTTGTAGGTACTCGATGCGCGTCGGCCGCCGAACTAGAGCCGTGCTGCGTCTCAATCGAGGGAACAACAGTTGGCGACGTTCTTTGGGGCTCCTCTCCATTGCCGCCACGAAGCCAGTGGGAAGCAAGCTGAGTCAAATCGCCATTTTTGATTCCGTGCAGGGCGCCGAATTGGGTCAGTATATGGTGCATATCAGGAGCGGTGTACAAGGAGCGATCCAGCATGCACGACCACGCATCAAGCACGATCTCAGCATCAAACACGGCAATTTGAAACACATTGGCAAGTTGCGAACAATCCCATGGCCGGAGTACATGGACACACTGGTCTGGGTCGGCGGATTGGTCGAACGGTTCGCTCATGGGCAACATATCGTTGAAAGCAACCGTCTCGTCTTTAAAAATGAACACGCGCACAACGGCATGCTCGATTGCTTTCTGCAATGCATTGTTTCGCCGAAGCGTCTGACGCCTGGGGTCCGGCTTAGGGATGTCATACTCGCTCAGCATGAACTCGTCCAACATGCTCCAGAAGCGGATGGCGTCGGACTCGCCGGAAGGGCGCCAGGCGGGAACCAAGGCGCACATCTCAAGGCACATGTAGGTGAACGATACAACAATGGTGTGTGAGTTGATCTCGAAGGGGTGGTTCGCAACATTGGACTTGAACGCATCGTCGCTTATTACTCCAGTCTGCGCATCGTCCACTGCGAGCAATGAAACCGTGCGGTCGATTAACGCCTGGCGATCGGTGTCGGGCACGATCGGCGCCCCCTTGCCACGGTGGCAAATGTTCGCTCCCAGGTTGTGGCACATGACACGCGTTTCGTTTACTTTCATAACGTGCAGGACCTGTGAGTAGATCATCTTGCCGTCCGGCCCAACTCGCTGTTCGCAGCGAGGGCGAGTCGTCTGCCCGTCCGTCGAAATCTGCTTTAGGTCCTGCATCTGCTCGGTGGCGCCCGGGTCGCTCTGACCGCCGCTCGCTACTGCGCGCAAGGCCTCATCCGACACCACCACGCCCCCTCCTACAAGGCCACCGGCTTGTGTTGCCCTCGCAGAGCCGCCGCCTTCTGATTTCACCCAGTTCCGTTTGCAATCTTTGTCGTCCTCCCGGTTGAAAAGGTACTTGAAAACGCTGGTCTGGTAGGATTTTGCCATGCTCATCACGCCATGAATCGCAATCATTTCTCGAAATCCTGCTGGCCCCGCCGGTGCGATCATCGCGTCGTGCAGAGCCGAACGGATTGCATTATTCCGCCCTTGGATGCCCGAAATCGTCGGCCCATACAGTTTGGACAGGATGGCCTTCCAGTTGCCCCACGCACTGAGTTTGCTCTTGTCCATGTACCTATTGAAGATAAACGCAATGTTTGCGCTTCCATTTCCTCGACGCGGGTTTTTCGGATCAACGATTGCACACTTTCCAATGGACGGCAGCTTGGCGATCAATGCAAGCGTAGATCGGCGTATTTCGAGTGCGACTGGATACACCGAACCCGCGTTCCGCGGGTCCTTGTAGGTTGCATCAAACATTGCAATACCCCAGTGCAGCGCGTCGCGGTTGGCTAGGAGCAAGAAGTCATGGTATTTCGGGTCATTCGAGCGCTTCCGCTTATCACACGCCTCTTTCACCATCTTCAGCACGCCATTCACAATATTGGCCGTCTCCTCTGTTGCGAGTTTCACCTCACGGATGTTTGCTTCCGTGTCGACGCCCACTGCCGGTGCACGTGCTGTCGATTCGCCGGGAACTTGATCGAGCGAGTCGTTCATCAACATCTTCGAGTTGTGGAGACGCCTATTCATCACGGAATCCGACCCAAAATCAGCTGAAATCTTGGCAGAAAACATGCACGCCAGCTTTAATTTCAAATCGTTGAAATTGGGCCGGTTGAGGCCTTTGAGCTCTTCTGCGCATTCTCGAAGCTCGTCTTCAGTCGGCTCCCGCTTTTCTTCCAACATTTTTTGTCGGTGAACGATGTCCCTCAAGACCTCGAGCTCCGTCGCCTTCATCACATCGGACTCCTTTTCTACATCCCAGAAGGCTTGGAGGAGCGCGTCACCAACCGGTGGTCCGGAGTCGACCTGACACGGCTGTGTGCAATCGCGCAGCGGTACGCTGTAATTAGTCAACAAGTACGTCGAATCGGGGAATGGACATTTGAACTCGCCGTTCTTTCCAATGTAGTTGTTGGGGTCAGTTTGAAGGGGGTGTATGTTGATGGCAACGCCATCTGTACCAACCATTCCGGCAACCGCCACTCGCCCCACAGTGTGCTCAAACTCCTCCTCCCCCTCTTCCTCGTCCTCCTCCTCGTCAGTCTCGTAATCCCCCTCAATCTTTTTTTCCAGCCTCCGTGGTAGACGCGCGCCGTCTCGGAAGTTGAAGACCGTCTCAGGTGCAAGAGCGTGCTGTTTGCCCGGGGCGTGCTCGGCAATTGACCGGAGGTGAGATCCATTGCCGAGAGAGCTCGTCGATTCCGGGTAAAACGGACGGGCCGCGCCGCTCGACTCGACGTTTCCTACTGATAGCATAACCTGGTGCATCACAAAGTTGCTCTGAATCTGAGCAAACTTCATCGTGGAGGTCTTTTCCACGTCCTCGCTTGCCACCATCAGGCGCTGCTGCTTGGCGGCGCGCTCGTTCACCACCCGGCGCTTCTCATTGAATTGTCTGATCGCGCGACCATCCCGATGCATCTTGTTCGACTCCTGCATGATAGAGTTTACAAACTTGCATGGCGCGAACAGCGGGTTGAAGAACAGATAGTGCACGCGGTAACCGCAGGCCGGGCCTCGATCGTCACCCCCGGGCGAAGTGGCCTTTCCTAAAGACCACAACGTTTCCACATAATGCAGTACGCATGGCGCATCGTGCTTAGCCTGGTGAGTATTCGCACGGTCATAATTAGGAGGAAATTGCTTGTCGCTCAGCTGTTGCTGTGTTTTGACATCAAACTCGCCCCGGAACAGGTGCGAATACATGTAGGCCCGAATGGGCGCCATTTGCGCGATTGCTTCCTTGCGTGGCTTCTCGTCCTCTGGGAGTCCTTCTTCTTCGATCAACTTCATTCCATCGAAAAATATACCTTTGGATGTGAAGTCCATCATCCCGAACAAGGCGGCAAAACACGCACTTCTACCATTCAAGCTCTTCTGTTCAAAGTTGCGCATCTGCCCCAAGTTTCCGTTCGGTGCCATGAAATCGGCAGGGATATTGAGGGCTAAATGTAATCTCGGGGTGTGCATTGTAGTTGGACAGAGTGACCAGGCACTGCCGCCAGTGCAGTTTGCACCACTGGGCGGCACAGGATGAATGCCCACTCCAAATATCCACGAAGGAAGCTGCCGAGACGTTGTGGAAGTTTGGTCAAGTTCGGATTCGTCCTGTTCAGGAAGTTCGTCTCCTTCATTGAAATCGCCGAGCCCGTCGACGCTTTCAACACTGGATGGTGCCTCACCGCGCTCGTGTTCTTGGACAGGTGGAATTTCGTCTCCAAATAGACCTACACACAACTCATCCTCGTCTACCTCATCGTGTAAACGCTTGTTTGGACCACTGGAACCAGCACTCATTGAGTGCTGGTTTAAGTTGGGCTGTTTGAAACGTGAGTGGCCTAGCGAGGTTTCCTGGTGTTATGCAACCCACACCTGTGCTGTGGTTCATACGCGTCGGCCTCCCCGACCGTTACAAAAAACGCTTTAAAGGCCCCAAAATGAGCCACAGAGCATGGGTGTGGGGGTGTCGCGAGTCAGAAAACAAAAGCACCGCGCTCTACTGACAATTGGTGAACATGGCGGCGGGGGTGGCGAGACATCCTTATTCTGGACGCGGTATTGGTGGCAATGCCCACGATTACAATTTGGCACTCACACAAGTTCCCGATTTAATTACCGAACTGACCAATTCAGCTGCTCGTCAATCTGAAACTACCTTGATTCGGATGATCGATCCGGATTGCATGAAAAAAATTTGGAGTCATGTTCTGGCAAACACCTTCGGCCCTCCTCCTGAAACATCAGGCAACACGGACGAAGACGAAGAAAATGGCCAGAACAATTTGCGTTGCTCAGTCGCGTCCATCAACACCGCTGTAAACTTTGCCAACACTTGCAACTTTTGCAAATTATCTTATCGTGATCAAAAGACCGAGTTGGACGCGGAGACGGTTGTTACTGAGGTTGGCGAGGAGGCTAAAAATGGCGAAAGCGACGGGAATTATTACAAACAGCGCTTTTTAATCACGAAAATCAAAGGTGGGTTGTGGTTACCTCTCAAAGCGGAAGGCTCGGAGACTTGGATACTAATTTACCGGAATCGGGATACGAGATGTATGAAGGCTTACAATAAAGTGGTTTGCTGCTTTGCGACAATTGTTTCGGAAAACGCTTACAACTGCGTCGAGATTTGTTTAGATGACGCCATGGTTCTATTCTCAGGTCACGACCTAAAAAAGGCGCTGTGGAGTCACGACGACCTCACAGTTAAAAGAAGGTCCACTAAGGGTGGTGGTAAGCTTATTAACACCTACTTTGATGATGCGGTGGATTCAGAGTTTCATAAGAACATTCACGACGAAAATGATCTTATAAATGACACAGTCGAGTTCTCCTATTACCTTTCCGCCACATCAGACTTTTTCAATAAGCGTCTCGTTATCAAAACTGGCTCTAAGACCACAGCTGCTTGTTGGAAAGATCGATGCTTTACACTTGAACCCATAGAGTTGCGTAAGTTCGCAACTGCCATGGGCGCTTACGACATAGTCGACGTTGCCATCTGCCGTGGTGCTGGGGAGGCGGGCGGGTCAATTATTTCCAGATACGACACTGTTTTGGGCTATGGAAAACGGAAGAGGGAGAATGAGGAGAACTCTGAGCCCTATCAGAAGCGGACCTCGGGTCAAATTGCAGATAAGAAGATGAAGCAGACTATCACCTACCTAAACGAAACAAACGATGACGGCACAGTTACACTGCCAATGGACGTGATTCAAGAGACACGCGGGCACCAGGACGACGGCGTCCAGGATGCACAGTACAAGCAACTAGACACTGCCGACGACGACGACGACGACCACATGGACGATAACTAGACTGGGTCGTGCAGAGAGATGAAGCGCGTGCATGCGGTTCCTCTGTTTCTGGTGGCGCCAGCGAAGCCAATCTCCCTCAAGTCTAGACAGAACTCACTGGGGACAAAAACTAGAAACAAACAAACTGCAGTCCGTATAATATTCATACTCCTAGTCCTACGAAAACGCTCCAATATTCTGAAGGGTCCGTGTGTAATCCGTGACCATGGGTATGTAATGGGAAAAATAGATAACACCGCGTCGCGGTTCATACATCAGAAAACAGATCAATGTCGATTCGCGCACCGGCTCCCAAGTTAGACGTCGGCGACGCACACGGTGCGCCCGAACCGATGAAATTGTCGTCTCAGCCGTTGCCACTTATTATGTTAAGCACTGGCAACGTCATAACACTCGAAACAAAAACGGATGTCATGGCAACGGGGGTAGGGGGGGTGCCCCCCCGATTCCGTTACAAGAAGTGGGAACGTGTTGATTCAGGTAAGATAGCATGGGACGACAAAACACGGCAGGAGTTCGGCAGTGAATTTGGGTATTACAAAGGACATTTACATTTACTAGTGGATCTACTCAATAAGGATGATGGTATAAATTCGTTTGTGCGGCGCGTAAAAGACTTTGGTACGGATGATCTTCTTTTTAATACACTCGCGGACTTGAAGGCCGATAATACCAAGTATAGAGGTGCATTGAAGGACTGGAGCAATGCCTGGTACAGCATTATGAATAACTACGAAGCAAACGAGGTTAAAAATTTGGAGGACACCCTACTGGCTGCGCTGGTACAGCTTGGCTATCTGACTAAAATCGACGGCGGATTACAAGACGAGCACACGTACAAACAGAAAATGAAGTTAACAGAGATTGGTATGGCATAGACGAGCACACGTGCATACATGTCCACGGAATGTCCAGATTTCCATATCTCGTGGACAAATTACGAACAGCACCCCCTCCCCGGCGGTCCGGTGGCACAAAGCATCCAAAACTTGTCCCGGTTTGGAACAACGTATGCATGGTCACACGGCCAGAT
>Ga0315315_10007170_pt1 | contig 10324 bp, 10 predicted proteins | sample M140m3416metaG_FD_203699 | JGI IMG/M metagenome (GOLD analysis project Ga0315315, IMG submission 203699) | Ammonia-oxidizing marine archaeal communities from Monterey Bay, California, United States - M1 40m 3416 | ecosystem: Environmental > Aquatic > Marine > Intertidal zone | place: USA... | reverse complement strand
TTATGGCCTCGATAGGCCTTTCATTGTACAATTAGGTTCGTATATCGGTAAAGTGATGCGCTTTGATTTGGGTTATTCATTTTTTTATACCCAACCCGTATCTCAATTAATTCTTCAAAAACTACCTGCAACTCTTTTACTTGTTCTAACAGCACAATTTCTCGCATTGATAGTTGGTGTTTTTCTAGGTGTTTACTCAGCTCAACGCCCAAATGGCTTATCAAGTCATTTTGTTTCATTCTTTGCTCTTTTTGGATACTCTGCGCCTGTGTTTTGGTCGGGGCTATTATTATTAATTGGTTTTTCGCTACACATCCAATGGTTTCCTGTAGCTGGTATGCGCGATGTAACAATTGAAGGAAACTTTTTGGAGGAAGCAATCGATATCATTAGGCATATGGTATTACCAGTAATAACTTTGGCCTCGATCTTCTTGGCGCTTTACTCAAGACTCTCTAGAGCAACAATGATGGAAGTTCTAGGTAGTGACTACATTAGAACAGCAAAATCAAAAGGTCTGACTGATAGAGAGATCATCTATAAACATGCTTTAAAAAACTCATTATCTCCTGTTATAACTTTAGCAGGTTTGCAATTTTCAGCTGTGGTATCAGGTGCAATTTTAGTTGAGTCTGTATTTTCATGGCCAGGACTAGGAACTCTTGCATTTGAATCAATAATTGCTCGCGATACACCAACAATATTGGGGATTTTGTTTTTTTCCGCTTTGGTTGTTATTGTCGGAAATTTATTAACTGATTTGACACTTAGACTTGTGGATCCACGTGTGAGGACAAACGGGTGAATAATACAGATAAAAATATAGTTAAAGCACGGCATCCTTTTACAGAAGCTTTTGAAATGTTTTCTAAGAATATTGCTGCTGTTATTGCATTAATTGTTTTATTTTTAATTATTTTAATAGCCATTTTTGGACCAACTCTTTATCCAGTTGATCCTTTTGACATGGTATGGATGCCTTTTTCACCACCAGGCGAAGAAGGCTTTATCTTCGGTACAGATTATCTTGGCAGGGATCTTGTGGCAATGATTGTCCATGGAGCACGTGTTTCAATTATTATTGGATTATCAGCTGCCTTTGTCACGGTGTTTATTGGTGTCTCAGTGGGTGCAATGGCCGGATTTTACAGAGGATGGGTTGAAGAAGTTTTGATGCGAATAACTGAATTTTTTCAAGTACTCCCAACCCTTCTATTTGCTATGGTTATAGTCGCTCTCTTTGGAGCATCTCTAACGATGATAACGATAGCAATAGGTGCTGTGAGTTGGACCGCTGTTGCGCGAATAACTCGAGCAGAATTTCTTAGAATTAGAGAATTAGAATATGTGACAGCCTCACGAGCTTCTGGCGCTAATAATTTCATTTTAATGTTTGGAATAATACTACCCAATGCTCTACCCCCCATTATTGTACAGGCGGCCTTGATGGTTGGTTCAGCAATACTTTTTGAAGCTGGCCTTAGCTTTCTAGGCCTCACTGATCCTAATGTCGTTAGTTGGGGGCAAGTGATAGGCTCCAACAGATCCTATTTATTAGATGCCAGCTTTACAGTGACAATACCAGGTGCAGCTATTTTTATTACTGTGCTATGCATTTCACTTGTTGGAGATGGACTAAACGATGCATTAAACCCAAAATTGAGACAAAGATGACTGATCCTCTTCTGAGTGTAAAAAATTTAAGAATTGAGCTTAATACTCGAGATGGTGTAGCACCCGTAATTGACGATTTTTCATTTGATTTATTTCCTGGAGAAGCCATCAGTTTCGTAGGTGAAAGTGGATGTGGAAAATCAATGACAGCGCTTGGGATAATGGGATTATTACCTGAAGGTGTGGGGAAAATTGCGTCAGGCTCAATAAATTTTGCGGGGGAAGATTTGAGCTCTGCAGAACAAAAACGTATGAGGAATATTCGGGGAAATGAAATATCAATGATTTTTCAAGAACCTATGACCTCTTTAAATCCGGTATATACAATCGGGGAACAAATCGCTGAAGTCTTGCGAGCTCACCAAGGCCTCTCCAAGCAAGCATCTTGGACAAAAGCAATAGAACTATTAGATGCAGTTAGGATTCCAAACCCTCAGGCTAGAATTTCAGACTATCCCTTTCAAATGTCTGGCGGTCAAAGGCAGCGCGTAATGATTGCAATAGCATTGGCCTGTGAACCAAAAATTCTAATTGCTGATGAACCTACAACAGCCCTCGACGTAACAGTTCAGGCACAAATCTTTGACCTTCTGAATGATTTAAGGAAACAAACAGGAACTGCAATAATTCTCATCACACACGACATGGGTGCTGTTGCCGAAATGGCTGAAAGAATGATTGTGATGTATGCTGGGCGAAAAGTTGAGGAAGGCCCTGTGCAACAAGTGATAGACAACGCCGGTCATCCCTATACCCAAGGGCTTATATCTTGCGTTCCGCACATACTTGAAAAACTAACGGCTGAGCGCCAAACGCTCCAAGAAGTACCCGGCATTGTGCCAAGCCTAAGAGATTTTGGGAAAGATCAGTGCCTTTTTGCCAGCCGTTGTAAGTATGTAAGTGAAAAATGTAATAACACAAGACCAACAGAGAATAAATTTTCTAGTTCTCAGACTGTCGCTTGTTGGCATACAGAAAGCATCCAATGAGCTTGACGAACACAGCATTATTAAAAGTTGAAAACTTAGGAGTAAGATTTCTAATGAAGAGTAATATGCTGCTTGGAAAAAAAACTTATCTTTATGCCGTCGATGATGTGTCATTTGAAATTCAAAGAGGTGAAACTCTAGCTATAGTTGGCGAAAGTGGTTCTGGCAAAACTACTGCTGCTTTAGCGGCTGCTAGACTTGTTAAAGCTTACACTGGAAAAATTACTCTCGACAATACCGATATGCTGCAAATTCAAAAGGAAAAGTTAAGACAAGCTCGAACAAAAGTACAATTTATCTTTCAAGACCCATATTCCAGCCTAAATCCACGGCTTAGAGCCGAAGAAATTGTAAAAGAACCGTTAAATAGTCTAACTAACTTCTCATCGCAAAAAAAACAAACATTAGTAAATGATCTATTTGCAGCTGTTGGTCTTCGACCTGAACAACAAAGGTTATTTCCACATCAATTTTCGGGAGGACAACGACAACGCATAGGAATCGCACGTGCTTTGGCGACTCAACCAGAGCTTATAATTTGCGATGAACCAGTAAGTGCTCTGGATGTTGCAGTTCAAGCCCAGATTTTAAACTTGCTTAGAGAGCTTCAAAGCAAGTTTGAATTGACCTATCTCTTCATTAGTCACGATTTGGGCGTTGTCCAGCACATGTGCGACCAAATTGCGGTTATGTATATGGGCAAAATAGTTGAGTATGCAGATCGATTAAGTTTATTTAACAGTCCTTTACATCCATATACATCTGCATTGCTTTCAGCGATTCCTTCAGTCGATCAAAAACGGCGCGAAAATACAAAACGGATTTTAATTCCCGGCGATCCACCAGACCCGATCAACCCACCAAAAGGTTGTCGATTTGCCAACAGGTGTCCTGTGGCAAAAGATATTTGCTTTCAAAAAGAGCCAAAATTACAAAATACAAAAGATAATCACAGAGTTGCCTGCCACTTGGTTGATGAAACTGCAGTATCACCTCTAAAACATCTCTTATAAATTATAATACATACCGTACAAAAGGCTTATGAAAAATAAAAAACCAGAATGGGTGATTGACAAAGAACGCGTAAGAAAAACTGCTGAAAAACACAGTTTTTGGTTGTTTGGAATTCATGCGGTGCGCGACGCTTTAGAAAATCCTAGTAGAGAAAAAATAAAATTATTGATTACTAAGAATGCCAAGAATAAATTGGAAGAGTCCATAAAGCTAACTAAAATTGAAACGAAAATTATTGAGCCTAAAGCCTTTAATGAGTTGTTAGATAAGAACTCTGTGCACCAAGGCGTTGCTTTAGAGGTCAAACCTTTAAAATGGGGATCTCTTTCAGAAAACATTAATAAGAAAAAGGCTAATTCCATAGTTTTACTATTAGATAGAATTTCAGATCCCCATAACGTGGGTGCAATTTTAAGATCTGCAGAAGTTTTTGGTATTGAAGCAGTGATTGGAACGCAAAGACACTCAGCGCCAGAAACAGGTGCATTAGCAAAAGCTGCTTCTGGTGCTTTAGAACGTCAACCATATTTACGTATCCGTAATTTAAGCGAGGGGATTGACGAACTCAAACAATTAGGATTTGTAGTCCTCGGTTTGGATGGTTTAGCCAACACAAGCCTAAACAAGGGAATTAATAGTTTTCCAGTAGGTCCTATAGCTTTTGTTCTAGGAGCTGAAGGACCAGGCCTTAGGGATAAAACCAAATCACATTGTGATCTGTTAGTAAAAATACCCAGCCATAACTCAGAAGGTTCTTTAAATGTATCAAATGCTGCCGCAGTGGCGATGTATGATCTAAGGTTTGCAAAGACAAGTTAATCAATTTTGAGAACAGATCTAATATACCAAAAACACAAAATAAACTATTTCACATTATTTAAGGGCAACGCCACTTCGTATTTCATTTCTTGGAGAGATACGCTTGACGACATACTTGTAAAATCTAGCTCGCTTATCAAGGTTTGTTGAAATTTATCATAATCTTCTATACTAGATGCAACAATCTTTAACATATAATCAGATGTTGATCCGGTTAAACGATGCACTTCTACTATTTGGGGGTATTTCGAGATAATTTCTACAAACTCTCTGGTCCAATTTTCTGAATGTTGACTAACTGAGATTGAAAGAAATACAACAATTGGAAGGCCAAGCTTATTTCTATTAAGCACCGTCACTCTTTTATCAATTACCCCAAGTTCTTCTAATTTTCGAATACGATTCCAACAAGGTGTCTTTGAAAGACCTACTCTTTTGGATAATTCAGATAAGGGTAGGCTAGCATTTGCTTGCACATATTTTAAGATCTTAAGATCGGTATCATCCATTCTTCTTTCTTTCCTATATATAGAATAATATTCTTTATATATACAAAAAATAAAGAAAAAAGAAACATAAATTAATTTTATATCTTTCAAATAGATTTATTTTCTGCCATAGCCTACCAAAACCATCTACGCAGAATGAATAAGGAAAAAAAATGAGTGAAGAAGAATACGGTTTCGACACCTTACAGATTCATGCTGGGGCTCGCCCAGATCCCACAACTGGAGCAAGGCAAACACCAATATACCAAACTACGGCATATGTTTTTCGTGATGCCGACCACGCAGCCGCATTATTTAACCTGCAAGAGGTTGGTAATATTTATTCTCGGCTAACAAACCCAACTGTCGCTGTTTTACAGGAAAGAGTCGCCACTCTTGAAGGTGGAGTTGGCGCAGTAGCTTGTTCTAGTGGGCATGCGGCACAAATAATGGCTTTATTTCCATTAATGTCTCCGGGAATGAACGTTGTAGCCTCTACACGATTATATGGTGGTACGGTAACACAATTAGGAACAACAATTAAGAGGTTTGGATGGGAGGTAAAATTCGTAGATACAGATGATGAAAAAGCGGTATCTACCGCTATTGATGAAAATACGAGAGCTTTATTCTGTGAAACTATAGCAAATCCAGGAGGGTACATTACAGATTTAAGTGTGATGGCAAAAATTGCGAATAAAGCAAAAATTCCATTAATTGTAGATAATACTACAGCAACTCCTTATTTATGCCGTCCAATTGAGCATGGTGCCACTCTAGTTGTGCATTCAACTACTAAGTATTTAACAGGTAACGGAACTGTTACAGGTGGGGTTGTTGTTGACAGTGGTAATTTTGACTGGGGTGCCTCAGGAAAATTTCCATCACTTTCAGAACCTGAAAAAGCTTATCACGGTATGCGCTTTCAAGAAGCTTTTGGGCCACTAGCGTTTACATTTCACGGTATCGCCGTTGGATTACGGGACCTTGGGATGACTATGAATCCTCAAGCAGCACATTACACTCTTATGGGGATAGAAACACTATCCTTAAGAATGAAAAAACACGTCGAAAATGCTATTAGGGTTGCAAATTGGCTTGAGGCCGATCCAAGAACAGAAAATGTAACTTATGCTGGCCTTAAGTCTTCTAAATATTTTTCAAGAATCAAGACTATCTGCCCCAGAGGGGCTGGAGCATTGTTTACGGTAGCTATAAAGGGAGGTTATAATGCGTGCTTGAAATTTGTAGATTCTCTTGAAATTTTTAGTCATGTAGCAAACTTAGGAGATGCTCGATCTCTTGTAATACATCCCGCCTCAACAACACACAGGCAGCTAACAACCGAACAACAGAAGGCGGCTGGATCAGATCCAGGGCTCGTTAGAATTTCTATTGGTATAGAAGATTCAGATGATTTAATAAAAGATCTAGATCAGGCTCTAGCGAATGCTGCTAGATAAGGTTACAGCCTTATACAGAAATTTGAAACAATCTCTTGATATCTGAAGGAACCATATTGTCTTAGTGTTCTAAGATTTAATCACTTAGTTCCAAACATTCTATCACCCGCATCACCAAGTCCTGGGACGATATAAGCATTCTCATTTAAACAATCATCTAACGACGCGGTAACTACCTGAACATCAGGATGATTTTTGTTGATAAGCTCGACACCCTCCGGAGCGGCAACTAAACACATCAATTTCAAGTCTTGAGCTCCCGCCTCTTTTAGAAGATCTATGGCCGCAGACGCGGAGTAACCAGTAGCCAACATTGGATCAACAGCAATAACCCTTCTATCCTCTAGCTCTGAAGGAACCTTAAAATAGTACTGGATTGGACGATGCGTTTCTTCATCACGATATAAGCCAACAAATCCCACACGCGCACTAGGTATCAATTCTAACACCCCATCTAAAAGTCCATTTCCAGCTCTTAAAATAGAAATTAACGCCAATTTTTTACCTGCTAAGACTGGAGCGTTCATCGGACACAAAGGTGTTTCAATTTCTTTGGTGCTCATGGGCAAATCCCTAGTTACTTCATATGCCAGAAGCATACTAATTTCTCGAAGCAACTGTCTGAAAACAGCAGTGGAAGTGTTAGTATTTCGCATTAAAGTTAATTTGTGCTGAACTAACGGATGATCTACTACTGTAAGGTTTTTATGCATCTTAAGGCTCCAGTTAAACAGTTTTAAAATTAGATTCGTAAGAGAAATTTACATTAATTTCTATTTGCCTAACATGATGCCAACAAATAATCAATTTCCTACAAATCACTAAAAAAAGACCTGCCCTCTCCTTGGTAAGGCACTCCCATAAATTCAGCAATACTTGCTCCAACGTCACTAAAATTTATTAAATCAAGAGAACCATTTCCTCTGCCAGAAATTAATACGGGAACCCTCTCTCTTGTATGATCTGTGCCTGACCAAGTGGGATCATTTCCATGATCTGCAGTAATAACCAATAGATCGTCTGGCGATAATCGTTTTAGTAATAATCCCAATTTTTCATCAAACCATTCTAGAGCAGCCGCATAACCAGTCACGTCTCTACGATGACCATATTCTGAATCGAATTCCACAAAATTAGCAAATATCAAACTATCATTTTTTGCTAAACTCACCTGCTCAAATAATTGTTTCATTAAGTCTGAGTCGTTACGACCTTTCAAAACCTTATCAATACCTTTGCCAGAAAAAATGTCATTAATCTTGCCAATTGCGCAGACAGTTTTATTGGCATTTTGCACATAATCACAGAGAGTTAATGCGGGTGGATGAATTGCAAAATCTTTTCTATTTTCTGTTCTCACGAAGTCTTTGGAGCAGGAACCTAAAAATGGTCGAGCAATAACTCTTCCAACGCGCATTTTATGTAAGGTTGGGGAAATGGCTTGGCAAAGGGTATACAGCTTATCCAATCCAAAAAAGTCCTCATGAGCAGCAATCTGAAAAACACTATCAGCTGAAGTATAACATATTGGCATACCCGTTCTTATGTGCTCCTCACCAAAACGTTCAATTATTTCTGTGCCAGATGCATGACAATTACCTAAAATTCCTGACACATTTACTTCCGACTTAACTAGATCAATTATTTCAAGCGGAAAACTATTTGTTTTGCTGTTAAAATAATACCATTCCCATGGAACAGAAGCACCAGCTAACTCCCAATGCCCAGATGGAGTATCCTTTCCATTAGATAATTCTGTAGCGGCCCCAAAACAGCCTGTAATTAAAGTCTTCTCAGTTAAGATTGGCTGACCGTTGGCTAGCTTAATAACTTCTCGCAATCCTAGTGAGTCCAAGTTCGGGGTTTTTAATTCTCCCAATCTTCCATCATTACAATTACCTAAATCACATTGCTCGATAATGTGACCTAAGGTATTTGCACCCTCATCATCAAAGAGCGCGGCATCTGGTGCTCCACCACAACCAACTGAGTCCATAACGATTAGAAATACTCTGCTCATTTCCCAATACGCTTAATTATACTTTCTGTCTTTTCTGGGGCAGCCTCAGAAATATTGTATGCTTGTCGGACAATATTTATAACATTTAATACGGCATCTTCATCACGACCGTGGACCCTAGCTAATACAGAACCTACCGAAACTTTTTCCCCTAAGGGTAGAAATTGATCTAACCCAACCGACAAATCGAGCTTATCATCTTGTTGTCTGCGGCCACCCCCTAAAGAAACAACAACCATGCCAAGTCTTTTAACATCGATCTGACTAACATAACCTGCAGATTGAGATTTAACCTCAACTATCGTTGCAGCTTCAGGCAATAAATCTCTGTATCGGTCAATAAAATTCCCAGGCCCTCCAAGGGCACACACCATTTTTCCAAACTTTTCTACTGCCAATCCGCTTTCAATACTATCTCGAATCATCTTCTCACCATCTTTTACAGATCTTGAGATTTTAGCGTTTTTTAACAAGCTCCCACCTAATGAAACCGTTAACTTAAATAATCTTGAATCTACTTTATGCATAGTAAGACAATTCATAGCAGTCATTACCTCAAGCGCGTTACCAGCACTTGATGCTAAAGGCTGATCCATATTAGTTATAAATGCACTGGTTGAACAACCAGACTGCTGTCCTATCTCAACCATCCTTTTTGCCAACGACGTAGCTGCCTTCAAATTTGGCATTACAGCTCCAGACCCAGATTTAATATCTAAAATTAAACCTTCCACCCCAGACGCCAACTTTTTTGACAATATTGAACTTGAAATGAGAGCGATGTTTTCCACGGTTCCCGTGACATCTCTTATAGCATACAATCTCTTATCAGCTGGAGCAATTTCATTACTAGCGCTAACGATTGCACATCCAACTTCCTTCACAACCTTCTTGAAGTTTACCGTTGAAACTTGAGTTTTGTAACCCGTTATGGCATCTAACTTATCTAGTGTTCCCCCTGTATATCCCAGGCCTCTGCCAGAAACCATTGGAACAAAAGCTCCACACGCTGCGAGGGCTGGAGCTAAAAGAAGACTTACACAATCGCCCACTCCTCCTGTCGAGTGCTTGTCAAGAACTGGACCTGGCAAATCCCATTTAAGAGTTGATCCACTCTTTAACATCCCTTCAGTTAATGCGGTTAATTCGTTATTATTCATATCATTTATTGTAATAGCCATAGCAAAAGCGCCAGCTTGTGCATCGGATACCTGGCCTGAGGCTAAACCATTGCAAAACCAATTAATTTCATCAATATTTAGACTTAAGCCATCGCGTTTCTTTCCTATGATTGCCTGGGCGTCCAAATTATTTTTCCATTTGCTCTTTATTGAAGGCGCCTGGAAGAAGTTGGTTTATAGTCATTCGACCAACTTCTCCACTTAAATTTGCAAAAACCACCACAACGTCAGAATGCGAAAATTCAGCAAGTTTTTGCCGACACCCTCCACAAGGAGTAACGGGGCTTTCAGTGTCTGCTGCTACAACCACTTCAGTTATATTCCGCTGCCCATTAGCAATCATCGCTGCAATTGCCCCAGCTTCAGCACAAGTACCCTGTGGATATGCAGCATTTTCCACATTACAACCACAAAATACATCTCCGGTCTCTGATTTAATAGCCGCACCAACTTTAAAGTTTGAATACGGCGCATAAGCATTTTCTCTTACTTTAATTGCTTTTTTTATTAAATCCATATTTCCCTCCAACACTAAGTCTCTTTTTTTTGTTGCCCATAACCTATCTCTTTTAATTTTATTTCTATTTCATCTAAAATCTCAGGATCATCAATGGTAGCAGGAGTTAACCATGAAGCGCCGTTTGCTATCTTCACCATGATTGCCCTTAAAATCTTT
>Ga0315315_10007162_pt1 | contig 10327 bp, 10 predicted proteins | sample M140m3416metaG_FD_203699 | JGI IMG/M metagenome (GOLD analysis project Ga0315315, IMG submission 203699) | Ammonia-oxidizing marine archaeal communities from Monterey Bay, California, United States - M1 40m 3416 | ecosystem: Environmental > Aquatic > Marine > Intertidal zone | place: USA... | reverse complement strand
TGGATTTTGAAAAGCCAATAATTCCTGCCTTTGAAGCAGCATAATTAGATTGACCTGCATTTCCCTTGACACCAACAACAGAACTCATATTTATAATCGATCCAAATCTTTGCTTTAACATAGTCCTCTGGATGGCTTTGGTCATGTTAAATACTGATTTAAGATTAATCTCAATTACCTTGTCGAAGTCTTCTTCTTGCATTCTCATCAACAAATTGTCTCTTGTAATTCCCGCATTATTTATTAAAATATCGATTACAGGAAATTCTTTGGTAATCTGATCAACTAAGTTTTGGCAATCTTGATAGTTTGAAGCATCTGATTTAAATCCTTTAACTACAACATCATTATTTGATAATTCAATTTCAATTTCTTTAGCTAAATCTGACGAGCTGGAATATGTAAATAGAACATTTGCACCATGATCAGCAAAAGTCTTAGCAATACCACGACCAATTCCTCTTGTTGCTCCTGTAATAATAGCTGTTTTTCCTTTTAAAATTTTCATAAATTATTTGTTAAATATTTCTATAACTTTTTTTCCAATTTCTGCAGGTGAATCAACAACGTGAATTCCAGATTCTGTTAAAATTCTCTTTTTTGCAATAGCTGTATCATCTGATCCTCCAACAATAGCGCCAGCATGTCCCATTGTTCTTCCAGAAGGAGCAGTCTCTCCGGCGATAAATCCTATCACAGGTTTATTAGATTTTGAATTTAAGTACCATTTTGCTGCATCAGCCTCTAACTGACCACCAATTTCACCAATAAGTACAATAATGTCCGTTTCATCATCATTAACAAAAAGTTTAATGGCATCTTTTACGGTTGTTCCTATAATTGGGTCACCCCCTATTCCAATCGCAGTGGAAATACCTAAACCTTGTTTAACAACTTGATCTGCGGCTTCATATGTCAAGGTTCCTGACTTAGAGACTATTCCTACATTACCTCTTTTAAAAATAAATCCAGGCATAATTCCAACCTTAGCTTCATCAGGTGTGATTACACCAGGACAGTTTGGACCAATAAGAGTAGTATCTAATCCTTTTATGTGATTATTGACTTTAATCATGTCTTTTACAGGAATACCTTCTGTAATAGCTATAATAACTGAAATACCGGCATCAGCAGCTTCAATTATTGCGTTCCCTGCAAATGCTGGAGGTACAAATATAATACTTGTATTTGCACCCGTTTCATTTATAGCATCTACTACAGAATTAAATACAGGCAATCCTAAATGTTTTTGACCACCTTTTTTAGGAGTTACCCCTCCAACTATATTTGTACCATATTCAATCATCTGAGAAGAATGGAATGTACCTTCTTTTCCTGTAAATCCTTGCACTATTATTTTTGAATCTTTATCTACTAAAACGCTCATCTCTAATCTTTAAATCTTTCTTTATAATTTCCTTTAATAGTATCTATTTTTATTTTATCTCCTTCATTAATAAATAATGGAACATTAACCACAGCACCGGTTTCTAATGTTGCAGGCTTTGTAGCATTAGTTGCAGTATTACCTTTCACACCAGGCTCTGTTGAAACAACTTCAAGTATAACACTTGGTGGCATCTCAACTGAGAGAGGCATATTTGTTTCTGAATTTGTAATAACAGTAACAACTTCACCTTCTTTCATCAGTTTAGGATTATCTAAAAACTTTTCCTCAATGGTAATCTGATTATAATCATCAGTGTTCATGAAATGATAAGTAGTAGAGTCGTTATATAAAAACTGAAACTTATTTGTTTCAACCCTTACCACATCTATTTTATGGCCTGCAGAAAATGTATTGTCTAATACCTTTCCAGAAGTGAGACTTTTTAATTTAGTTCTTACAAAAGCAGGGCCTTTTCCAGGTTTCACATGTAAAAATTCAATTATCTTATAAATATCATGATTGTGTTTTATACACAATCCATTTCTAATATCTGATGTTGTACTCATATTAATTTGATTTTGTATAACCTTTCATTATTCCTCTGTGTGAGTTCTTAATAAACATTAAAATCTCGTCTCTTTCGTCTGAGGCTTCCATTTCTGCTTCAATAATTGCGCATGCCTGAGTATTATTATAATTTCTTTGATATAATAATCTATATATATTTTGTATTTCTCTAATCTTTTTGGATTCAAAACCTCTTCTTCTCAAACCAACTGAATTAATTCCCACGTAAGATAATGGTTCTCTAGCTGCTTTCACATAAGGAGGCACATCTTTTCTTACCAATGAACCACCGGTTACAAATGCGTGATTTCCTATAGAACAAAACTGATGAACAGCGGTTAATCCAGAAATTATAACAAAGTCTCCTACAGTTACATGACCTGCTAATGTTGTATTATTTGAAAATATGCAATTTTTGCCGACAAAACAATCATGAGCAAGATGAGAATAAGCCATTATTAAACAATTGTCTCCGATAACAGTTTTTCCCCTATCAGTAGTACCTTTATTTATTGTAGCACATTCTCTAATGGTAACATTATCCCCGATAATAGCATAAGTTACCTCATTGTTATATTTGAGATCTTGTGGATTAGCAGAAATTACCGCTCCAGGATAAATATTACAATTCTTTCCTATCCTGGCTCCGTCCATTATAGATACATTTGAGCCTATCCAGGTCCCCTCGCCTATTTCAACATCTCCATCTATTGATGTGAAAGGATCAATGACAACATTTTTAGCAACTTTTGCACTAGGGTGAACATATGATAATGGTTGTTTCATAATTATTTTACTTTAGTAATTTGAGCAGTTAGTTCTGCTTCTGCACATAATTTTCCATTTGCATATGCTAAACCTTGCATATGACATATACCTCTTCTAAACGGTCCTAATAATGAACATTTAAATATTAAAGTGTCCCCAGGTAAAACCTTGTTTCTGAACCTAACTTTATCAATTTTTGCAAAAAAGGTCAAATAATTTTGAGGATCGTCAAGTTTTGACATAACCAGAATACCACCCATTTGAGCCATTGCCTCAATAATTATTACACCTGGCATAACTGGATACTCAGGAAAATGCCCTTTAAAAAAATCTTCATCAATAGTTACATTTTTCATTCCAATAACCAAATCGTCATTTAATTCATAAATTTTATCGATAAACAAAAATGGTGGTCTGTGTGGTAAAATTTCCATTATTTTTGTTGTATCCATCAAAGGTTTTGACGAAAAATCAATCTGAGGAATGTCATTCTTTTTAGAATCTTTAATAATTTCTTTCATTTTTTTTGAAAATTTAGTATTGATATAATGACCTGGTTTATTAGCTATTACTTTTCCTCTAATTTTAGTACCTATTAATGCTAAATCTCCTATAACGTCAAGAAGTTTATGTCTTGCTGCTTCATTTGGATAAAGAAGGGTTAAGTTATCTAATATCCCATTAGATTTCACCGCAATTTTATCTTTATTAAAGGCTTTCTTTAATTTTGACATTGTTTCTTCAGATAAGGGTTTGTCTACATACACAATGGCATTATTTAAATCACCCCCCTTAATTAATCCTTTATTCAAAAGCATTTCTATCTCATGTAAAAAACTAAATGTTCTACAACTTGAAATGTTCTCTTTAAACTCAGAGATTGATTCAATTGAAGCATTTTGAGTACCTAAAATTTTTGTTCCAAAATCAACCATAGTGGTTACTTGGTATTCATCTGATGGAATAATGGTTATTTCACTTCCTGAATCTTCATCCTTATATGAAATAACATTTTTTACCACGAACTCCTTTCTTTTTTTTGAAAGTTCTTTAATACCTGCTTTTTCTAAAGCTTCAACAAAAAATTTCGATGAACCATCCATTATTGGAGGTTCTGAAGCATTTAATTCTATTAAAACATTATCAATTTGTAAACCAACTAATGAAGCTAAAACATGTTCACAGGTTTGAATTGTAATATCGTTTTTATTTAAACAAGTTCCTCTTTCAGTACTGGTAACATAATTCGCATTGGCCTCGATAATAGGGTTACCTTCTAAATCGATTCTTTTGAAAGAAAACCCTTGATCAACATCTGCTGGACAAAACGTTATACTTACATCTTTTCCGGTATGCAGACCAACTCCACTAAGAGAGACCTTTTTTGAAATGGTAGTTTGATTATATTTAGTTGTTACCAGCATCGTTCTTTTTTAGTTGGTTAACATCTTTTACTATTTTTTCTAAATTCCTGAAATTAACATATGATCTGTTAAAAGTTCTTTCATCAATAGCGGGTGTACCTTTTAATATCGCATTATCTTTTATATTGCTAAATACTCCAGCTTGACCGTTAATCTTCACATTATTTCCGATTGTAAGATGACCAATTATTCCAACCTGCCCACCAATTTGGCAATTTTCTCCAATTTTGGTTGAGCCTGCAATACCACATTGACCGGCAATAACAGTATTCTTTCCAACTGTTACATTGTGAGCAATTTGTACCAAGTTATCAATCTTTACACCTTCAGAAATAACGGTAGAACCCAATGTAGCTCTATCTATAGAGGTATTAGAACCAATTTCAACATTGTCGCAAATTGTAACATTTCCAATTTGAGGAGTTTTAATATATTCACCTTCTTTATTAGGAGCATAACCAAATCCATCGGAGCCAATAACTGAATTAGAATGAATGATACAATTATCACCAATAATTGTATCAGAATAAATACGAACACCTGAGTGAATTAAACAATTGTTACCCATAGTTACATTCTTTGCAATCGAGACGTTATCCATAATAATCACGTTATCCCCTATTTTACAATTTTCTGCTATTACGGAAAAATGACCCATAGAAATACTTTTACCTAATTTAGAAGTGCTATCTATAATAGCATTGTCCACAATCCCAAAATGACTAGCTTGATCAGACGAAAATGTCTTTAATAAAGAATTAAAAGCAGAATAAGAATTGTCTACTTCAATTAAATTACATTTTAGATTACCATTGTAAGCAGTTCCTTTGTCTATAATAACTGCAGTAGCATTTGTTTTGTAAATCCAAGGAAGATATTTAGGATTTGAAATAAAAGTAACATCACCAGATGATGCGTCCTCTATTTTTGAGAGATTATTTACTTTAGCGTTACTATCTCCAACAACAGAACCTTCTAATATATCTGCTAATTCGGCTAGGGTTAATTTCATTGAGGCAAAATTAGGGAATTTCTACAAATTCAAGGTTTAAAGCTTTGTTAAATTATTTAATTATTACATAAAACTTTACTTTATATAAATTAACTTTAAACTTTATTTAAATAAAATGTCAAAATATAAGATTTTATGGATTGATGATGAGATTGATTTTCTTAAATCTCACATAATTTTTTTAACGGATAAAGGTTACGAATTTGATACATCCACCAACGGAAACGATGCCCTTGAGTTAATTAAAAAAATCCAATATGATATAATTCTTCTTGACGAAAATATGCCTGGCATAAATGGGATTCAAACTTTAAAGTTAATTAAGAAAATTAATCAAAACTTAAAAGTTATTATGATAACCAAAAGCGAAGAGGAAAACATCATGGAAGAAGCAATTGGAAAAGAAATTTCTGATTATTTAATCAAACCTGTTAATCCTAATCAAATTTTACTCAGTCTCAAGAAAAATCTTAAAGAAAAAGAATTAATCAAAGATAATAGTGTTCTGGAGTATCAACAGGAATTCAGAAATCTATCATTGAAAATGATGGATATTAACAATTTTGAAGAATGGACTGATTTGTATAAAGAGATAGTTAATTGGGAAATTAAACTCTCAGATATTAATGATTCAACAATGATTGAAATCTTAATGACTCAAAAAAGTGAAGCAAACTCGTTATTTGCAAAGTTTATATCAAATAATTATTCCAGATGGATAAATTCACAAGACGGCCCCACTCTTTCTCATCATCTCATAAAAAATCATCTCATAAAAGAGTTAGATACAGAATCAGCAACTATGTTCATTGTTATTGATAATTTAAGATATGATCAATGGATGGTAATAGAACCATTAATCTTAGATTTTTACAAGAAAGAAAAAGAACTTTCTTATTACAGTATTTTACCTACTACTACTCAGTATGCCAGAAACTCTTTATTTTCGGGTCTTATGCCGATTGACATAAAAAAAGATTATCCTCAGTATTGGAAAGATGACCATGAAAATGGAGGAAAAAATCTATTTGAGTATGAGTTATTGGATAATAATCTTAAAAAATTATCCAATAATAAAATTGTACACGAATATTTTAAAATAACAAATCTTAAAAATGGTTTAAAATTAGCTAGTAATCTTAAAGAAAAATTAAAAAATAATTTAACAACCATTGTGTATAATTTTGTCGATATGTTATCTCATTCTAAAACTGAGATGGAAATGATTAAAGAATTAGCTTCTAATGACAAAGCGTACAGGTCATTAACCAAAAGCTGGTTTGAAAATTCTCCTTTATATGATATTATTAAGAATGCTAAAGATTTAGGGTTTAAACTTGTTATAACCACAGATCATGGCACTATTAATGTAAAAAACCCAGCAAAAATAATTGGAGATAAAAATACAAGTCAAAACCTAAGATATAAAACAGGAAAAAGTCTCACATACAACCCAAAAGAAAATATTTCCTTCAAAAACCCAGAGGAAATACATTTGCCTAAAACTTCGATTAATTCCTCATTTGTATTTTCTAAAGAAGATTATTATTTGGTTTATCCCAATAATTACAATCACTATAGTAACTATTTTAAGAATACTTATCAGCACGGAGGAGTTTCAATGGAAGAAATGATTATACCATTCGTTGTTTTAAATCCTAAATAGTATGGGAAATAAATTAAAGTATACATTAGATACAATTCATGTTGTTTCCGATCACATAAAAGATCTTGTAAATAATTATACAATTTTTTTGTTTGAGGGTGACATGGGTTCTGGAAAAACAACTTTGATAAAGCAGATAGTAAAAGATATTGGAATTTCAGAAAATGTGAAAAGCCCTACTTTCTCCTTAGTTAATGAATATATTGAAAATGACTTAATTATCTTTCATTTTGACCTATACAGAATTAATAAAGAAAATGAGCTTGATAGTATTGGGTTTTACGAATATTTAGATAGCGGAAAATTGTGTTTTATTGAATGGCCTAATATTGCAATACAATATATATATAAGGATTATGTTCTTATCAAAATTAGTGTAACAAGTGATTCAGAAAGAGAAATTGAAATTTTAAAAAGTTAACGATGAATTTTATTAATAGATTAAGTTATTTTTCCGGTGGATTTTTAATCGGCCTTGTTTTTCTGATGTTTTTTTTAAGTGGTAAAAGAACCTCATGCAGTTACTTACCCAGTTCAAGAGTAAAAAAAGATATTTCTAGAAAAAACATAAAATTTCAAAATTTACAAAAAAAAGAAGATTCTTTAATTTTATTAAATGCAATTAAGAAAGGAAACATTAATTTCTCAAAAAGTAATACTAGTTTAAAAAAATGTAAAGAGTATTATTTTGAACAAAATGATATAGATAATAAGACTTGGCTTGTAGTTAAAAATTGTAACGATAGTGCAGTTATAATTTCGTATGATATTTCTGAAAATTAGGAATTTCTTCTCTTTATTTCCGTTGAAATAAGCTGTAGTTCTCTATTTGTTTGTGTCGAAACAGAAGAGTTTTCGTCTAGTCTTCGGATTAAATATGGAATTACCTCTTTAATAGGCCCAAAAGGTAAATATTTTGCAACATTATATCCATTTTTTGCTAAAGCAAAGCTAATGTTATCACTCATTCCATAGAGTTGGCTAAACCAAACTTTTTCATCATTCTTTTCTATTTTATTTTTTTTCATCAAATCAACAGCCAATCTATTACTAAATTCGTTATGTGATCCGACAAAAAGACTAAAATCTTTAATGTTTTCTAGAATATATTTCATTGATTTATTAAAGAGCTCATCTGTTTTCTCTTTGTTTTCACATATTGGACAATCATACTTTTTTTTCAATGCTCTAGCCCTTTCTTTTTCCATGTATGCACCACGAACCAATTTTATACCACAATAAATATTTTGTTGTTTTAATTTTTTATGGGTTTTATCGAGAAAATCAAATCTGTCTTTTCTGTAAGCTTGTAAAGTGTTAAAAACGATTACTTTTTTCTTATTGAAAATTTTCATCATTTTTAATACTATATCATCAATTGCCGGTTGAATCCAACTTTCCTCAGCGTCTACCAATACCATAATATTTTTCTCTTCAGCAAGAGAGCAAATTCTGTGAAATCTTTCTTCAATCCTATCCCATTCCCTCTTCTCTTCATCAGAAATAAAAGTTTTGGAACTTATTTTTTTATATAATGAAAATCTGCCAACTGCTGAAGGTTTAAAAACCAAAAATTTTGAAAGATTTCGATCGCTACATTTTAACAATATATTTAAACATTTTTTAAGAGAATTATCAAAATCATTTTCAGTGGTAGATCCCTCGATAGAATAATCTAAAATAGCATAGACATTATTTTCTTTTAAGTTACTAATGACAGAACTACATTCATCTATATCCAATCCCCCGCAAAACTGAGCATAAACTGTATTTTTAAATAGACTTTCAAGCGGGAAATTGATTTTTAAGAGCATTTTAAGGAGTTTTCTGCCCAAAACTGACAAATAACCAAGTGAAAGTAGTTTGAATAAATAGTATGCTTTATTCAGCTCAAAATTGGTTTTGTGGTTAAATGCTATTTTAGTGTCTCTAAAGTCCAATTATTTTTTTTTCAAATATAATTTAGTTGAATTATAACTTTATTAAATTTATTGGATTATTTTAAGTAAAATTTAAAAATCTGATGGAATCAATAATTAAACCCAACTACTCTATTTTCTTCGGAAATAGTGGATATGTAAAATTGTTGGAATTAATAAACAAAAATAATTACGATAAAATATTAATTTTATCTGATTCCAATACATTGAAATATTGCTTACCCATTCTAAAAGATCAGTTATTTTCTGCCGATTCTGAATCCAAAGATGATATTGAAAATAAATTTTTTTCATACACAGTAAATTCTGGTGAACAAACAAAGAACTTAAATGAATTAAAAAAAATATGTGAATTTTTAATTTCAAAAGGTTTTAAAAGAAACAGCCTGATTATAAATTTAGGAGGGGGAATGGTCTCTGATTTAGGAGGTTTTGTTTCTTCAATTTACATGAGAGGAGTTGATTTTGTTAATATCCCTACATCGTTGTTGGGTATGGTTGACGCTTCAATTGGAGGAAAGACTGGCATTGACTTAAACGATTTAAAGAACATTATAGGTTCTTTTGAGTTTGCTAAAATTATTATTATTGATCTAAACTTTCTGTCGACTCTCCCCATCAGACAAATAAATTCTGGATTTGCTGAGATGATAAAACATTCTCTAATTGATTCCAAAAAACATTGGAATAAGATAAGTAGTGTGAATTTTTCTAAAGATATTGATAACAGTCTAATTTATAATTCAATTATGACAAAAATTAAAATCATTGAAAATGACCCAAAAGAGTCTTCTTCTAGAAAATTTTTAAATTTTGGCCATACAATTGGACACGCCATTGAATCCTTCTTATTGAATTCAGACAGAGAGATTTTACATGGAGAAGCTATTTTGATAGGAATAATTCTAGAATCTTATTTGTCTCAAAAATTATTGAATTTTGATACTCAATTAACCTTAAACATTAAAAATTACATTCTAAAATTTTCAAAAAAAATTGATTTTTCAGAAGAAGATATTAAACATGTTATAGAATTCTTAAAATATGATAAGAAGAATACAAGTGACGAACCTTTATTTGTGTTATTAAACGAAATAGGGAAACCAAGTTATGATAATAAAGTAAGTAATAAGGAAATTATAGAGGCATTTAAATTCTACGCCGTTTAGGCATTTTAACTCATGTCTTTAAAAATAGAATGCATTAATCTTTTCTTGTCATTTACGCTTTCTTCTAGAGATATCATAGATTCCGTTCTGTAAACACCTTCTATTTCGTCTAGTTTAAAAATAATATTCTTAGCATTGGTAGTTCCCTTGGCTCTAATCTTACAGAAAATATTAAATTTCCCTGTAGTTATATGTGCAACAGTAACATTTGGTATTTCATTTATTCTCTGTATAATAAACTTAATTTTTGATGTATCTCTAATATAAAGTCCAACATATGCAATAAAAGTATAACCTAATTTATCATAATCAAGAATCAGGGACGAACCTTTGATAAGACCATAATCTTCCATTTTTTTCACTCTTACATGAACAGTTCCTGCTGAAATGA
>Ga0315315_10007161_pt1 | contig 10328 bp, 9 predicted proteins | sample M140m3416metaG_FD_203699 | JGI IMG/M metagenome (GOLD analysis project Ga0315315, IMG submission 203699) | Ammonia-oxidizing marine archaeal communities from Monterey Bay, California, United States - M1 40m 3416 | ecosystem: Environmental > Aquatic > Marine > Intertidal zone | place: USA... | reverse complement strand
CGTGGAGATATACCTTGTAATAAAATCTATGAAGATGATTTTGTTTTGTCATTTCATGATATTAACCCACAAAAAAAAATTCATGCTTTGGTAATTCCAAAAGGAAAATATGTTGATCTTGATGATTTCAGTTTAAATGCTTCCCCAGACGAGATGGTCGGGTTACTGAAAGGCATAAATATGATTGCTAAAAAGCTAGGTATTTCAACAGAAGTAGGCAGAGGTTACAGAGCTTTATCTAATATTAGTGATCATGGCGGCCAAGAGGTTCCACACTTACATTTTCATTTGTTCGGGGGCGAAAATGTTGGAAAAATGGTTGAGTGATAAATGAAGTTAAGAGAAGTTATTTAGAAATTTACTCTATTCATGATTTAAAAGAAGTTAGTAAACCTTCGAGCGATTATACTCTAAATTTATTAAATCCAGTAAATTTTCAATTGAATAAATTTTTTTATAAAAATATTGGACAAAATCATAAATGGATAGATCGATTAATATGGTCTGAAAGTCAATGGATTGATTATGTCGCAAATGAAAAAATTCAAACTTATATTTTTAAATACAAAAATGATTTAGTTGGATTTTTTGAATTAATATTTCATTATGATAAAAGAGAGGTTGAAATAGCTTACTTTGGAATATTAAAAGAATATCAAAATAAAAAATTGGGCTCATATTTGTTATCTGAGGCAATTAAAAAATCATTTGCTAAAAATATTAATAGAGTTTGGGTTCATACTTGTTCTTTAGATCATAAAAATGCTTTAAATAATTATATTGCCCGAGGTATGAAAATTTTTAAAACTGAAAAAATAAAAATTTAGTTTGGAGACGGCAGTTTAAACAAATTTTTATTAAGTGCCTCATTTTTTTTGATAGATGAAAGAAAAGTAATATTAAAATTTTGAAATACATCTTTAGTCTGCCAGCCAATTAAATTAAATGTTTGATTATTAAAAAAAATATTAATTTCATTATCATTTTCAATTATTGTATAATTAATGATATAATCATCTATAATTCTTTCTTTAAGGCTATTAATTTTATTAATTAAAAATTGTTTATCCAAAATTAAATCTAGAGGGGTATTTTTTAAAGCATAACGGTAATAAGCTGCACGTGTTTTTATTACCAAAGATTTCCCATTTGATACTAAAATTTTGTTATTATTTTTTGCATATTCACAAAAAATTTTTTTGGGATATTCAATTATACAATTTCCAGTTTCTATTTTTCCATTTATATTTTGTTCAAATTCAAAATTTAAATTGATAGTATTTTCTAAATTATAAATAATATTCTCTTTATTATTCGCATTCGTGTTTGTATTTATAATTAGAAAAAATATAATAAAAAAGTACTTAGGCATTAAAGGACATCTCTTTTACCTACATGATTCGCTTTGCTAACAACTCCATCTGATTCCATCATATCTATTATTCTGGCAGCTCTATTATATCCAATTTGAAGTTTTCTTTGTAAAAATGAGGTTGATGCTTTACCCTCTGATCTTATAATTTCTAAAGCCGATTGATAAAGTGCGTCTTTATCACCTTGAATTTGATTATCACCGATCTCTTTCTCATCTACAAAATTTAAAATTTCATCCACATAATCAGGTTCTGCCTGTGATCTCAATGAATTATTAATTTTTTCAATTTCATTATCAGAAACAAATGGTGCGTGTATTCTAACTATTTTATTTGCTGAAGACATATAGAGCATATCTCCTTTACCCAGTAATTGCTCAGCACCTTGTTCTCCGAGAATTGTTCTACTGTCTATTTTGGAAGTAACCTGGAAAGAGATTCTAGTTGGAAAATTAGCCTTGATAGTTCCAGTTATAACATCAACACTTGGTCTTTGAGTTGCCATTATGATGTGTATTCCTGCCGCTCTGGCCATTTGAGATAATTTTTGAATATAATTTTCAATCTCTTTGCCAGCCACAAGCATTAAATCAGACATTTCATCAACTACCACCACTATGTATGGCATTGGAAACTTATGTTTATTGTTATAACCATCGATATTTCTAACACCTTCTTTTGTCATCAGTCTGTATCTATTTTCCATTTCTTTAACAACCCACCCAAGTACAGAGGCAGCTTTTTTAGCTTCTGTAATAACTGGACATAATAAATGCGGAATACCTTCATAAGTTGAAAGCTCAAGCATTTTTGGATCAATTAAAATAAACTTACATTTATCTGGAGTGTGTCTATAAAGAAGAGATAGTATTATAGTATTAATACATACTGATTTTCCAGATCCTGTAGTTCCAGCAATTAAAAGGTGTGGCATAGAAGTTAAATCTCCAACAACAGGTTTGCCAGAAATATTTTTACCAAGTGCAATGGGTAATTTTATGTCTCTTTTTTTAAAATCAGGATTATTTAAAATTTCACTTAAGTAAACATTTTCTCTTGAATTATTTGGAAGTTCAATCCCAACTGTATTACTTCCAGGTATAATTGCAATCCTAGCTGACTCAGAACTTGTATTTCTAGCTATATCATCTGATAAATTGATTATTTTCGAAACTTTAACTCCTGCAGCAGGCTCAAACTCATTAAGGGTAACCACAGGCCCATGACTAACTTTTTTTATATTTCCACTAACCCCAAAGTCCATTAATATTTTTTCTAAAAATTCCGGGTCTTGAGTTTCATTTTTATCAAGATTTTCTCTCTCTTTTTTTGTTGGGATTTTCAATAAATCTAATCCAGGTAATTTAAATTTAACTTTATTATCAGATTTGTTTTCACTTTTTATAAAAGGTAAATCTTCTTGAATAAGATTTTTAATTTCGTCTTGCGGGATATATTCGTTAATTATTTCGTTTTTATTTGTATAATTTTTTTCCTCATTTTTTGAAAATAAACCAAAAAATTTCTTAATAAATATAAACAAAGAAGATGGACTGAAGTTAATACTAATTAAAAAAAAAAATAAAATTAATATAATTAAAATACCATAAAATATATTTTCATTAATCAGAATTAGAGAGCCAAGAAATGTTTCATTTAGATAATTTCCAACGAATCCACCGTTACTATTTATATATAAAGTGAAACCATCAAGGTAAAAGTGACTTAAAAATAAAGTACCAAATAGACAATAAATAATAGTAAAGAAACTATTTTCGATAATTAAAAAAAATTCTTTAATCCTAAATATATTTATACCAGTAAATATGTAAGTAAATGAAACTAAATAGGCAATTAAACCAATAGATTGAAAAAATAAATCTGAGATAAAACTTCCCTTGAAGCCTAGAATATTTTTAATTTCAGTATTATCAGGAAAAATGAAATTTGGATCTTCAGGTGAATAAGTAATCAAAGCAATTAATAACAATGATCCAGAAAAAAAAATAATAATTCCAAAAATTTCTGCTAATCTTTTAATAACAAAATTAATTAATAAATTAGATGTTTTTTTTATATTCATATAAATGAATCAATTTAATCACTTTGTATCATCTAATTTTTATTGTTAAAATTAAAAATAATATGACAGTTTGTATACTTGGAAACGGCCTCACAGCTTTAACTTTAGCAAAAGCTTTAGTTAATCATAATATTAATGTTGATCTTTTAGTGCAAAAAAGAGATTTTAAATTAAATCAATCTAGAACTATTGGTATATCAAAAAGTAATTCTGACTATCTTAATAAAAACATTATCAATATAAAAAAATTCTTATGGAAATTAAAAAAGATAGAAATATTTACAGATAATTTAAAAAAAGAAAAACTTATAAAGTTCGAAAATAAAGAAGAACTTTTTTCAATTATAAAAAATCATAAATTATTTGATATTTTAGAAAAAAATTTATCTAAAAACAAATACTTTAAAAAAAAAATATATAATAATAAAAATTTATCTATTATTAATGATTATGAACTTATAATTAATTGCGATTATTTTAATACCATTACTAAAAAGTATTTTAATAAAAAGATTGTAAAAAAATATAATAGCTTTGCATACACAACAATTATCAAACATGAAAAAATTTTAAATAATACCGCAACACAAATTTTTACCAAAAGGGGACCGTTAGCCTTTTTACCGATTTCAAGTAATGAGACTTCAATAGTTTATTCAGTACATAATTTAATTAATAAAAAAAAAGAAAATATTAGAGAATTGATTAGAGCTTATAACTTTAAATATAAAGTTAAAAAAATTGAAAAAATAGAGAGTTTTGAATTAAAATCATTAAACTTAAGATCTTACTATCATAACAATGTTTTAGCATTTGGAGATCTTTTGCATAGAATTCATCCTTTGGCTGGGCAAGGATTCAATATGACAATTAGAGATATAATAGTTCTTACAAAAATAATAAGAAATAAATTTGATCTTGGTTTACCGTTAGATAGTTCTGTAAATATTGAATTTGAAAATAACTTAAAACATAAAAATTTTATTTTCTCGAATGGAATAGATTTAATTCATGAATTTTTTAACATAGAGAGAAAAACTCAAAGCAATATTTTAAGTAAATCGGTTAAACTTTTTGCTAATAACTCATCAGTCAATAAGGTTATTACAAAATTTGCTGATAAAGGAGTTTTATTCTAATTTATTGAAGTGTTGTATTATTAAAAATATCATAAGAGTATGTGCTTAAAATTTGAGCTATTTTGTTTTTTCTTAAATTTAAACTTTTTGCTTCTAGTAAAACTTGTTTTTCTTCAAGTGAAAAAGGTGATGCCATAGCCAAAGCGTTAATAATTTCATCTAAGTTTTGTTTTTCTAATTCTTTCCAGTTAATCATGAATCCTCTTTTTTCAAATAGTATCCTTAAATCTTTAAATATTAATTCCAAGTCACTAAATTTTAAATCTTCTTTTTCATTATCAAGATCGTGTTGAAAATTATCATAAGTAACCTCACATTCTCGGTATTTTTTTGAAGTTTTAATTTCTTTTTTTATTTCAAATCTTATAATTCCTTTGAGCTCAATTAGGTAGCGATTGTCCTCAGTTTCTTTAAAGCTACTAATTTTTCCAATACATCCAATTTTATGAAGAGTTGAAATTGATGTACTTTCAATATTAAAATTTTTTGGCTGTATCATTCCTATTAATTTATTAGATTTCATGCTGTCATTAACCAAGTCAATATACCTAGGTTCAAAAATATTTAATGGTACCGAAGTTTTTGGAAAAATGATAAAATTGCTTAATGGAAAAATAGGAATTATTTTTGGAAAATTTTTCATAAAATATTAATAACAAAAAAAATATTAATCATCTATAATATTAATACATATGATTTTTTGGATTGCATCTTATCCTAAAAGTGGAAATACTTGGCTAAGAACTCTATTAAGTGCTTATTATTATTCTAAAGAGGGTTTTTTTAGTGAAAATTTAATAAAAAATATTGGGCAGTTTCCCGAAAAAAAACACTTTGAAGGGTTTAATTATATACCAAAACTTGTCATAGATACCAGTAGGTTTTGGATTAAAGCTCAAGAAAGGATTAATAAAGATAACAAGTTAAGATTTTTTAAGACACATAATGTATTCGGATCAATAAATAACAGAAGGTTTACTGATAAAAATAATTCAATTGGATGTATTTATATAGTTAGAGATCCAAGAAATGTTATAACTTCGTTGAAAAATCATTATGAGCTAAAATATCAACAAGCACTGGAGTGGATGTTGAATCATAAGAAATATATATTTGATCATGAAAAAGAGGAAGAGTTTAGCGATTTTCAATTTATTAGTTCTTGGGAAAATAATTATAAATCTTGGCAATCACAAAAGGAGTTGCCGATAAAAATAGTTAGATATGAAGATTTATTAGATCAAACTTATGCAACTTTTTTAGAAATTATAGAATTTATAAATAAAACTACAAAAAATACTGATAAAAAAATTGATAAACTTAAATTAAAAAATTCTATAAACTCGACTTCATTTCATAAACTAAAGGCTAATGAAGAAAAACATGGTTTTTCGGAGGCAATTTCGTCAAGGAAAGAAAATAAGCAAATCCCTTTCTTTTTTTTAGGACCAGAAAATGATTGGAAAAAAATTTTAGATGAAGATTTAAAGATTAAACTTAATAATATTTTTAAAAAAAATTTAAAAGAATTGTCATATATTTAGAATTTTAAAATATTAATTTTAACTATTACTTGCAATTATAAATCTCGCTATCTATAATTGTTATTTTAATATGCGGGCATAGCTCAGTGGTAGAGCGTCTCGTTGCCAACGAGAAGGTCGAGGGTTCGACCCCCTTTGCCCGCTCCAAAATTTTATGAGTGAACTTATAAATAAAAAATGTGTTTCGTGCGAAGGTGGACTATTGCCTTTTGATATAACTGAAATTCATAAATATCAAAAAAAAGTTGATGGTTGGGATGTTGTTAAAAATGATAAAGAAATATTCTTTTTACATAAAAAGTTTACTTTCAAAAATTTTTTAGAAAGTCTTAAATTTATTAATAATGTAAGTAAAATCTCAGAAAATGAAGGTCATCATCCAGATATTATATTTGGTTGGGGATATGCTGAGATTAAAATTACAACACATGCAATCAAAGGTCTTTCAGAAAATGACTTTATTTTAGCTGCAAAAATAGATCAGATAATTAATGTCTAAAATGTCTTGTTTTCGAAAAAACTAAAACAGTACCTGTTTGATTTGCAAAATTAATGATTTCTTTGTCTCTTATTGAACCTGAAGGTTGGATTACTGCGCTGACACCCGATTGAACTAATTTTTCTATACCATCTACAAATGGGAAAAATGCATCAGAAGCTGCAACAATTTGATTGTTTGTGCTAATAAATTTTTTCATTTTATCAATAGCTATCCGACAACTATCAAGTCGACTTGGTTGACCCGACCCAATTCCGATAGTTGTTTCATTAGCAGCCAAAACAATAGCATTAGACTTTACATATCGACATATATTAAACGCAAAAATAAGATCCTTCATTTGTTGTATGTTAGGTTTTATTTTTGATACTACTTTAAAGTCCTTTATATTGAATTTTTTTATATCCTCGGATTGAACTAATAGTTCCTCATTAACAGATACATATCTTAAGATATCTTTCAAAGAATAATCTGAAGCATCAATTAATCTTAAATTTTTTTTCCCCTTTAACAATTCAAGAGCACCAGGTTCAAAGCTATTTGCAACTATAACTTCAAGAAATAATTTATTTAATTCTACTGCTAGACTTTTATTAATCTTAAAATTGCAAGATACAATGCCACCAAAAGCACTTATAGGGTCACAAGATAATGCTAATTTGTAACTTTCTAAGTGATTTTTTTTTATTGAAACACCACATGGATTTGCATGTTTAACAATAACAGTACCAATATTTTTCGGTAAAGATTTTGAAATGGTTAATGCTGCAAATATATCATTATAATTATTATAACTAAGTTGTTTTCCATGAATTTGCTTTATATTCATTTTTGCATTTTTTGAATATATTGCACTTTTTTGATGTGGATTTTCTCCATATCTCGGTGTTTCAATTAGATTGCCATAAAAAATTTTTTTTTCAGGAAAAGTAATATTGGAAATTTTATTAAAGTAATTTGATATAACCGAGTCATAATAAGCAGTTTCTGAAAAAGCAATTCTCGACAATCTCTCTCTAAATTCAAAAGTCGTAGCACCCTTGTTTGTTTTTAGTTGTTTAATTAATTCCTCATATTGATCTGAAGAAGTAATAACAGTTACATCTTTGTAATTTTTAGCTGCAGATCGAACCATTGTGGGTCCACCAACATCAATATTTTCAATTATTTTACTATGATTACTTGTATTCTTTAATGTATTTTCGAAAGGATAGAAATTTACAACTACCAAATCTATATTTTCAAAATTATTTTTTTTCATATCTTTTAAATGAGATTTGTTATTTCTTTTGTTTAAGATACCTGCGTGTATTTTTGGGTGAAGAGTTTTTACTCTTCCCTCTAAAATTTCTAATGAATTTGAAAATTCAGAAACTTCCAGGCATCTAAATTTTAATTTAATAATTTCTTTATAAGTTCCTCCAGAACTTATTATTTTTACTTTATTTTTTGACAAAGCGCTTAAAAGAGGTTTCAAATTTTTTTTATCTGAAACAGATATTAGGGCAGTTTTTATTTTACTCATTGTAGCTTAGTAATTTCCCATTTTATATTTTGATCAATTGTATTAGTCACCCCAGTTATAGATATATTTTGATTTTCTTTGTAAGAATTCTTAATACCAAAATACAGACCATTATCTATGTTTATATCATAGTTGGGACAACTAAATTTCCAACCTTCATCTTCCAATTCTATCAATATTGATTCATTATTTTGTGTTTTCATTACTTTAGACTTTGGATCTAGATGAAACCTGATATCAAATTTTATATTATTATTCGAATTTTTTTTTATTATTTTATCCAAACCAACAAATTTCATTTGTTCAGGAAAAAATTCAACTTCTCTTTGATGTAATGAGTTAAATTTTTGAAAATATCCATCATGTTCAGCTGAAATTTTCCAATAATTTTCTTCATGTATAATATTTTTTTTTGTAATTTTACATCCTTTATCAATAATGTAGTCTAATTCACTTGTCTTTTGATAAATACAAGAGGAGTAATCTTCAATTATTAAAGTACTTTGTAATGCAGTACTTTTAGAGAGTTTGTTTAATTTACTTTTTTTATCACTAAAGTATCCTGAATTACTTATTAGTTTTTTTCCATTGGAAATTATTTCAAATGATAAAGCACCTGATTGGTAATCTTTTGAAAAATTTTTACTTGGGCTTGATCCAATGTCCATCGCCAATATTATTTTTTTATTTTTTAGGATTGCATATCCAGCAAGTTCTTTGTTTTCATTTTTAAATTTATATCCAAATCTTTTAAGGTATTGATCAAATTCACTATTATTAGAAATATAGTTACCATTAAATAATATATCTTGGTTTATATTTTGCCAAACAAAAGCATAACTAGTCCCTAAATAGTAAATAGTTTCATCAATGTATTCTGGTACTATGTTAAGTGATTCTTTAAACCATTCTCTAATAATTATAAAATATTTTAAATAAAAATTTAGCTGTTTTATATTTCTTGACTTTGTAAATCCCTGGCTGTCAATTGAATATTTTATAATTTTTTTTAGTAGATTTAATCCATTATTGAGATAATTTTTGTTATCTTTGTAAGCTAAACCAGTAAGAATAATTGCTGCACACCCAATCATTTTGTTTTCAAATTTTTCAGAATTATTAAATTCATTTAGAAGATGATTAGCTTGTTTTTGAACGACATGATTAAATTTTAATCTATATTCAGAGTCACTATTTTCATATGTTAATTGATGATTTGATAACCAAGAAATTATTCTTTTTGATGTAATATCAAAATCCCAACTTTTTGAATTATATTTTTCATTATTTTTTATCCAATTAATAATTATTGATTGTGTATTTTTTTTTGAAGATTTTAAATCTAAACTAAAAAACCAAAAAAAATTGTTTAATTTTTCAAATTCTTCATAATTTAATCGGTTTTTCCATATATCTTCTAGAACAAAATCTTCAATTTTATATTTTTTTTTCTGATATTTTACTATTGAAGACAATAGGTATGGACTTGGTTTGTAATCAAAGTTAATATTTTTAGTTTTAGATATTTTTTTATCGTAAAAATTCGAGTTTTGATAAAATCGTTTTAAACTTACTTTTAAATTAAAATAAAATTGGCTTAAATTAACTATAAAATTTTTTATGATCATTAACTTATTTTAATTTTAATAAATTAATATTTTTTTTTATATCTCCATTATTACTTTTAAATACAGTTGTACCTGAAACAAGTATGTTTGCACCAGCTTCAATAACTGTCTTACAATTCTCGAAATTAATTCCTCCATCAATTTCAATATCAAAATCCATTTTGTTTTGAGATTGAATTTCTTTAAGTTTTTTAACTTTATCTAGAACTTCAGGCATAAATTTTTGACCTCCAAATCCTGGATTAACGCTCATAATCAAAACCAAATCAATTTTATCAAGTAAATTTATAACTAAATCAATTTTTGACTCCGGATTAAGTGATATACCTACTTTTTTATTTAAACTTTTAATCTTTAAAATAGATTCTCCTAAATTATCTGTCGCTTCAGGATGTATCGTTATAATATCAGCGCCAGCATCAGAATAGGCTTCAATGTATTTGTGAACAGGAGATATCATTAAGTGAACATCAAATTTAATTGAACAATGTTTTTTTAAGGCTTTAATTACTGGTGGTCCAATTGTTAGATTCGGCA
>Ga0315315_10007159_pt1 | contig 10329 bp, 8 predicted proteins | sample M140m3416metaG_FD_203699 | JGI IMG/M metagenome (GOLD analysis project Ga0315315, IMG submission 203699) | Ammonia-oxidizing marine archaeal communities from Monterey Bay, California, United States - M1 40m 3416 | ecosystem: Environmental > Aquatic > Marine > Intertidal zone | place: USA... | reverse complement strand
TTTTGAAGAATGATGGAATGCCTACTTATCATTTAGCAAATGTAGTTGATGACCATCTTATGGAAATATCACATGTTATAAGAGGTGAAGAGTGGTTACCATCATTAGCACTCCATGAACTTTTATATAATGCTTTTCAATGGGAGAAACCTATTTTTGCGCATTTACCGTTAATATTAAAACCAACTGGAAAAGGAAAATTAAGTAAAAGAGACGGAGAAAAATTTGGTATTCCAGTTTATCCTATTGAATGGAAAGAAAGTGAGAATTTGACTTATAAAGGGTTCAAAGAGATTGGCTTTGAAATTGAAGCATTCATTAATTTTATCTGTATGATTGGTTGGAATCCAGGCACAGAGGATGAGATTTTTACATTAGAGAGTTTAACTAAAATTTTTGATACCAAGAGAATAATAAAGAGTGGAGCAAAATATGATTATGAAAAAGCAAAATGGTTTAACCTTGAACATTTAAAAAAAATCGAAACCCATTCACTTAATAAAGAGTTTGGAAACAAAATATCAGAAATTAATAAAGACTTTTTACAGGAGAAAATGCTTAATAAGCTTATTGATTTAGCTAAGAACAGGATAAATTTTAGAAAGGATCTAGTTGATGAAACAAATAAAATTCTTAGTTATAATGAAAACCGATTAAGAGAAAATTTACTTAAAATAAATTTTAATAATGAACTGATAAATTTGATTGAATTTTTTCAAAAAGAAATCAAAAGAGCAGATAACCTAAAAGATCTAAAAGAAAAATATTTTCTTGAAATGAAGAATTTAAATATAAAGGTTGGAGACGGCATGAAAAGTTTAAGACTCTCTCTAACTTCAGAAATTAGTGGCGCTGACCTTTTCACAATTATTGAAATTTTAAAAATTGAAATAATTAATTTCAGACTGAATAAGAGCTTAAAAATAATGTATGATAAAAGTAGGAATAACTAAAGAATATAAAATACCAAATGATTTTAGAACTCCATTTACTCCTAAACAAAGTAAAGTAATTGACAGTTCCTCAAATTTCAGCTTAGTATGTGAAAGAAGTGAAATAAGGTGCTTTAAAGACGAAGAATATTTAGATAACAAAATTTCACTTGTTAATAAACTAGATGATTGTGATGTTATTTTTGGAATAAAAGAAGTTCCTATTAGAAAATTAATAAACAACAAAACATATTTCATGTTCTCTCATACAATCAAGAAACAAGAACAGAATAAAATACTTCTTCAAAAAATTATAGAAAAAAAAATAAGATTAATTGATTATGAGTGCCTTACTGAAAACAATAAAAGAATTATTGCATTTGGAAAATACGCAGGAATAGCAGGAGCATATAATTCATTAATTGCATATGGCATAAAGTACAAATTATATGAATTAAATCGTCTTAGTCATTATAAAGACACAAAAGAGCTCTATAGTTTCTCAAATAATTTTAAAATTAATTCACCAGTTAAAATAGTAGTTATTGGAGATGGTAGAGTTGCACAAGGAGCAGTAGAATTACTTGAGTCTTTTAATATTGAAAAAGTTAATATTAATGATTATTTAAATAAAAAAACTAATAAGCCGTGCTTTTGTCAGCTATCAGTCACTGACTACATAAGAACGAAAGACAGAAAACCTTTTAAACAAGAGGATTATTTTTTAAGACCAGAGGCTTTTCAGTCTAACTTTGATATGTTCAGTGATAAAACTGATATATTAATTAATGCTGCATATTGGGATCCAAGGTCACCAAGACTTTTTGAGGAAGATGATATTAATAAAAACTTTAAGCCTAAAATTATAGGTGATATAAGTTGTGATATTAACGGAGCTATACCATGCACAAAAATAGCATCAACAATTGAAAAGCCATTCTTTGATTATTGTATAAAGAATAAAAAAATGGAGGAGCCTTTTAATAAAATAGATAATATAACCATAATGTCTATTGATAATTTACCCTCAGAATTACCAAGGGATTCATCAAGATACTTTGGAAATATTTTGGTTGAAAAAATTTTACCTTTATTAAAAAATAAAGAGAATAAAATAATTGAAAACGCAACGATTACAAAAGACGGAAAATTAACTGAAAAGTTTAGATATTTATCTGACTATATAATCTAAATATTCACTGAATTTAAGAGTTTATAAAACTCATCTCTCTTGTTGTAAATATTGAAGTCACCTCCATACATTTCAGTGACTGTTGAGCTTGTATAATCTTTAATACCCCTAGACGAAACACACATATGCTTCGCCTCGATAACAATCATTACACTATCCGTGTCAAGAATATTTTTTAGTTCATCATAAATCTGTTTTGTTAGCCTTTCTTGAACTTGGGGCCTGTGAGAGTAATATTGAACTATCCTATTAAGTTTTGATAAGCCAATTACTTTTCCACTCGATATATAGGATACATGTGCTTTACCTGTAATAGGCAAAAAATGGTGTTCACATGTTGAGTTTAGATTTATATTTTTCTCAATAAGCATTTTATTGTAGTTATACTTATTGTCAAATAATGAAATTTTTGGTTTATTTTCTGGATCTAGTCCACTAAAGATTTCTTTAACGTACATCTTAGCGACTCTGTAAGGAGTACCACTTATACTATCGTCATTCAGATCAAGTCCTAACTCATCAATTATTTTCGTGAAATGTTTTTCAATATTTTTAATTTTCTCATCATTAGATTTTACGAAAGCATCATCTCTTAAAGGAGTTTCAAGAGAGAATAATTCGTGATTATCACCAATTAATTCAATTTTTTTTGTGTCCATAATAATATTTTGTTAATACACTTATACTAAAAATAGAGAAAAATGTTTCTCTAGAACTTCTTATTGTCACGAAGAGTCACAGTTCTATTAAATATTTTATCTGATTTTTTACTATCTAATTTAAAATAGCCTTTTCTTTGAAATTGATAATAATTGTCAAATTCAGCATTATTAATGTTTTTTTCAGCACAAGCATTATTAAAAGTTTGAAGAGAGTTTTCATTAATTAAATCTTTGAAATTACTAGATTTATCTTCATCAGGAGATTCCACTTTAAATAATTTATCATAAATATTGACCGATATATTTTCGAAATTATTTTTATCTACCCAATGTATAGTTCCTTTAACTTTTCTTAAACTTTCTGGTGATCCCGACCCACTTTTTGATTTTGGGTCATAACTACAATAAATTTTAGAGATATTTCCTTCAGTATCTTTCTCAACTCTTTCACCCTTTATAATATATGCATTTTTTAATCTTACTTCTTTACCAAGTGTTAACCTAAAAAACTTTCTGTTTGCATCCTCTTTAAAGTCTTCTCTTTCAATAAATATTTTTTTTGAAAATGTAATTTCTCTAGTTCCATAGCTTTCATCTTCAGGGTTATTTTCTGCAACTAATTTTTCACTTTTATCATCTTCATAATTTTCAATTATCAATTCGATAGGATCCAATACAACCATTAATCTATAGGAAATTTTATTCAAAATTTCTCTTGTACAAAAATCTAATAATGCTACATCAATTATATTTTCTCTTTTAGAAACACCTACTTTATCACAAAAAGCAATTATTGCTGAAGCTGGAACACCTCTTCTTCTTAGTCCAGATATGGTCGGCATCCTTGGATCATCCCATCCAGAAACTAAACCAGATTCTACTAAGTCACCTAATTTTCTTTTGCTCATTATTGTATATGAAAGATTGAGTCTGGCAAATTCTCTTTGCTTAGGTACAAGTTTACTATCATCACAAATATTTTGGATAAACCAATTGTATAACTCTCTATGAACTTCAAACTCAAGAGTACAGAAGGAATGTGAAACCTGCTCAATATAATCAGACTGACCATGTGCCCAATCATATGTTGGATAAATTTTCCAAGTATCATTAGTTCTATGGTGAGAAGTGTTTATTATTCGATATAGAACCGGGTCTCTCATATGCATATTAGGAGAACTCATATCAATTTTAGCCCTCAAAACACAATCTCCAGGCTTGAAATCACCTAGCTTCATTTTATTAAAAAGATCTAAATTTTCTTGAATATCTTTATCTCTATATGGACTAGATTGACCTGGAGAGGTTGGGACACCTCTCTGCTCAGAAATTATTTCTTGAGCTTGAAAGTCAACATATGCTTTTCCATTCTTAATTAATACTACTGCCCACTCATATAATTGATCAAAATAATCAGAGGCATAGCATTCAGTATCCCATTCAAATCCCAACCACTTTATATCCTCCTTAATAGCATCAATGAACTCTTTACTTTCTTTTTCAGGATTAGTGTCATCAAACCTTAGATTTACTGGAGATGAAAATGATTTTCCAAATCCAAAGTTTAAACAAATTGATTTAGCATGTCCAATATGTAAGAATCCATTTGGTTCAGGGGGGAATCTAAATCTCAGACTATTCTTATCTAAATCATTATTCAAATCATTTTTAATAATTTGCTCAAGGAAGTTTTCATTAAAATTTGTAGTATCCGAATTGTTCATTGAAAATTTTATAAAGACTCGTCATCTTTTACAACTTTATCTGATAGATCACTCTTAAAGTTTTTTAACTTTTCGGTTAATTCAATATTGTTAAGTCCTAAAATCTGAGCAGCAAGAATACCAGCGTTTCTAGCTCCATCAAGAGCAACTGTAGCTACAGGTACACCAGCAGGCATTTGTAAAATTGATAAAACAGAATCCCATCCATCAATAGAATTTCTTGATTTAATTGGAACACCAATAACAGGAAGATGAGAATTTGAGGCTACCATTCCCGGTAGATGAGCAGCACCACCTGCACCTGCAATAATTACACCTAATCCATTAAGATGAGCATTTTTACTATAACTCATCATTTTTTCAGGAGTTCTATGAGCAGAAACTATATTAACATCATAATCAACTTCTAATTCCTTTAATACTTTTATAGCTTCTTCCATTATTGGATAGTCTGATTTACTCCCCATTATAATTCCAACTTTAGCCATATTTATCTTGATTTAACCTTGATTGTTTTTTTTATAAATTTTGCTTTTTCGTATGCATCTTCAAATTTATCACAAATTATTGTGACGTGCCCCATTTTTCTGTTTGGTCTTGTTTCTTCTTTACCATAAATATGGATATTAGCTGAGCTTACCTTAAATATAGAATCAATATTTTCATAATAAACTTTACCAGAATAATTTTCTTCACCTACTAGATTAATCATAATAGCACAACCCTTATGTTTAGTATTGCCTAAATGCATGTTTAATACTGCTCTAAGATGTTGTTGGTATTGGGAGCTACTACATGCTTCAATTGAAAAATGACCACTATTATGAGGTCTTGGAGCAATTTCATTAACTAAAATTTGATCTTTACTCATAAACATTTCAACTGCTAAAACACCAACTAAATCAAGAGATTTAGCTAGTTTAATTGCTAACTCTTTAGCTTTATTATTAACTTCTTCTGATATATTGGCAGGGCTAATAACAAATTCAACTTGATTTGAATCACTATTAAATTCCATTTCTACAGTCTCAAAACAACTAACCTCTTTATCTGAATTTCTAGCAACTATCACACTAAGCTCTTTTTCAAAAGAAACTAAATCTTCAATAATCATTTCAGATTCTGGCAAGGTGTTTATGTCTTCTGGTGTTTTTAAAATTTTTACACCAAAACCATCATACCCCAATTTTGTTTTTTTCCATACACATGGAAACAAAACCTCTTTATTAGTAATTGAATTTTTAAATTCATGAAGAGATTTAAAAAATCTAAAATTAGATGTTGGAATATCATGATCAACAAAAAAAGATTTCTGAGTATTTTTATCTTGGATTATTTTTAAGGTTTTTGATTTAGGGTAAACCATTTTTCCTTCACTCTCCAAAATCTCAAGAGCTTTTACATTAATATGTTCAATTTCAAACGTAATAATATCGCACTCTTTACCGAAATTATATACAACATCAAAATCATTGAAGTCACCCAATATAAATTTATCAGTAATATTTCTACATGGTGAATTTTCACTTGGATCTAAGACCGATGTCTTTATATCCATTTTGTTACATTCTGAAAGTAACATCTTTCCTAATTGACCACCACCAATTATCCCAACTCTTTTATCTAACATATCTGTTTTCATTTGTAAAAATACAGTAATTTCAATTTAAAAAAAGAATAGATTTAAATCAGTAATTATTTTTTAAGATATCCCTTAATTTCATCTAAGGTTATTTTCCCTTCGTAATAAGCCCTTCCAAAAATAGCATTATGAACTCCAATATCCTTCAATTTCATTAAGTCCTTTATACTTCTTATTCCTCCTCCTGTTGTCAAATTAATATTTGGGAATTTTTTTAAAATTTTTTTATATAGAGGAAAAGGAGGCCCATTCATAGTACCATCTTTTGATATATCTGTAACCTTAATGTATCTAAGACCTTTCTTATGAAAATATTTAATGTGATCGATAGGATCAACTTTAGTTTGATATTTCCAACCATTAATTCTCAGACTTTTATTTAAAATATCTACTGCTAAAACAATTTTTTTATAACCCCATGTGGTTAAACAATTTAAAAACAACTCTTTATCGTATACAGGCATACTTCCTAGTGTTACTTTTTTTGCCCCATTGATAAATGCATTACTGACTTGCTCACTATTTCTTAGTCCTCCAGAATAATTAATTTTAATCTTAGTAAACTGACTCATTATTTCTAATAAATTATAATTATTTTTTTCATGCATCTTAGCTGACCCAAGATCAACTACGTATGCATCCTTTATACCAACAGATTCGAATTGAGTTAATAAATCAATAGGGCTTTCAGGATACACTTTTAAAGTTCTGAAATCTCCAGATTTTATGTTTACAGTTTTATTATCCTTTAAATATATGGAAGCTATAAGGTTCATACCCCCATTAATAATGCAAAAAAAATTTAAAAGCAAGTAATTAATCTAAAATCAACAACTTAAATCCATAACCATGAATTGTTTTAATCTCAATTTTAGGGTCTGATTTTAAGTACTTTCTCAGTTTAGCAATATAGACATCCATACTTCTTGCGTTGTAATAGGAATCATCTCCCCATATTTTTATTAATGCAGCATTTCTATCAACCTTATCATTTACATTAGCACAGAAGAGCTTAAGAAGCTCATTCTCTTTTGTTGTCAGAGAGTATTTATTTTTATCCTTATCTACTAGTAAATTTTGATTATGTAAATATTTATATGAGCCTAATCTAAATTCATCAGAAAGTTCTTGTGAATCTTTTTCCGGAACTCTTTTCATTATCGCTTCTATTCTAGCTAATAATTCTTCAATACTAAATGGCTTTGTTAAATAATCATCAGCACCAATCTTAAACGCCTTAATAATATTATCCTTTTGGGACTTTGCAGTTAAAAAAATAATTGGAATAGTTTTATCAACTTTTCTTATATCTTTTGCCAAAGAAAATCCATCTTTTTTTGGCATCATGACGTCTAATAATAATATATCCCAAGTATTATTTAAAAATTTTTCTAATCCATCTTCTCCATCAATAGCTAGGGTAATTTCAAAGTTTTTAGCTTCTAAATATTCTAAAAGAATTTTTCCAAGATTTGGATCATCCTCAACTACAAGTATTTTTAATTTGTTCATATTTTGTTTTTAAAAATAATTTTAAATTTTGTTCCTTTATTTAATTGGCTTTCAACCTTGATCGAAGCTTTATGTTTTAGAAGAATATTTCTTACATAAGATAATCCTAGTCCAAAACCTTTTACATTATGAATGTTTCCTTGAGGCTCTCTATAAAATTTATCAAAAATTTTATCAAGATTACTCTTTTTAATACCAATGCCTCTATCTGAAATAGTAACGACTATACTATTATTTTTATTTTCTGATATTATTTCTATATGAGGTATATCAAGAGAATATTTATTTGCATTTTCTATTAAATTATTAAATACATTTAAAAGATGATCATAATTCCCTGAAACAATAGAATTTTCAGAATTTAAGTTTTTTATAATCTTACCATCTCTTTTTTCGATCTTAAACTTATTTATATTAACTGAATCCTCAATAATCTTATGCAGATCTAAATTGTCAAAAACCATTTCATAGTTTTTTTTCTCAGTTTTAGCAATAGACAAAACCTTTTCTACTTGACCTCCAAGCCTGCTGTTTTCAGCATTTATGATTTTTATATAATTTTCTTTAGAGCTATTACTAGTAACTTCCTTATCTAATAAAGCCTCACAAGCAAGAGAGATTGTAGATATTGGGGTTTTTAATTCATGAGTCATGTTATCTATAAATTCATTTTTAATTTCAGATAATTTTTTTAATTCAAATACTTTTAAAATCACATAATAAAAACATAAACCTATTACTAACAAAAAGATTCCAGAAAATATCATATTAAAAAAATTACTCTCTTGAATATATTGTCTTTGATTTGGAAAAAATAAATAAAGATCAAGATTTGAATCCATCAAATCATTTTGAAATAGATTTATATTAAATTCTGATTTTAATATTTGTGCATTTTCAGAGCTGGCAAGCTCTACTTTATTTTCCTCATTATTATAAATTAAAAACTCATAATCAAGATATAAATTCATTTGAGATAAGTTGACCATGATCATCTTATTTAAAAAATTAATATCAAAATCGGATGTGATAGTTCTGTCATTAGTTAGAAGCTTATTTAGAATTATTTGTATCATTTCAGATCGATCAAGAATTTTATCAATTTGACTTTGAACAGCAGTATCTAATGTAAGGTCGTCCATATCCTCTATCTGAATTGAAGCATTTATATTAGAATTCATGTCTTTATCGTCACGATCTCCGGATTCAATGTCAAATTGAAATGAGTTTTTAGAAGAAATAAATTTACTGGAATCAAGAGTTTCTTTATTAAATGTAGACTCTATTAATTCTATACCACCCCTATCATTACTTCTTCTGATTCTTAGTGTTGCTTCTAAATTTTCTTTAGTCAAATTAATAATTTCTTTTTCCTCTAACCTTTCATTAATCATGTATAATACATTTTGAACATCTTGTTTAAATCTATCTTCATTTAATCTATTAAGGTCAGATATCCAATTAAATTGAACAAACAGAATTGATACTAGAGAAAGTATCAATAAAACAATAATAAAAATAAATTTTCTTTTGTTCATCTAACAAATTTACTTAAACTAAAATATTGAGTGATTTAAGTGATGTTTTTTAATTATTTTTAACAAATGGGTGATTAGCTCAGTTGGTTCAGAGCACTGCCTTGACAGGGCAGGGGTCACTGGTTCGAATCCAGTATCACCCACAAATTAATAACTCTGATTAATTGACACAGAGTTCGCATTAGTTTCTTTCTTCATTTTGTTTAATTGCATTAACAATTTATCTCTCTCTTTTTCATGTAAACTTGAAATATCTCTGAGTTCACCAGGGTCTTTGATCAGATTAAACAATTCAGCTTTATTAGATTCATAATCAAAAATCAATTTCCAATCTCCTGATCGAATTGCTGAACCAGGTTTCCATAAACTACCATGATAGTGAGGAAAATGCCAATAGATGCTTTCTCTATCAATTTTAGATTTTTTGACTAGTCTGGGCATTAAACTTATTCCATCAATTGCATTTTCATTTCTTATTCCTGCAACATCTAAAATGGTTGGAAAAAGATCATAAGAAACTGTCAGATCATCTACAATTTCATTCTCAGTTTTTCCAGGCAATTTAATTAATTGTGGAATTTTAATACCCCCCTCATATAACCAACCTTTACCTGCCCTTAATGGATAAACTGATGTTGGAGCAACCCTTCTTAGTGTAGATAAACCCCCATTATCTGAAGTAAAAATGATTAATGAATTTTCGTATAACTCATTGTCTTTAAGGTTCTTAATTAAATTTCCTATATTTTCATCAACTGCATAAACCATAGACGCATACTCAGAATTGGTTTGATTTAATCTAGTTAATGCCTCTCCTTCAACTCTTGTTCTAACTATATTATCATTCATTATTGATAATTTTTTTTTAAAATAATCAACATGGTCTATGTTTGCTTGGATTGGTGTGTGTACATTATAAAAAGAAAGAAAAAGGGCAAATGGCTTACTTGAATCTCTTTTATTTATTAAATGCAGAGCTTCATTTGTCAATCTATCAGTAAGATATTCTCCCTCAGGTCCATCACTAAGTTTAGGGTTTTTATAAGGGGAATAATATCCACCCATGGGACTACCTTTTTCAAAACCTCCAATGTTAATATCAAACCCATGATCTTCAGGATAAGAGC
>Ga0315315_10007158_pt1 | contig 10331 bp, 9 predicted proteins | sample M140m3416metaG_FD_203699 | JGI IMG/M metagenome (GOLD analysis project Ga0315315, IMG submission 203699) | Ammonia-oxidizing marine archaeal communities from Monterey Bay, California, United States - M1 40m 3416 | ecosystem: Environmental > Aquatic > Marine > Intertidal zone | place: USA... | reverse complement strand
TTAACTATGGAACAGCGGATGACCGTCTGTAACATGTCCATCGAAGCCGCGGGACGCATGGGCATGATCGCCCCTGACGATACCACCTATGAATATATGGAAGGGCGGCCTTATACCCCTAAAGGAACGCTTTGGGACGAGGCCTTGGAACACTGGCAAAGCCTGCCGTCAGATAAAGATGCGGTATATGGCAATGAGGTGCGGCTCGACGTAAACGAGCTGGTCCCCATGGTCACCTGGGGCACAAACCCGGAAATGTGTCTGCCGATTAACGGCGAAATTCCATCACCGGATAGCGCCGCGAACGACGACGATCGCCAGGAAATTGCTGCCGCCCTGGACTATATGGATTTGAAACCGGGCATGGGCATGGAGGAAATTCAGATCGAACGGGTCTTTATCGGCTCCTGCACCAATTCGCGCATCGAAGATTTACGCGCCGCTGCCGAAGTAGCCGCCAAAGGCAAAGCCAAGGTGCAAACCTGGGTCGTGCCGGGATCCAAAGGCATAAAACGACAAGCGGAAGCTGAAGGGCTTGATAAGATCTTCACTGATGCCGGGTTTAAATGGCGGGAACCGGGATGTTCGCTCTGCACCGCGCTTAATGGCGATCTTCTGAATGACGGAGAGCGCTGCGTCTCCACATCCAACCGTAATTTCAAAGGCCGCCAAGGCCCCAACGGGAAAACTCATCTGGCGAGCCCTGCCATGGCGGCGGCCGCTGCCATCACCGGTAAGCTCACGGATGTTCGGACCTTAGGTTAAGAGGGTTGGGGGAGAAATAATATGGAAGCGTTCACAAAAATCACCGGCATCGCCTGCCCGTTCGATGAGATCAATGTTGATACCAACCAGCTCTGCCCGACACGGTTCAACAAACTGCCGGTCGGCGACCCGTACCTGAAGAAGGTTATGTTTCACGATCAGCGCTTCACCCGCGACGGTAATCTGCGCAACACCGAATTCATCTTTAATCGCGAGCCCTATACAAAAGCGGAAATCATTGTCGCCGACCGCAATGGGGGCATTGGCTCGAGCCGTGAAAGCGCAGTCTATGCAATGGATGCTTTTGGCATTAAAGCGGTCATCGCCGCCAGTTTCGGCGACATACATTACAATAATATGACCAAAAACGGCCTCTGCCCGGTAGTGCTGTCCCAGGAAGCCTGCCAGGATCTGCGCGGGCAATTGTTCGACAATGTGGGCGCTAAAATCACTGTGAATCTGGAAACACTATCAGTCATCGCACCCGACGGCACGGAATATGGTTTCGAGATGCATCCGCTCAAACGCCGCTGTCTCTTGGAAGGCCTCGACGATATCGCGCTCACGAAACAATACATGGACGATATCAAAGCCTTTGAGAAGGAGCACCATGAAGCCAAGCCGTTTATAAAAGTGCAGGTGCCGGGTTAGGCTAACCATCAATCCCAATTCTGCCTAAACGCGATTTTCACAACCGATAGAGACTGTCATGCAATCAGTTTTCCCCACCGGCACAACAACCTACAAACCCGAAAAATGTTTTAACGGATTCACGATCTACCCTTCAAAAAAGAAAGGGGTCGGTGCGGTGCTGATCGATATGAACGGCAATTCGCTTCGGACTTGGCCCAAATTCTCTAACTTCATGGTCAATATACTGCCCGGCGGCCATATCCTAGGCGGTCAAACCGGTCGAATTCATGACAGCTACGATCATTTGAATGGCGCGGATGATCTGGTTCAAGAAGATTGGGACGGGGAGGTCGAATGGTCTTTCAACCGAGCCGATGAAGTCGAAATCCACGGGCAAAAACATTGGTCCGCGCGGCAAAATCACGACGTGGTTCGCGAAGGCTGTCCGGTTGGCTATTACGTGCCGAACACACCGCCGAAGACGGAAAACGGCAAATCTCTGTTTTTAAGCTACCGGACCGGCAAATGGCCCGAAATTACACGCGATTTTCTGCCCCGCGCCACACGTATAGTGGAAGTCTCCTGGGAAGGCGAAGTTTTATGGGACTGGATGCCGGCGGAAAATTTCGAGCAGTTCGGCTGGAGCGAAGCAGCTAAGAACGCGATCATGCGTCGCTGCCGAAACCAGAACGGCGTTTTTCAAAATACCGCGTCGTATGTAGGGCCGAACAAATGGTTTGATGCCGGAGACGAGCGATTTCACCCGAACAACATCATCACCGATGACCGCGCCACGATGGTCTATATCATCTCGAAGCAGACCGGCGAGATCGTTTGGCGTGTGGGGCCGGAATACGGTATGGACCCAGCGCTTAAAAAGCTGGAGTGCATCATCGGCCCGCATCACGCGCATATGATCCCGCACGGCTTGCCCGGCGCTGGAAACATCCTGGTTTTCGACAATGGCGGCGCGGCCGGTTATGGCGAGCCAAACCCCGGCGCACCGGACGGCACCTGGAACGCCTTGCGGGATCATTCGCGCGTACTGGAGTTCGACCCGACCACACTCGAAATCATTTGGCAGTTCACCGCGATGACACAAGGATTTCCTGACGGGGAGGAAGTACGTTTTTACAGTCGCTATGAAGGTGGCGCCCAACGTTTGCCTAACGGCAATACGCTTATCACCGAATCTCGCCGCGGGCGAATTCTAGAAGTGACGCCAGACAGTGAAATTGTCTGGGAATATATTAGTCCCTACAACCTTATGGATCGCGAGGATCTATTTTTCAGCGATATTTTCCGAGGTTACCGCATTCCATATGATTGGGTGCCGCAGATGGAGCCCGCAACGGAGCGCGCGGTTATTCCACCAGCCAATGGTGATTTTCGAATTGACCCGGTTTCAGACTAAATGGATGTGTTTTGTATGGATTTGGAAGGGTAGTTGGTCCGGCCGAGGTTAATTAGTGAAATCGTCGGATTAAGAAACGCAATAATGGCAATGGCCTGTAGTAATTAGAATTGGATACTCGCACCGACAACTGGGATGAGACCGTTGATATGGTTGTCGTCGGCTACGGCTTTGCCGGCGCGGCGGCATCTATCGAAGCCCATGATCTTGGCGCAAACATCCTGCTTGTTGAGAAAAACGTGACGCCTGGCGGTATATCAATTTGTTCAGCAGGCGGCGTTCGAATCGCAAGAGATCGCGATGCTGCTTTGGCTTACCTTAAAGAGACCAATGCCGGCGTAACGCCAGAGGCACCATTGGCAGCCCTTGCAGAGGGCATGACAAAAATCGCACGCTTTATTGAAGACATCGCAGAAGCCGCTGGTGCAACGCCCGTAACAAATTGGATGGGCGGCACCTATGCATTCGAAGGCTATGAGACCTTCGGTTTCATATCGATTGCTGACTATCCCGGCGTGGATATTTACGAAAAATATCCGCATGTGCGCAGCTTGCGGGGCGGCACACGACTTTTTGCGGCACTCGAACACAACGTCGAAGCGCGTGACATCCCAGTGCGACTTTCTACATCGGCCGAACGGCTCATAACATCACCTGACGGGGCGGTCACCGGTGTTGTCTTGCGTGATTCATCAGGGACCAAACGCGTGCGTGCGCGTGGTGGTGTCATTCTCGCTTGCGGTGGCTTTGAAGCGGATGCCTCGATGCAGGCACAATATTGGCAAGGCAAGCCGGTGTTACCGCACGCCTACTGTGGCAATACAGGCGATGGCATTCGCATGGCCCAAGCCATTGGCGCGGATCTCTGGCATATGTGGCACTATCACGGTACCTATGGCATGAGCCATACTGATCCAGCCTATCCATATGGAATACGCCTGACGAAGTTCCCTGACTGGATCCCGGGCCACGACGACCCCGACGATGTACCCGCCTTTTTTGCGGCCTCACAAGGTAAACGCATGCCTTGGATCGTCGTTGATGCACGCGGCAAGCGCTTCATGAACGAATACCCACCTTACCTGCAGGATACCGGACATCGCGATATGGAAGTGATGGACCCGATCACCCAAACCCATTTGCGGATACCATCGTGGTTGGTCCTTGATGCGGATGGCTTGGCCGCCGGACAGCTAGGGTTACAGACCTATCATGACGCGAAGCAGACCTTTATATGGAGCGAGGATAATTCCCAGGAAGTTGAGCTTGGCATCATTCAACATGCGGAAACGCTGGAGGAACTGGCAAATATAATGGGAGCGCCCCCGGATTCATTGCGGGACTCGGTCAAACGCTGGAATAGCAACTGTGCATCGGGAGAGGACAGTGATTTTGGGCGCATAACAGAATCTCTCATTCCTATTCAAAAACCTCCATTCTACACCACCGCCCTGCATCCAATCGTTGGCAACACCCAAGGGGGACCGGTGCATGATAATCGACAACGAGTCCTTAACCCGTTCGGTGACGTGATTGAGGGACTCTACACAGCCGGTGAGTTAGGCAGTGTATTCGGCCATCTTTATATTTCAGGCGGCAATCTCGCTGAATGTTTTGTGGGCGGGCGCACTGCGGCGCGTGAAGCCCACAACAAAGCAGCCGAAAACGTTTAAAGAAGATACCGCCCTAAACCCTAACCGCCCCCACCTCGTCGGCGAACGCCTCAGCCTTATCTCCGTCCCAGTCGAGCCAATCCTGCAACACTTCTGAAGTGTGTTGACCCAAAAGCGGCGGCGGGAAGAATTCGCATTCTTCCATAGTGGTGATCCACGGCGGACCGATGACACGGATGGGGCCGGAGCGGGGGTGATCGAAGTGGCGGATGAGGCCGCGGTGGGCCACTTGGCGATCCCCATGCGCACCCGCGTAATCATAGACCTTGGAAACCGGCACGCGTTCCGCATCGAACCGTTCTATCCAGTGGTCAGACGGCTGTGTCTTCATCACCTCGCGTACCATACCGTTTACCTCGTCACGGCGCGCCGTACGCTGGGCTATGGTTTTGAGGTTTTCATCCGCTTCCCATTCCGGCTGCTCGAGGGCGCGGCAAATTCCGGCCCAAAACCCGTCATTATGGCAAATGATGCTGACATACTCACCGTCGGCAGCTTGAAAAATGTCGGACGGTGCTCTTAAGGGATTGGCGTTGCCGACACGGAGCGGCTGCTCATGGGCCATTAACGTTTGACCCATGCGCGGACCGAGAGCGGCCATCATCGCATCTTGCATACTAAGATCGATCCGGTGCCCGGAACCGTCGCGTTCAGCGACACGGAGCGCATTCATAATTGCGTATGCTGCCATCATACCGGAAATGGCATCGCCCACCGGGGCGCCAATTTGCATCGGCTCACCATCCGGTACGCCGGTTACGCTCATCAGGCCCGATGCCGCTTGGACGATCGGATCGAGCGCGGGGCGGTTACGGTTGGGGCCGGTTTGACCGAAGCCGGAGATAGAGCAATAGACGAGCTTGGGATTAAGCGCGTGCAGCTCTTCCCAGCCGAGCCCCAGCGCTGCGACTTTGCCCGGTGCATAATTCTCCACAAAGATGTCCGCCTGCTTGGTGAGATCCTGCGCAACCTGCTGATGGGCTTTTTGTTTTAGGTCCAGAGAAATGCTTCGACGCGACCTGTTGTTGGCAAAGAAATAATCCTGATCTTCCTCACCACGATCCTTATAGCGCCCCATATGGCGGGTATCGTCCCCGGAATGTGCGCGCTCAATTTTTACCAATTCCGCGCCCATATCTGCCAGCATCGTCGAGCAGAACGGCCCGGCGATCACCTGGGTCATATCGAGGACGCGAATGCCGTCCAGTGCCGGACGGCCGTTTCCACCACCCATGCTTATTCACCCTTCCAAACCGGCTGGCGTTTCTCACGGAACGCATCAATACCTTCTTTAGCATCTGCACTGTGCAGAACCCGATCGGCGATATCGCGGGCAAGATAGACCTGTTCACGATAGTTCATGTCCCAACCACGGCGAGCGGCTTCCTTAATGGCGCGGACCGCCAGGGGCGCACAGCCATTGATTTCTTCCGCCCAACGCAATGCGGTCGGCATCAGTTCGTCAATGGTGACAACCTCATTGCACATACCAAACTGATGGCATACGTCCGCCGGAATGGGTTTTGCACGCAACATATGCGCCATCGCCGTCTGCCAGGGCATGTTCTTCGCTGCCATAACGGGGCCGGAGACCGACGAGATGCCGCGCATCACCTGCGGCCAACCGAGCGATGCATTTTCAGCCATGATGATGACGTCCGAATTCAGCGCAAAGCCGCCGCCTTGTGCATAACACGGGCCATTTAGCGCGCAGATGAAGGGCTTATAGATATTGCGGTGAAATTCGTAGACTTGGTCATTCGACATCACGATGCCATCTTCTTCCTTGCGCGGCTCTAGCAAATCCTTGCCAGCGCAAAAGACCGGACCATTGCCGGTGATGATAGCAACCCAAACGTCATCATTATATTTAACGTCCTTAAACGCTTGTTCGATTTCCCTGCGCATGGGCCGGTTAATCGCGTTCCGCTTTTCCGGCCGGTTCAGCGTGATCTTCGCAATATGGTCTTTGATCTCATAAATAACGGTCTCACCATCAATTTCATCTGACATGGCAAACCCTCCCCTTCTCGTTTTTATCTGCTTATTTGATGTTGTCGACAGAGTGCCCGTAACGACAAAGGTGGGTCAAGCCGACTATTTTTGAGATTCGTCGTGGCGTTATCCCAATATCTTTATCCGCCGAAGTTAACCGCATCCACTGTCGTAATGGTCGCGAATCGCTCGCAAATATTTAAGACCGCTTGATGATCTTCCTCCGAGCCCGCACAACAACAATCCTCAATAATAGTGATGATGAAGTCACGGTCGTGACCTTCCTTAGCCGTTGAGAGCACCACACCGCTCGACGAAATGCCGGTGATACAGATGTGATCGATCCCTTGGGCCCGCAGAAGCGGTTCCATGCGGGTGCCGTAAAAGGGACTAACCCGGTGCTTGATTATATCGAAATCGCCGGGCTCCGGTTTCAAATTGGGATGCACTTCCGTGCCCCATTCACGGAGCTTAAAGCGCCCGGCCTTCTTTGCCCCGGTGAAAATTGGCGAATTCGGCGACACTTCCCGGTAATCCGGCGAAAACCCAACCCTGATAAACCCAACCGGTACACCTGCGGCGCGCGCTTTTGCGATCGCCTTGGCGTTGTTGGCGATGGTGTTGCGTCGCGCGAGCTCTTCCAAATAAACACTCGGCCCATCCGCATGGACCAAATCATTCATCATGTCGCCGATCAGCAAAACAGAGTTTCCCATATCTATCTCCTTTAGACCGCTACCAAACCACTACAGATACCAACAATAGCTTTCTCGCCGGCTTCCGTCTCCACCCAGACATTGCATTCAACGCGCACTTCATCATCCCCTTCGGGCTCTTTAGACAACACCACGCCACGCGCAATGCAATAATCATAAACGCCAACGGGCCGTCGGAAAGTAATCGCGTTGCGCCCACCGACAATCCAGCCTTCCCCAAAACACATCCCCATCATACGAAAAATCAACGCGGCCACCTGCGGGCCGACCGCCACCGGGCCATCCAACCCTTCGGCGCGGGCCGCATCCTCATCATTATGGATGGTTTTCATGCCACCGGCAGCAAACATAGAAATATCGAAACGACGCGCAATCGGCGGTAATTCGAACCCGATCGGTGTGTCATTCGTAATAATCGTATTCACCGACGCCATTAGATTTTCTCCGGTTTGTGACCGCTATCGATTCCGCTGCCTTCACGCGGCGCGGTTCGCTCCACCATATCCAACACATGGGTGCGACGGGTAAAGAACACTTTCTCTCTCGTCTCATCATGGCCAATAGCCTCGAACTTGATATACTCGCGGTCGTTCTTAATCCATTTATCGACGATCTTGCCGGTTATCATGATCTTCTTGCCGGGCTTGATCGCTTTGAAGCTCTCGAACTCCCATTTATAGAAAACACCGCGCACATTAAAAGTCCGCGTCAGCATCCAGCGCGGTGGCCTATACTGAATTTGCGGCGGCGCCACACGCGTGCCGTAAGCCGAACCCAAGACGTAACATTCGTTATAGTCTTCATCAATACGGCACTGTTTCTCGATGTCTTTGTCAGTGACAACCCACTCCATAGGCTCCAAGGGCGCACCCACTTTTATGTCATCGAATTCAGCGCGCTTGCCGAAGGAATCTTCTGCCAGGCGCACCTTGGCCGTATTTTTATTAGCCATCTTGACCTACCTCTTTTCGAAATTCGTTTATTTGGTCGTTATTCCAGCCAAGCCACCCTTCTAACACCTCGTCCATATGCTGATTAAGTAGCGGCGGCGGCTGCATCTCAGTCTCTGTATCCTTAATTCTCCAGCCGGGGCCCACCACCCGCACCGACCCGGACTTCGGATGGTCCAGCGTGCGAATCAATTCCCGATGAGCTACCTGCGGGTCATTGGCGGCATCCTCGTAATCATTGATCGGTGCATTGGGCAATCGGTTCGCAACCATCCGCGGCAACCAGTAATCCGCAGGTTGTGTCGCCACCCGCGCGGCTACCATATCGTGAATTTGATCCTGGTCCTCATAGCGGCCATTGACCGCATGCCACTCTGTATTCTCGAGCCATTTCTCGCAGCCAAGCGATTTGCACAGCGCCGGCCAATGGCGGTCGCTCAACACCATCAACTGAATAAATTTACCATCTGAACATTGATAGGTGTTTGCGGGAATTCGGATGTTGCTGCGGTTGCCGCGCCGCGTTGGCGCCTGTCCAGCCTGGAGAAATTCCCCCATGCGGGCGCTTACCGCCGACATGGCCGCACACTGCATGCTGAGATCAACATAGCGTCCTTTGCCGTCCTGACGTGTCGCACACAAAGCCGCCGCAATGGCATAAGCCGCCGTCACCCCGGAAATTGCGTCGGTAATCGAAGCTCCTGTCAGTGTCGGGGGGCCATCCGCTTGACCAGTAATACTCATAATCCCGCTATACCCCTGCACGATTGGGTCCAATGCCAGCCGGTCACGATAGGGGCCATCCTGACCGAAGCCGGACACGGAGCAATAAACCACCTTTTCATTTAAAGGGCGCAGGTCATCCCACGCAATGCCAAGACGGGCGGCCGTGCCGGGGGCGAAATTTTCCACGACGATATCCGCTTTTTTCGCCATCTCATGGATAAGCTTTCGCGCCGTCGGGTTCTTCAAATCCAACGCCAGGCTCTTTTTTGACCGGTTATTGACATAGAAATAATCTTCGTCTTGCTCACCTCGGCCGGGATAACGCACCGCGTGGCGTGTGTTCTCTCCCAAAGGCGGCTCGACCTTGACGACCTCTGCTCCCATATCCGCAAGCAGCACAGTACAAAACGGGCCCGAAACGACGGCCGTAAAATCGAGCACCCGCACCCCGGCTAGCGGCGGCGGCAATATTTCAGCTTCGGCGGAATTTGCCATGCGGATAACCTCCTAAAGCTCGATTGTGTATTTCTTGACCTTATCCTCATCAAGCTCAACGCCTAGTCCCGGCCCATTAGGAATATAAGCTTCTGCATTTTTGACCTTGATACTCTCCACCACAATATCGTCGGCAAGCGAGGAATTGATGCCCGTCGCCACATTGCCTGGTTTTATCGGCTCCGGCCAGGCTGCACAGAGATGCAGGATCGCCGCGGTGGCAATTGATGTCGTCGGGTGATTGCCGGGATAGAGTGACAAACCGGCGGCGGATGCCAGCGTAAACATTTTGCGGATGTAATAGATACCACCGTTCTTACCGATCTTGGTCTGAAAGCCTGTCGCCGCGCGCTTGCGGATGATCTCGACCAGATCATGGTCGTCCGAAACGGACTCGTCTGCAACAATCGGCATGGCGAAATCGCGGCTGATAGCCGCCAGCCCGTCCACATCCCAGATCGGCACCGGTTGCTCTACGAGTTCGAGATTGAAAGGTTCGAGCCGCTTCAGTGTTTGTAACGCGCCCTCGTAATTCATTGAGGCGTTGGCATCGACGCGAATTTCGATATCGTCACCAAAATGCTCTCGCAGCTTCTTGACGTTCTGGTAATCAATCTCAGGTGTGAGGCCGATCTTCATACTTTGATGCTTGAAGCCACGCTCCATATGCTCTTTGGCGTTCTCGAAGGTTTCCTCGTTGGTTTTCTTCAAGATCAACGTGCAGGAACACGGCGCAGTGTCCCTGCATTTACCGCCGAGCAAATCATAAACCGGAACGCCCAGGATGCGCCCGCAGACGTCGTACAGCGCATCCGATATCGGCGCCTGGCTATAATAGGAGTGATGTAGTGTGTTGTTGAGATCAGTCATGATATCGGCAATATCGAAGGGCGATCTACCGACAACGAGAGGTTTGAAATATTCGTTGAGGATTCGGACCTGATTGGTCTGATCTTCAGCGCTG
>Ga0315315_10007156_pt1 | contig 10332 bp, 2 predicted proteins | sample M140m3416metaG_FD_203699 | JGI IMG/M metagenome (GOLD analysis project Ga0315315, IMG submission 203699) | Ammonia-oxidizing marine archaeal communities from Monterey Bay, California, United States - M1 40m 3416 | ecosystem: Environmental > Aquatic > Marine > Intertidal zone | place: USA... | reverse complement strand
GCATGCTAGAGAGTAGTACTACAGTATGCATATACGAGCGTAGTATGGATACCTACACTCGTAAATTGTATGCATAATACGAGTCGTAGCTCTAATCTAGTACGAGCATGTAGTATGCATAAATAGTACACGTTTTAGTCCTATTTAAACGCACGATACGAAGGCGATCAAGTATCGTATCAACGAAAAGATACCAATCAATCAGATTCATAGCTAGTAGATATTAATATTGAATATTATTTGCGATTGATTGGGAATAGGTTCAGCCTGTGAGGTCTAGTAGCTAGGAATTTTATTAGCATAAGCTAGCTAGAGCACAGAGAATGACATCATATTAGTCTATCATATTTTTTTATGAGCTCTTATGGAAAAGATTCGAACACCGTAGTCCATGCCACAGCTAGCTAGGGTTATGTTTTCGCTCCCATCATATGGTCGAAAGGCCAACCGTTTCACAGTCGCAATATGGCATAAATTGCTGGGAATGGCATACAGAAATCTACTTCCTGCAGCCTCAGATGTTTCATCAAGACTGACGGACCATAGCTCTATGGTTCCCGTCTCCATTCCGATGGCCAACATCGCTCTCTTTTCGTCGCCGTCGCTACTACCGCTGAGAGATGCAGGTGCGAACGCAATTGCGGTGACAGCCGGCTTGTCCTTGCCTCCCATCGACGAACGCGAAGGCTCGAACTTGCATACTTCCTTCGTCTCCACAGAGATTGAGTCTCCGCCATCGCCACCTGCCCCTTCTGCAGCTTCACATATTCGCCAAATTTTCACAGCACCGTCCCTGGCACCTGTCGCAAACAACCTCGCGTCATGAGGACAGAAATGGGCGCTCCAAATAATTCGTTTGTGCGCTGAGTTGACCGCCGATGCAAGATGCCACTGGCCTCTTGCTCCCCTTCGCCATAAACAAAGACGACGATCCTTGCCAGCTGATATAAGGTAATTTGTGTCGGATGAGAAACTCAAAGTGGCCACAGTAGACTTGTGGCCGCCCTTCAAGACTTGAACGCATTCGCCAGTTTGAATATCAAAAATCCTGATGGCGGCATTCTCCACGTCCCTGGCCTTGCACGCTGATGCCACCATCATCTCGCCGTTTTCTGTTGCAGCTGAGGCTAGGCAAACAATCTCATAGTGGTGCCCAAATAGTTTCCTTGTTTCAGGCCAAAGCGATGTGACCCCCAAGTCTCGCTCAGTCGGCAATTGTAAAATTTCTTTCTCCGGCGATGACGTTTCATCGTTCGGGAATCCGTCTACGACTTCCTCGACTTCCTCCGCCGCCGTAGCACGATTGCTCAGTCCGAGAGACGGCAGGTATCCTCGCTCGGGGCGATCGGCGCCATATTGGGGAGGATTGGCAATTCCTGGTTTCGGTTCGCCAGATCGGTCCAAGGAATCGAGCAGGCGAATGGTGGCCTTGGGCGCTTCGAAAACCCGCACCACCTTCTCGTCGGCGCCAGATACCAGTCGATGCTGAGGGATGCAGCAGGCAGCTGTCGTATCAAAGCCGTGTACTTGAGGCCTACCGACCTCGTGCCATGTGACTCCTTCCGCTTCTTTCCCCTCATCGCCACCACTGTCACTGTCTGGTACGGGGACCTCGGCCCAAAGCCGGCACGTCTGATCAAGGCCGGCGCTTACGAGGTACTGTCCCCTGGATGGCTCCCATGAGATATCGGAAACTCCGCTGAAGTGTCCCGTGAGACAGGCACCGCTCTGCCAGCGCTCTGACTCGGGATCGTCGGCGTCCCTCCGTCCCAGCGAGGACCAGAAGTGGAGCGAACCCCCGTAGCCGTGCCCGATGATGCTTCCGCCGTCCGGAGCGAAGGCGGCGTTGACGAAGCCCGACAGCGAGGAGCCGATCGGCCCGCCGAGCACCCCCCCCGCAGCCCCGACGCGGGAGACGGGCACCCAGACGCGTCCTCCGCGACCTGCCGCTCCGTTGTCGCCGCCGGCGGCGGCCTCCTCCATCCACAGCAGGATGGTGCGATCCTTGCTGGACGTCAGGAGGCAGGGCGACTCGTCGCCCAGCTCGGTCGAGCCGCCAGGCGCCGCGGGGGGCCTCCACGACGTGGAGGTGACCGCCTCGTCGTGGCCGATGAGGAGGGCCTCCAAGGTAACGGCCGTCTCGGTCCCGTCCCCGAGGTGCCGGATGCGAAGCCTGGCCTCGTCGGTCTCGTCGAGGTCGTCCTCCTCGGCCTCGCTGTCGCTGTCGGCGTCCGCATCCGCATCTGGGGCGGCGGCCACGGCGGCGTCCTCGTCGGAGATCGCCGTCGGCGCGTGGAACTTCCACAGCCTCACCCTGGCATCGTGGCCCCCGGACGCGAGGAGGAACCCTCCCCCCCCCTCGCGGTCCCCGCGGAAGGCGAAGCACGTGATCCAGTCCTGGTGCCCGGGAAGCGAGCCGTGGCCGACGATCGCTGACGCGGACGCGGACGCGGACGCGGAGGCCCCGCCCCCCTCGAGGATCGGGGCGACGGCCACCGTGTGGACGTGGATGCGGTTCCCGCGGGGACTGGCGGTGCCAGTGACGAGCAGGACCTCGCGTCCCCCGGGAAGGAGGTGGAGGGCAACCGCGGTGGACGGGTGGGGATCGACCCTGATGGGGGGGGGCGGGGGGGGCACCTTCGCTGCCGGGGACGCCCCAACGGCGCGGACGTGCAGGTGCACCCCGTCCACCGAGGCCGTGGCGACCAGGACCACCACTGCCTCCCCCTCCCCCCCCGAGGAGCAGAGGGCGACCGCGCTCAGGTCGGCCACCGAAGATACGGACGGGGGCGCCTCCAGTTGGCCGGATCCGGAGGAGCCGCCGCCACCGCCGCCGCCACTCCAGGAGTATCCCACGAGGGCCTCCTCGACCCATCCCTCTCCTCCGTCCCCGCTGTCGGGGCCATCCTCCCCTGTGGCCGTTCCCCCGTCACCCGCGGGCCGGTGCCAGAGGTTCACCGTCCCGTCCGAGAAGGCGGTCGCAAGGATCGACCTTCCTCCCCCCGGCCCCTCCGCCGCCGCCACGCAGGAGATGGCGCGGTCGCCGGCCGACGGGTCCGCCCCGGGGTTGGTCCCGGTCCCGGTCCGGAGGGTCGTCCGGACGGTGGGGATCCTCCCTCCCCCCACTCCGCCTCCGCCGTCGAAGGTGGCCAGGTTAAGGACGGAGTGGGACGGGTAGGCCACCGATCCGCCGCCGCTATCGCCGCCTCCGTCGTCGGGAGGCTGGCCCGTCCACGCGACCGAGTGGGGGGAAGAGTTGGCCGCCGCCGCGTGGCTGAGGAGGCGGCACGGCGCGGATGGCGGCATGCGGCCGGGCGTCGAACCGTCGAACCGGGAACCGAAAAGGAGGGAAGATGAAAACAAATAATAAATATTAGATGTGAATGAGGGGGTGACCGGGGCGGAGGAAATAATTATTAGGCAACGCGGGAGGAGGGGAGGAGGCCGCGCTCGCGCGGAGCGATCGAGCGCGGGGGACGATTCTCGCCCAAGCAAGTAAATTTGCTGCTGTCTGCGATTACCTATCCATACTCCCACTTAGAGTACTATGCATAGTACGCCAGTGTCCATAGTATGCATACTCTAGCTAGTAGTATTATGCATAAGTATGCATACTCTAGTAGTGTATGCAATTGTAGTACGACCACCGTGGAATCTGTACCGGGGACTGTGCCAGGAATCAATGACCCCCAACCCTACTAATCCATGCTGGTAGTGCTACCCCAACATTTGTTTGCACAGGACACGCACCATCCTCATATTTGTAGCTACCACTGATTGAAATCGATGTGCAATTAAATTCTTGAGTAATGGCACCTTTGAAACTGGTGGCTGTGGTTTTCCATTCTCCGACGTGGCAACACTCTTTCTGCTTGCTGGCAACGGAAAAAATAACGAACAATAATTGTGAAGGCGCTGATGCGCTGGACGAGATGAGCCCCGAGCTGGCGGGGTAGGAAAAAATGCAGATCAAGTACCGTATTCGGGTACAGTACGCACGAAGCACGTCTCTCGTCCCCACATCCGTATCCTGCATCCCGCTGCGGACCCCTTCAGCGCCGGTGCACCCTCGGAACTCCCTGCCCACATCGCCGGCTTCCATCTGCTGCCCAGGTTAACCTTTGGCCCAGCGCGGAAGGGACACCCACACCAGCGTCACCTGCCACGGATAGCGGAGCCAACGAATAGCAGAGTATCGGATCGCAAACAGAGCCCATCCCCCCTGCCCCCTCCGCGCACGACCGAGGTCCCCAGAGAAAGAGAGAAAGAAAGGATGAAGTTCCCCTCCGCCGCCCTGGCCCTGGTCGCCGCCGCGACCGCGGTCGCCAGCGGCTGCTCGGCCTTCGTGCCGTCCTCATCCCCCTACTACGCCACCTCCTCCCTGGCCGGCCGCTCGGCCTTCGTGCCGGGCCAGCTCAAGAGGCGGCGGCACCAGTCCTCCTCGCGGGGGGCGGATGCGGGCGCCCGCTTCGTCCCGTGCCGCGCCTCCATCGAGGAGGAGATCGAGATCGTGAACGCCCTGGGCGTTTCCACCCCCGACACGGCCGTGGCGGCCACCGACGCCGCCCAGAGGCAGAACTTCCCCGTCGCCCCGGCCACCCGCGACGACGCGCGGAGGTCCGCTGCCGCCTACCTCAAGAAGTACGACGGGGGCAGCACGGCCGACATCATCTACACCAAGCTTATCGAGCACGGAGTAGAGGTGGTCAACGGCTACTCCGGGGGGGCGGTCCTGCCCCTCCTGGACCAGTTCCATGTCGACCATCCCCGCCACGGGGGGGAGGCGGAGAAGATCCGGTGGATCACCAACTCGAATGAGAGCTCGGCAGGCCACATCGCCGAGGGCTTCGCCAAGTGCGCCCCGGTCTGGAGGGACGGCCGGATGCAGGCCGGGGTCGTCGTCGCCACCAGCGGGCCGGGGGTGACCAACCTCATCACCCCCATCACCGACGCCATCTGCGACGGCGTCCCTATGGTCGTCCTGTGCGGCCAGGCCGCCACCTTCGCCCCCGAGGCGGCCTTCCAGCAGTGTCCCGCCGTCGACCTCACCCGCCCCGTCACCAAGTGGTCCTACCAGATCAAGAGCGCCGCCGAGGTGCCCTTCGTCATGGACTACGCCTTCTACGTCGCCCGCAGCGGCAGGCCCGGACCCGTCTTCATCGACCTGCCCAAGGACCTCCAGAACCAGCCCATCACCGACGGGCTCATTGAGGAGTTCACCTCAGGCCTAGGGGACGTCGGGACGACGGGGGGGGAGGACGACTTTGTGTCCTTCGCCACGCACGTCCGCCCCGACGGGCAGGGCCACCACACCCTGTACCTGGGCGATGCCAAGGACGGCCTGTCCTTCTCTGTGTCCGACGACGAGGCGCGTTCCCTCACCCCCATCCTCAAGGCCAGGCAGGGCGGATCGGACGTGTTCGAGCTCGACGCCCACGCCTCCAACACCATCCACGAGTCCCGGATAGAGACCGACGGGTCCACCACCAACCGCGTCGGGACCCTGGCGTCCGGCGAGATCCTCTCCGAGATGCTGAACCTGATCAAGGGTGCCAAGAAGCCCATCATCATCGCCGGCCAGGGCTGCAACGACGCCCCCGAGGAGCTCAAGGTGTTCGCCGAGGCCCTCCAGATTCCCGTCACGACCACCCTGCACGGGATGGGGGTCTTCGACGAGAGGCATCCCCTCGCCCTGAACATGCTGGGCATGCACGGGCACGCCACTCCCAATTTCATGGTGCAGGAGGCCGACCTCATCATCAACATCGGATCCCGCTTCGACGATCGCATCACGGGCGCCCTCGGCGCCTTCATCCCCGAGGCCCGGCAGGCCGCCGTGGAGGGGAGGGGGGGAGTCATTCACGTCGACATTCGGAAATCCGAGCACGGCAAGCAGGTCGAGCCGAACTTCTTCGTCCACTCCACGGGGGTGGACTTTCTGAGGGCGGCCAACAGGGAGCTGGGTCTGGACAATGGACCGCCCGCCGGCCCCGCCACCACCACCAGGGGCTGGCTCGTCAAGAAGGCGCAGCTCGAGCGGGACTTCCCCGTCCCCATCCCCGAGTACATGCCGCAGATGGTGACGGTCACGGACGAGTCCGGCGCGGAGCAGCAGGTGGTCCGGACGAAGATGTCGTCCCAGCTCGTCATCAAGAGGATGGACCAGATCCTGCTCGAGGCGGGCAGAATGGATGACTGCTTCTTCTCGACCGGCGTTGGCATCCACCAGATGGTCGCCGCTCAGCATCTCACGTGGACCAAACCGAGACAAATGCTTAGCAGCGGGTCCTTGGGGACCATGGGAGTGTGTTTGGGTTACACCATTGGGGCCAAGCTGGCCAATCCCGGTGCCATTTGCATCGGCATCGATGGGGACGGTTCCTTCAACATGACCTTCACTGAGCTGAAGACGGTTGCGGAACAAAAAATTCCCATCAAGATGATCATCCTCGACAACGAGTCACAGATGATGGTTGAGTACTGGCAGCGTCTCTTCCACGCGGAGCGATATTTGGCCGTCCGCAATGACAACCCTGACTACTGCACCCTAGCCGACTCGTTCAAAATCAAGTCGATCTACTGCGACCACGTTGAGGACCTGGACGAGAAGATGAACGAATTCCTTTTCGCCGACCCTGATGAGCCCGTCCTTTTCCACTGCCGCGTTGAGCGAACTCCGTGCATGCCAATGGTTGCTCCCGGCAAGGCCCTTGACGATATGATCCACCGTGACGAGTCATTTGCTGTTGATCCCAAGGCCGCTCCGAGTTAAGGGGGCAATACATTTCACATCGAAAAATAACCTTAAATCTCAAAATTTTATACTTTTTAAGTAGAAACGATCCACAGTCTAGTCAGGCATACAATGAAGTAATAGCTTGTATCACTCCGTCAATCGTAGCTGTCTCTCTCCGATGGCCGTCCACCTGAATGATTTCTGTCAACAATTGTTCCGCCTCGATCCTGCGGGAAGATAAGAGCATATTGGCGAGGAGGAGCCCCAGCTTGCGCCCATTTTCACCGAGCTTGATTGCGTCAGAAGCGATTTGAATTACCGTATTGGTCCGGCCGTCAGCCAATAAATTGATGGCGACTGCTGCCAAAACGCTCCGAGACGGTACGCCATTCCCGCCGCTGTCGATCGAGTAGAGATCCTCGACGCTGTACTTATTTGCGAGCAGGTCCAATTCATTTATAAAGCCGTGTCGAATGTAGAGATCGATGAGAGTTTCAATAGACAGTCCCGACAAGGATATGGCAAGACGAGGCGCGCCTCGCCGCTCCAAAAAGGTGGCAAGTGCTTCGTGTTGTCGCCTTGGAATGTTTGCAAACCAACAGGAGGCCAAGTCTGGTTGTCCTGCGCCTAGAAGAATCCCAATCTGCAACAAGGGATGCGAAAGAGGTACTGCTATTATTCCGGTCGCTGTTGACAGTAGGAGCGATCCCCCATGGAGGGTCAGAATGGATGGCTGATGCAGGGCCATAGGAAGGGGGAGCGGGCGAAGGCCTTTTTGAGATGGAAAGGGGGACACGTCTGTTCCAGCTAGCACAAATGAGTCTAGCATTCCTCTAGTCATACTAGTATTCGAATCTGAGTCAACGGAGGTATGATCGCCTCCTAGGAAAATAACGCTCGCCGAACTTTGCGTCGTGACGAAAAGTGAGCCGTTCAAAAACTTTGCACTTTCAATTTGTCTAGAGAGGCAATCGGCCCGAACGCCGACGCTGATGGGCGCGGTTCCGACAAGAGCAAAGCTCCGGCCAGAAGCTCTGTAGAGTGCGAGGCGATCACCGATTATCACCGCGCACAAGGTTCCATCCTCATCCCAAACGACTAAGTCCGGATTCGGCAGATCAACCCCCACCGTACCATACGAGGATGCACGGCTGTCATCATCTTGGGCTCTTTGTTTGCGCGTGTAGAAAGATGCTGTCCCATTGGGACGGCCGTCGCGGTCGTAGGTGAGACTCGCTACGCACAAACACGGACCGCCAAACAGCGCCGTGGGACGGCGCTGCAATCCACCTCTGAGAGTGATTTCGCCGAGCGTTGTTGTAGTTGCGGCTGCTATTGATCCAGATATCTCGACCGAGTCGGCATTCATCCCGACAAGAACTCGGAGCTCCACTGAGGGCCCAGACTTCGAGGCAGTGGGATCGAAGTTATCGTCGTCGGCATAATCTTCGGCATCCTCTCCGCCGCCTCGTCTTGACTTGAGCTTTGCTCGGGTCTTCTTTATACTACTTATTGCGGAGGGCAGGGGAGCTACAGCGACAGCACCCTCGGGCGCGGGGTGAAGGATGGCAAAGGTATCCTCATCTCCAACCCATGCAAAATCAAGGCAATGGCCAGAATCAACCATTGCACCCGTGGTAGATTGCGCCAGCTCATCAGAGCTTTTGCGACTTGCCTTGATGAGAGTTCCGACATGCAATATCTCGTAATGCCCCTTGCTTCGCCACCAGAGGCATACAAAGTTGCCAGATGGTGACGACATTAGACGGGGCGTGATCGTGATCGCGTTCTGGGGTCGATTTGCCGCAGATGCTCCAGATGACAGGCCGCCCATCGAAATCTTGTTCGTTTGGGATTTTATGCGGTAGACTGGAATGGGATTGAGAGTTTGAATGGGGCCACAGAGTTGATCGTTCCTGTTGTCGGTCACGTCGACTGTGGCAGCGTAGACAACTCCCTGGGAGGCCCACAGAGCGGCGGGGCTGCGCTGCCGGTTCATGGCTTGCGAGCGGGAACCACTGAAGGCTATAACGCCTGGGGCCAACAGGGTGTGACGAGCTGCCGAAGATGGGACCGAGCCGTCGTCAAGCTCAACGAACATGACTCCAGCGGATGTGGCGAGCAAGATGTTGTTGGGCAAGAACTGGGGGGTCGATACAGCGTACACTCTGGGAGCAACCGTTGACGAATCCGCAGCGTTTGGAGAAGCCGCGGAGAAGGCGGCCGAGGATGAAGACATGAGACTGGACAGCGCCGTCCGGAAAAACGGAACGGCCACGCTCACATGTCCTCCCTTCTCGGCAAGGGAGGACGCTACTGCGGCAACGTCTCCCCTCGCGGTCACGACCAGGCAGCTTACCGCGGACTCGTTCGGGAGGGACGGGTGGACAAAGCCAGGAACGACGTCCACGATGGAGCTCGTCGAACCGGGCGCATGGGTGAGGGTCAGACTGCTCGTCCCGAGGCTATCCCCTGCCTCGCCGGACTTGGTGGCCGACGACATGATATCGGCCGCACTGTCCTCGCCGGGAACCCCGATCGTGGGCGGGAGGGGCACGACGGCCCGGGGGGGCAGGCGGGGGGCGACGGCGCCTCCCGCCGCCGGGTTCGACGGGGGGATCCGGCCCAGGTACCAGCTGACGGCGTGATACTTGGCGACCCCGGCGTAGTTGGGGACGCACCAGCTTACCACGTCGTTGGCACCGTCGAACGCGATCTTGGTGGCGGTGATGAGCGAGCAGTGCGCCTTCCCTCCGTAGAAGTTGTCGGGCTTGGGGTTGATCTCGGCCCTGCGCTTCTCCCCCAGCCCGTCCAGCCGGCAGAGGGGGGGGGTGATCGAGAAGCGCACGATGCTCCCATCGGCAGCCGCCCCCATGTGCAGCTCCCACAGGAAGGCCACGCCCGAGGCGCAGACGGTCAAAATCCGCGTCAACCGATCCCCGTCCCCGTCCCCGTTCGCCTCCCGCCGCCGCCTTCCCGCGCCGGGCGCCGTGCGGCCCGAGTTAGCGTTCACGTTGAGGACGCGGACGACGGGATCGCCCCGCCCGTTCGGTCCGCGGACGGACTTGACGATCTTCCCCCCCATATGGTCCATGTCGAAGAACCTGACGGTCCCGTCCGAGCACCCGATGGCCAGCATGGAGGCCGCGACCACCGTCGCGGGGCTGGTCGGGAGATGCCTGGACAGGTCGTTGGGGGAGATGAGGGCGGTGAGGGGGCGGTAAGGGTCGCGGTTCCCACGCAGCCCATCGCCAGCGCCGGCGCCAGCGCCGGCGCCAGCACCGATGGGAACCGAACCGCGCCCCGGCCCCCTCAGGTTGAGCAGGACGGTCCTGGTGTCGAACTGCACCATCAGGGACGGGGGCGTCCCGCAGGGGCTCAGCGTGGAGCCTACCCTGTCGGCCTGGCCAACGGCGGCCGGAGCCGCCTCCGCCAAGCCGGCGGCGCTGCCGCTGTCGGTGGCGGGAAGGCGGAACTTGGTCATGGTGGGCAGTGCCGTGGACGGGACGCCCAGCTTGGCCGGGGCCAGCCCGTCGCCGCAGGCTAGGGTGGCTGCGTGCCGGTCGAAGAACTGCAGGGAACGGACCGAGCCCAGC
>Ga0315315_10007153_pt1 | contig 10332 bp, 9 predicted proteins | sample M140m3416metaG_FD_203699 | JGI IMG/M metagenome (GOLD analysis project Ga0315315, IMG submission 203699) | Ammonia-oxidizing marine archaeal communities from Monterey Bay, California, United States - M1 40m 3416 | ecosystem: Environmental > Aquatic > Marine > Intertidal zone | place: USA... | reverse complement strand
ATCAAAGGTGACGAACTCACCGCCATACTTCTTCAACATTGGGAAGAACCCTTTCTCGTAGGTACGATAGGTATCGGGATTAGTGACTTTGAGGTTTACAACCATAAAAACAGGTACGTCAGACATGATATTTCCTTTTCAGTGAGAAACTTAGATAAATGGTCCAAGATAAATGGTCCAAGATAAATAATCTAAGATAACTGGGTCGGTATTGTTGTGTCGCCATTTTTTGGTCTTGTGGTGGGAACGTTATACCCAACCGTTCTACCCAACCGTTCTACCCAACAAGGGCACTGCCTACCAACGCACCTTGCGCCTGCTAAATAAGACCTTCATAGCTGCCACCATCAAGTTGCAGATTTTGTCCGGAAATAAAGCCCGCCTGGGCACTGCAAAGGAAAGCGCAAGCATCGCCGAACTCTTCGGGTAACCCGAGTCTGCCAGCTGCGATAGTACCCGCTATTTGCTCATAGGCTGCTTCCACAGTAATACCCTGGCGCTTTGCCTGCATCTCTGCCATAAATTTCTGACGCCCGGTATTAATACGCTCTGGCAGCAAATTGTTGATCGTCACGTTGGCATGCGCCACTTCCACAGAAAGCGCTTTGCTGACCGAGGTCAGGCCTGCCCTAGCGCCGGTTGAAAGCCCCATGGGTGCTTTCGGTGTTTTCACCATAGCGGACGTAATGTTGACGATGCGGCCAAAGCTTCGATTTACCATACCGTCCAAAACTGCTCGGATCATCAGCATGTGCGTGATCATGTTTGCTTCCAGCGCATCGATCCAAGCGCCATGGTCCCAATCTTTGATGTCTCCGGGTGGCGGTCCGCCATTGTTCGTCACTAGAATGTCCGGTTCAGGGCAAACTTCAAGCAGCGCCTCGCGGGTATTTTGCAATGTTATATCTCCGTTCACCGTCTGCACGCTGACACCAAAAGCAGTACAGGCATTACTTGCTTCCGATAAGGCTGCTTGATCTCGACCGTTTAGAATGACGTTAGCGCCTTCACGCGCCAATGAAATAGCGCAAGCACGTCCAAGTCCACGGCTCGAGGCACACACTATTGCGTTCTTACCCTGAATTCCAAGGTCCATATATTCTCCCCTTACTCGTTGTTGGACTGCGGTACGTCAGGCACCAACGCGCTGGTAATGGTCCGTGCATACTCTCGCACCAATTCCTGTTCCTTTTCGTCAACGTCGGCCAATCGCATGATGAACGACTCGAGCGCGGCCCAACCAAGCTCGGTTGCTAAAACAACCGCAAAGCGGGCTTTCAATTCAGGGGGAACCTCACCATCGGGATAATCGCCCATCAACGCACGCCGCGCGTTCACTGGGACAGATTGCCCAGATTCGATTTCCTGCACAGCGACGTCGAGTCTGCCATCCAGTACCAGGCGAACAACTGTTTGCAAATACTGGCTGTCCTCTGACAGTGTTAGCGGCATTGGCACTGGGCTGCCGGCCGCACGCTCCTGTGCGTTAGCGTAGTGCTGCGCTGCCAGATGAGCCGCAGCTGCCTCGATCAAACCTTCTTTACCGCCAAAGTAATGATGCACCTGCCCGTGATTGACCCCGGCTCGTGTCGCAACATTTCTTACACTCATCGCATTGGGACCAGACTCTGCCAGCATCTCACAGGCAGCCTCGATCAATGCCGTTTTAACTTTATCTCGCCCGCGCTCGAGCGTTTTTATTTTAGAGTCCGCGCTCATCACCAAAAGTTTCCATGTTAATTGCCGGGCCCCATTGTGAAGGACCCATTTCGGGATTATTCGGGTCACCGTCCAGCATCACGTCTACGACCTGCGGGGGAAATGTGTTATCGAACACATCTCCATCAGTCTGATGTTCATGAATCTGCCCAAACGGCGAACGCCAGTAATCAAAAATCTGGCTACCCTGGTAATGCCGGCCAATGCCCCATTCCGGCTCGTAACCTTTTTTATCCAGAATCTCATGTCCCATAAAAACATCATCAATATCTACCATTTCATAGGAAACATGGTTGAGGCCGGATTTACCATTAGACTGACTCGCCGCAGGTAAGAAAAAGAGACTGTGATGGTCGGCCAGCTTCGCCCCGCGATCACAGCGCGAGAAAATTCCAAAAAGTGGTCCGCCTTCACCACCTGGTTTTAACAGGTCGCTGGCGATAATACCTAGGTGCTCATTATACCAGTCGAGACTCGCTTCCAAGTCAGTGACGTTCAAGCCGCAATGAGCGAATCGCTTGATCCGCGGATAAGCGCCCTTTGAGAATCGTTTAGGCTGATTTATCCGGCGAAAGTTTTCGCGTTCAATTCCACCCACATTTAGCTCCGCTGCGTTCAAATCAGATTCCAGTTCTCGGTTTCCGATACCAAACACAACCTGAACACCGATACCATCCGGGTCGGTAGCAGATGTAACGTACCCACCACCTGGGGATGTCAATTCTTCAATATTGCCAAAGGCATCAGTTCTAGCAAGCTTCTCCATATCTTCCATCGAGCAAGCATAGAAGGCATTCCCCAGAAATTTCTGGTCACCAAGTTTAGATACATGGACGAAAGCCTGAGGACCATCTCCGCGCATGTACAAAGTATCGTCAGTGCGCGCTACGCGGGTCAATCCGAAATCAATCAGAAATTTTTCCTGCAGATCAAGGTCGGGGACCTGCAAGGTTGGAAACGCCATATCGTCTACTTTAATCACTGGGCTCATTGTTTTCTCCGCTTTGAATTGGATTACTTCAGTATTTTGTTGGCTATCTTTTCTGTTTTTTACTAACGGTCTTTCACTGTCGCACCTGACCTCGACACGATCTTAAAGGCACTACCCTTCATTCATAGGCCTGCCAATTTGCTCGGCATAGAGCGCGGCCACAGCCGGCTCTGTCTCTTTTAGTGCGTGCAAACGATGACTGCCATGCAATACGATTGGATGCTCATGCGCCGTGATTGCTTGCTGATAACTCGGCCTGGCAATACAAGCCAGCCACCACGCATGGCATGCAGGCCTATTGTTCGGTGTCACAAACAGTTCCAAGCTCTCTGCCTGACGCAGCCGCTCGAATATCACACACCAAGAAACATCAGCCAAGGTGAACTGCTTACCTAATATCCACGTTCCCGACTCAGAAGCCAGCTGCCTCTCAAATTCATCCAAATGGCGATGCATGTTCCTAGATGACGCTCGTAATGCATTCTTCATCAGTTCCACTTTGTTGAAGACATCAAGCCCGAAGAACTTCATGGCACAAAACATCGCGGGACGTCGTTTATCAAAGTGACGAAGAAATCCTTCGGCGATACGATAATAGGGAATTTTCTCAATCATCGTGGTGAACAACGGTAGCGTCTGGCCAGGTACCGCATTGCCAGCGCTCAGGTGCGTGTTTTCCAATGGGTTGTCGGTAAGCGAGCTGAGATCAATCCAGCGGTCCATGGTGGCGCGCTTCTGCGCATCGTCCGGCAGTAACGTCTTCACATCTGTTTCGGGCTGGCTCGCTGCGTATCGTATCTGCTCGTGCGACTCATAGACCGGATGACCGTTGTGTAGCAGCACCGGTACGGTGCATCCAGGGTTAATATGCTTGAAATCTCGCCGGATATTTTCATAAAAACCTGTCTCTATAAGATCGATATGATGGCTTTTATAAGGAATGGCAAGTTCACTCAAGCATAAACGCACCTTCATTGAACAGAGCGAGAACGCATTGTGGTAGAGCTCAAACGGTTGCTCAAAAGAAAAACTGATTTCTTTGCATAACCCAGCCCTTGTTGCTTTTTCCGGTTGTCTCATAGCCTTTCTTATCGCCTGCTTTAGACGTTAAAGCGCGCAGCGCGCGTTATGTGAACCTCACCATTCGGGTCAACTATCACACTTATAATAGACACTTGACTAAAAATGTCTAGACAACCGTCTAGTTTTTTACCAGAATCGTCCCCTCAATCAGCAGACTCGGAGAACCTGCCATTTACGATGCAATCATTGCCGGGTACGGCCCCACAGGTGCAGTTGCTGCGAATCTGCTTGGCGCAGCTGGCCTCAAGGTATTGATCGTTGATCCCAGCCCAGAAATCTATGACATCCCTCGCGCCGTTCATTTCGATGGCGAAGTGATGCGTATTTTTCAAGCCATGGGACTGGCAGATGTCGTGGGCAGACTATCTGCACCGGGTAAAAAAATTAGTTTTACCAACGGCAAAAATTGGACACTCTTCGAGCAGGACCTGAGTGTCGTGCCACGACACAATGGTTGGTTTAACAACCAGTTTTTCAATCAGCCACGCCTTGAGGCATGCCTGCGTGAAGGTGTTTCTCGCTACCCCAATGTCGCGTTTCGTTCTGGCTGGGCACTCTCTTCGCTAGATCAGGTTGCCGATAAAGTCAGGGTGCAGATCACTTATACCGGCACAGACCAAACATCTATCGAGACCGAGCAAACCGAACTTGTTAGCGCTCGTTATGTGCTGGCATGTGATGGTGCCAGCAGTTTGATTCGGACGTTACTGGCAATTCCGCAGGAGGACTTGCACTGCGATGAGCCCTGGCTGGTCTGTGACCTCATGCTTGATGGAAAGGAAGAATTTAATCGCTCTGGCTTGCAAATTTGCGACCCTGCCCGTCCTACCACCCTCATTCCCTGCGAGGGAAATCATATTCGCTGGGAATTCATGTTGAACGCCGAGAACGAGATTGAAGGGGTAGAAGAGGAGGCCGCCGTGCGGGCAATGATGGCACCACACTTGTGGCGTCTATCGCCAAACTTGACCGCAGAGGATGGTGAATTGGTGCGGGCAAAAGTCTACAAATTCCATGCCCTGATCGCTGAAACCTTCCAGCAGGGCCAAGTATTTCTACTGGGAGACGCAGCCCATCAAACACCGCCATTTCTAGGCCAGGGCCTTTGTGCAGGGGTTCGCGACGCATACAACCTGTGTTGGAAACTCGCTGGTGTGATACAGGGCAATCATCCTGCCAGCATTCTGGAAACGTACACATCAGAGCGCCGACCTCATGTAAACGAAGTCATCACCACAGCCGTGGCCCATGGCGCAATCATTCAAGCGAGAAACCCGTTAAAAGCAACTGTGCGCGACTGCTATCTAATGCTCGGACGCGCCTTCCCCTTTTTGGTCAGTTTTCTTAAGTTTGGCGAGGGTTGGAACCTCGGCCCCGGCCTGTTCGGTATCGAAGGCGCGCCGTCTCCTGGTGGTCCCGTGGGCGAGCCTCTGCCGCAAGGGCGTGTTCAGCAACGTCAAGATGGGCAGCCTACTAACATACTCTGGTCCGACGAATTATTAGGAACCGGGTATACGCTAATCGGCTTTAACGTCGACCCGGCAAGCCTCCTTGCCAAGAACAGAAATTACGATGGGCTGAGTACACTCCACATCGGAACTGAGGCAAGCCTCCACGAAATTGAAGGTGAGTTGATGAACTGGGCAACCGAACATGCCGTTGGTTTGGCCTTGGTGAGACCAGACCGCCAGGTTTTTGGAATCTGTCGCAAAGGGACTGATCTGGCACCTCAGCTCGAACAACTGATCGATCGCTTGTATCGACAACTTGAACAGCATTCTTAATTTACAAACTCGAGAGGCAATCATGGGATTCAAACTAGCAAGTACCGGTGGCAAAGGTGTTCTGGTAGCTGGAGATCATTATTTTGATGTACATGCAGCATCTGCCGGAAGATTACCAGCGGATCCCATGTTGTTGTTAGAACAAACAAAAGCACTGACCTTGCTTTCCTCTCAACTGGGTAGCATCGAACCCACCGGTCAGCTTGACGATGTTACACTCGACGCTCCCATACCAAGGCCCCGCAATTCCTTCGCCATCGGCTTAAACTATCGAAATCATGCAGTGGAAGCCGGACTGCCGATCCCACCTGCGCCCATGGTCTTTACCAAATATCCATCTTGTATTACTGGACCCACTGCCAATATTGAAATGCGCAGTGATTATGTAGACTTCGAGGGAGAGCTGGTTGCTGTCATCGGTAAAACAGCCAAAAACGTCGCCTTAGAAGATGCGTTAGATTACATTGCAGGTTTATGCATCGGACAAGACATTTCCGATCGACCAGCGCAGTTCACCTCCGCGCCGCCTCAATTCAACCTCGGAAAATCTTTCGACACCTACGGGCCCATAGGTCCAGCGTTGGTTGCCATGGATGAAATAGACCCTGACGACCCAATGATGTTGACGACCGAGGTCAACGGCGAAATTCGCCAGCACGAAAGCACTAGAGACCTGATATTCGATATCCCCTATCTGGTTGCCTACTTGTCTCAAATCTTGACCCTTTACCCGGGCGATCTGATCTTTACCGGCACACCTGGCGGCGTGGGCGTTGTCGAGGGCCGATTCTTGAAAGACGGTGACATCATCAAGACCTCTATTGAAGGGCTGGGAATGATCGAGAATCGTTGCGTCAGGATCTCCGATCACTCAAGAGCAACCGAAATCCCGGACGCCTTGAAGGCTGCGATGGCCAACGCGCAGGCCAAATAGTCGTGGCCCGTCGAAATTCAGCTCGGCGCCAAAAGAAGTAAAGACGAAAAGTAAATAAAGGAGCTCGTGAGGTGACGAAGTTACTGGTTATTATGATTGCATGCGTCAGCAGTATTTCGATAGCTGCGCAAGCTGCTGGAAAGCCTCATATCCTTATTATTCTGGCAGATGATCTTGGTTGGAATGACGTAGGTTATCACGGCAGCCCCATACAGACGCCCAACATTGACCGCATCGCTTCAGAAGGCATTGAGCTGGATCGATTCTATGTACAGCCCACATGCAGTCCCACTCGGGCAGGGTTAATGACCGGCAAACTACCACAGCGATTTGGTATTTATCGCCCGCTGAATAAGACCACCGAACGAAGCGTACCCCTAGATGAACAACTTCTACCCGAATATCTGGCTGATCAGGGTTATCAATCATTTATGGTTGGAAAATGGCATCTGGGTCATCACAGACGAGCCATGCTACCGAATCAGCGTGGATTCGAGCACTTCTATGGTTCGTTGACTGGCGGCATTGGCTACTGGAACAAGGTTCATGGTGGTGGCTACGACTGGCAGAGAAATGGCAAAACAGCAAGAGAAGACGGCTATGTCACGCATCTACTGGTTGAGGAGATACGCACGCTGATTGAAGGTAGAGATAAACAGCGCCCAAACTTTATGTATGCCGCTTTTCAAGCGCCTCATCTGCCTAATGAGGCACCGCAAGCCACCATCGACAAATACGCCGATTTGTTAAATAACCATCCGAGCCCAGCGAGACATATTCATGCGGCCATGGTGGACGAACTGGATCAGGCTATCGGTATCGTACTCAGCATTTACAAAGAACAGGGCATGCTAGACAACACACTGGTGTTATTCATGAGTGACAATGGGGGCTTGATACTGCCTGGCCCCGAAGAAACTCATACCCTAATTCAAAAGATCGGTATCACCGCGGATGAATGGTTCGACCGCCCGGTTCCCATACCTGGCTTGGAGTTTATTGCTGCGAATGCCCTTGACGGTGGTAGCGGTAATACTCCGCTACTCGGTGGTAAGGGAATGGCTACAGAGGGCGGTGTCCGCGTTCCTGCAGCAATTTGGTGGCCAAGTAACCTGAAAAAAAGGCATCACATCCAACCAATGACAATCACTGATGTACTTCCTACCCTGCTCGACGCTATTGGTGCCAGTGATGCCATTCCAGATGATCTAGATGGACGCAGCCAATTAGAAGCACTGAATGGTCGTGTCAGCGAGCATCCGGACTACGCAGTATCAGGTCTCTTCAGTGGACAAGCGATCTATCGTTGGCCCTGGAAACTGATAGACACCGAGTCACCGCAACTCTTTAACATACTGGAAGACCCACTGGAGCAAACTGACCTTGCCGCCACTGAATCAGAACGAGTGACAAAAATGCGGGAACGACTGTCTGCATGGGGCTTTGCCGAAGACCCAGCGATCCCGGTTTTCGATGTACTGCTTGATCCCGACACCTTTGGTGGTGAGGAAGACGGAAGATTGCCCTGGTCCGAGATCACACTTGATTAGATCAAGAAGCCCGCTATCCTCCCATGACTTAAAAGCTCATCACAACATGCCAGACGCTAAGACCCGCTTGTACCTCGTGAATAATCCACCCATTTTCTACGCGATGTTCTTGAAACATTTTCAGCCATTACTGATAACCTAACGACTGAACGACCAACGCACAATCAGAAAGAGAGCCAAGTAATGACATTGAAGGTTTATCTGTCCGGTGAAATTCACACGGACTGGAGAGAGCAAATTATACAGGGTTGTAAAGACAATGATTTAGCCGTTGAATTCTATTCGGCGGTTACAGACCATGAGGCGAGTGATGCCGCCGGGGACATGCTGGGGGCCGAAGATAATTCATTTTGGCGTGATCACAAATCGGCGAAGGTCAATGCAGTCAGAACAAAAACACTGATCGAAAAAAGTGACATTGCAATTATTCGTTTTGGCGAAAAATTCAAACAGTGGAACGCAGCTTTTGATGCCGGTTACTGCGCAGCGCTTGGTAAACCCTATATTACCCTGCATGGAGAAGACCTAATCCACCCGCTGAAAGAAGTTGATGCTGTTGCCCAAGCCTGGGCTACATCACCGGGACAGATTGTCGAAATATTGAAATACGCCGGACGCGGTTAACCGCTTGGCCATTCATGTCACGAATTTGCCAGATTCAACGGTAACTTGCTCAACGTGTCGAGCAAGTTGCTGCAAACTCGAAGTCCTATTAATCACTGAAACCGGCGTCCCTGAACAGCACATTTTGCGTGATGCGTATGGCGGTGAAACCATGTTGCGACTCGATGATGGATGGTGCTCAGCACTCAATCGTGAGAACTTTCTTTGCACCATATACGACAAAAGACCGCTTATTTGTCGCGAATTCGAAATGGGCGAGTTCGATTGCATCAAGACCCGTGCAGAGGATGTTTAGTGGGTCTTGAGCTAAGCATCGAACCAGGCAGAGTCACAGATGCGAAGGCACTGAGCGCTATCGCGCAGTCAACGTTCGAATTGGCGTGCCCAGTTGACTCTGATAAATCAGAAATCGCCAAATATATCGCCGAGAACCTCAGCGAGCCACAATTTAAGCAAATGCTGTTAAGCGACGAAACGCCCGTATTCTGCGCATGGGCAAACTCAAGCATTGTCGGTTTTCTTATCCTAGGGCTTTCGAGTCCGTGCCCTGCCAACCCAACACTCGCGCATACCACTGAACTGAAAAGGCTTTATGTTTCGCCTGATTTTCACGGTACCGGGGCTGCAGACCTGTTGATAAGAGCTGCATTTGATATCTGTCACAAACATCATCGAGCTGGAATATGGCTAAGCGTTTTCAGTGGCAACTTACGCGCTATCAGATTTTACGCCAGATCTGGTTTTTCCAAAGTGGGTTCGACATATTTCGAAATGGGCAACGAGATGCACTTGGATGATGTGATGTTGGCTACTCTTTTAACCACGCAGGAATGACAGACCGCTTCGACAAGCAGAGCAATCAATCAAACGTGTTGACCAACATCAACCAGATGCGAGTTAGTGAGCGCATACACACAATTATACCCACTATAAATAACCCTTGCTCAACTTTTCGACACCGATTGCGCCCAAATACCGGCTGCGAGAATGCTGTTAGTTGAAGTCGCTAACGCAATGTTCATACACAGTGTGGACCTGATCGATCTCCTGCCATACGACCAATGGAACATAACGGCTTTTATGCGGCAATTCGGACGATGCTGTTAACAAAAAACAAAATCCGCCGGGTCAGTTCACGAGGCGGGGTCGTCAGTTTCTAACAGTAGTGAATAAATGGAATGTATTAGTATCCAAATATTCCATATTTTTGTTTCTTGCTGGTTGATAAGTTTCGCCCTCTGTAAGTAGGCCGCTAAACGCTGGCTACTTCTTCACACACGTTGTCCATCGACGAAACGTCTACAACCTCAAACACCTAGTTTGAAACGAGCAAAGAGGAACTTCAATGTCCGCATATCTAGATGCCATCAAAGAATTTGCACAACTAAAAAAAGGCAACCCTACATGGGGAGGCATTAACGCCGAGTACGCTGTCCGTATGGATAGACAAAACCGATTCAAGACGGGTCTGGAAATCGCACAATACACTGCGGACATCATGCACAAGGACATGAAGGACTACGACCTCGATTCTTCGCGCTATACCCAGTCGCTTGGCTGCTGGCACGGTTTTACAGCACAGCAATTAGCAATGTCTGTTAAGAAACACCAAGGCACCATGGACAAAAGCTATATTTACTTGAGTGG
>Ga0315315_10007152_pt1 | contig 10333 bp, 11 predicted proteins | sample M140m3416metaG_FD_203699 | JGI IMG/M metagenome (GOLD analysis project Ga0315315, IMG submission 203699) | Ammonia-oxidizing marine archaeal communities from Monterey Bay, California, United States - M1 40m 3416 | ecosystem: Environmental > Aquatic > Marine > Intertidal zone | place: USA... | reverse complement strand
TATTTTTTGACTAGGTTCAATAAAAGTTCTACCTACGTAATGATTACGAACTAACCCTATTTCAAAATTCAAACCTAAGTGTTGAGAAAAACCTAAGGCTGCCGCATTTCCAGAGTCTGGAACTGGAACAACAATATCAGCGTTAATATCATTTTCCTTTGCAAGTTCTACTCCTAGATTTTTTCTATGTTCATAAGCTGTTTTACCATTCAGAACGCTGTCAGGCCTTGAAAAATATATATATTCAAAAACACAGGGTCTAACTTTTCTTGGTGGAAAAGGTTTAATACTTTCTAATTTATCATTTTCAATTAATACAATCTCCCCATTTTCAACTTCCCTAATAAATTTTGCACCAATTATATCTAAAGCACATGTTTCGGATGCTAACACATAACTATTTTTTAATTTTCCAATTACTAAAGGTCTTATACCAAATGGATCTCTTACTCCAACTAATGAAGTCTGAGTGAGCATCACCAGAGCATAGCCACCTTGTATTTGGAAAATCGCGTCAACAATTTTATCGATTGTTTTTGTTCTTTTTGATTTTGCGATTAGCTGTACAATTGTTTCTGTATCAGAAGTGGTATAAAAAATTGCACCATCTTCTACTAGTTTTTTTCTGAGAGAAATTGAATTTGTTAAATTTCCATTGTGAGCTACACCAATCCCCCCTGCATTTGTATCTGCGAAAAAGGGCTGAATATTTCTTAAAGTATTTTCACCTGTTGTACTATACCGATTATGTCCAATAGCATAATTTCCTTTTAGGTTTTTTAAAATTTTTTCTTTATTGAAATTATCACCAACCAATCCAAATCTTTTTTCTGAGAAGTATTGTTCACCATCAAACGAAACTATGCCACAACCCTCTTGTCCTCGATGTTGAAGTGCATGAAGACCTAGTGCTGCCAATGCTGATGCATCTTTAGCATTACTAACACCAAATATACCACATTCCTCTTTAAGCCTAGGATTATAAATCTTCAATTCTTTCTTTAGAATCTTGATATGTTTTTTCATTAGGAAATTCTTTCAATAAATAATTACTACCTTTTTCTAAATATGGGAAGGCGAATGATTTATTTAAATTTATTGGCCATTTGCCATAATTATAGACGATGTGAACACCTGAAAACAGACATATAGAAATAATATACGCTCGAATAAATCCAAAAAAGAATCCAAATATTGTATCTAAACTACCAAGACCCGTATAATTGATAGCTTTACTTATTCCTTTATTGACCATTAAGACTAGAAATATAACCACAACGAAGATTGCAACACCAAGACTTATGTCAAGCACGTACTCATTATCAATTACATCTTTTAAATAAGGTTTAATTTTTGGAAATATTAATAAAGTTACAATGTAGGCTACTAGCCACTTAGCCATTGAAAGAACACTCAAAACAAAACCTTTCTTGTAACACTTTATTAGTGAAAAAACTGTAATGACTATGTAAAAAATATCAATTAATGAAGTAGCTTCATAAAAATTTAAAAAGATGTCTCGCATTTAAAAATTTTTAAATGGTTTTATTATTAATATTAAAGAGGGGAGTAAAGTTAAAACAGAAATCATTGCCAGCAACATTGCTAAACCAGTAAAAATTCCAAAGTAAATTGTAGGTATGAATTTCGATAAAACTAATATTGAAAAACCAAAAACAATTGTGATAGATGTATTTAAAATTGCTTTACCAACTGTTGAATGGCATAAAGTAAGAGTTTTATTATAATCTTTAGTATTATCAAATTCTTCTTTGAATCTATAGATATAGTGAATACTATTATCGACTGCAATCCCGATTGTAATTGCAGCAATAGTAATTGTCATCATATCCAACGGAATACCAAGCAAACCTATAACTCCTAAAATAAAAAAAGCAGCAATAAAATTTGGAACAACACCAATCAGAGATAGTTTAATATTCTTAAAAAGAATTAAAAACATCCCGAATATGCCAATCATAACTAAACCTAAAGTCAGTATTTGTGATTTAAAAAGACTTTGAAGTAGGTTGTTAAATAAAATTAAAACTCCAGCTAATTTAAAATCACTTTCTTTGAGACCCAGTTCATTTTTTAAGTCATAATTTATTTTTTTGATTAAATCATTTCTTCGTAGATTTTTCTGAGAGTCTATTATTCGTAGATTAATTCTTGCCTCATTATCTTCTATAGAGATATAAGGATCAATTATTTCTGTTTTTATACTTTCAGGTATTTTAGAATAAAGAACACCCATCTCTAAAGTTCCCAATGGTTTATTATTATTTAGTATAGTTGCTACATCAATAATTGACGAAAAAGACAAAACTTTCCCTACTTGAGGCAAGTTATCAAGATAGTTATGCACAGAAGAAATTCTATCAATTTTATCTTTTGTAAACCAATATTTCTCATTATCTTGATTTCCTTCATCACCCCAATCTTCAAATTCATCTTCTTCGTTCATTTGATTCTTTTCTTTATTAGGAAACTTTAAAATTACTTCCAATGGTGTTGTACCACCCAATTTTTCATCTATAAGCTTCATTCCTTTATAAATTTCAGTTTTTTTACTAAAATAGTTTATAAAACTATTTTCAACTTCGAGACGGCTAATACCGAGTAAGCTAAATAAAATTACAACAATAGTAATAGTAAAAATTATTTTATAATTATTTTGAGAAATTCTGGCAAAAAAGGACGTTATTTTTGATTCATCATATTTTTCTAGTGAAATATTTTCCACTTTTACAAAGTTTATTAAAGAAGGAAGTAAAGTAAATGTTATAATGAATGATGTTATCAATCCTAAGGTCATCATCCAGCCGAAATCGATAATTGGTTTTATTCCACTGAAAATTAAAGATAGAAAAGCAATTATTGTTGTGAGAGCAGTGTATAAAATTGGCCAAAACATTTTATGTGTTGTTAAAGTTATTAGCTCAAATATTTTTTTATCTGGAAAACTTTCTTTGATTTGTAAAAATCTAGTACTCATATGAATATTCATTGCCATCGTTAAAATTAACATTAAAGCAATGAAGTTGGAGGAAATTACAGTAACCTTCCATCCTAATAAACCTAATAAACCAGTCATTATAATTACCGAAAAAAAACAGCTACTTATTGGAACTATAATCCAAATTAATTTTCTAAATACGAACCACAAAGTTCCAATAATAAATAAAAGGACACCTACACCAAAAACAATGATGTCACTTTTTATAAAAGTCATCATGTCATCAGCTATCATGGGTATTCCACCCAGATGTATTTTTCCAATATCATCATAGCTTTTTATTACATCTCTGATTTCAAGAATATTTTGGTGATTTCTTTTTTTTATCAAATCTTTGTAATTTTCAATTTCTTTTTTTGACATACTTGAAATTTTTTTTAACTCTTCACCTTCTTTTATGTAAACAATTATCCCACTTGTTTTGCCATCTTCACTGATGACAAAATTTCTAAATACAGGACTGCTCAAAATTTCATTAAAACCTCTATCTCTATCAATTTCTTCGTCCTTAAGAGTTTTAAAGTTTTGTAATCTTTCTTGAAGAGGAGCATCAGAGCTATTTAATAGTGGAATATCCAAAAGAGTTATAACACTGTAAACCCAATCTAGACTCTGTATCTTATACTTTAAGCTAAGAAGGTTATTAATAGAGGTATCAGAAACCATTCCCTCATTAGGAGTGTAGGTCAAAATTAAAAAATTTTTTGAACCATATCTACTTGTTATTTCTTTCAAATACTCAAGATCGGGATCACCTTCGATTAACAATGTTTCAGATGAGGCGTCTAATTTAAAATCTTTAGAATAATATCCAAAAGCAAACAATGTAATTAACAAAATGATAAAAATAGATTTTGGATTTTTAAGAATTATATTTTGATATAATTGGGAAAACATTTAACCCTTTTATATTGAAATTTAGTTTGTTTGAATATCTTTAAATTTAGTAAACATTTCCTCAAATTCTAATGATATGTTGCCAGTTGGACCATGTCTTTGTTTACTTATTATTAGTTCTGCTAAGTGTGACACTTCGTTCATTTTTGCTTGCCATTCTGCATGTTCAACTGTAGCAGGTCTTGGCTCTTTATTTTTTAAGTAATATGATTCTCTATAAACAAACATGACAACGTCAGCATCCTGTTCTATAGATCCAGATTCTCTCAAATCAGATAATTGTGGTTTTTTATCATCCCTTTGTTCAACAGCTCTAGATAGTTGCGATAATGCCACAACGGGTATAGAAAGTTCTTTAGCAATAGCCTTTAGTCCTTGAGTTATTTCAGAAATTTCCTGAACTCTTCCATCCTTATTATTATAAGACCCTCTCATTAATTGAATATAATCCACTACAATCATATCAAGTCCAAATAATCTTTTAATTCTTCTCGCTCTATTACTCATAGCTGCGATAGTAATTGCAGGAGTTTCATCAATGTATAAAGGTAATTCTGAAATATTTTTGGAAGTTTCAATAAACTTATCAAATTGTTCATCTGAGATTTTACCTCTTCTAATATCATTTGATTTTATTCTTGATTGTTCTGCTAAAATTCTAGTTGAAAGTTGTTCTGAAGACATTTCTAATGAGAAAAAAGCTATGGCAGACTTTCTGCCACTATCAAATAATTTTTGCGCAGCATTAAAAGCAATATTAGTTGCTAGTGCAGTTTTACCCATACCTGGCCTACCAGCAATTATTACGAGGTCTGATCGATGAAGCCCACCTAATCTATCATCTAAATCTCTTAATCCAGTAGGTACACCGACAATACCTTCGTCATTTTTGTAAGCTGCTGATGCCATTTCAATTGTTTGTCTCATTGCCTCATCAAACTTTATTAAAGAAGAATTAAAAGAACCCTTTTCTGCTAAATCAAATAGTAATCTTTCAGAGTTCTCAATTATATTTTGACCACTAACATCAAGATCGTTTAATTTAGCTGTATCAATTGTTTGTTCGGAAATTTTAATTAATTCTCTTCTAACAAACATGTCGTATATTATTTTAGAATATTCTGTTGCTTGTCTTGTAGATGTTGAAAATTTTGTAATTTTTACCAGATATTCTGGAACATTTAATTCATCTTTTTCATCTTCAAAATAGTTTTTTAGTGTTATTGGATTGGCTAACATGCCCTTATAAATTAAATTTTCAATAGCACCGAAAATTTTTTGATGCATTGGGTCAAAAAAATTATTACTTGATATGATTGTATTTATTTCATCAAAAATTTCATTAGTAACGAGTATAGAGCCAATCACAGCTTGCTCTGCTTCAATATTATTAGGTAATTCTTTAAATTGATCTTTAACTATTGTTAAATTATTTTCCATTACGATTAATTTATATTAACAAAATAATAAATAAATTTAAAAAATTGACTGGGGAGAAGATTGTATAATTACTGAATAGTTTCAGCAGACTCAACTACAATATGTATTTCAGATTCAATTTCTGAATGTAAAGAAATTTTTACCTTAAACTTTCCTAAAGATTTAATCTCTTTAATAGGTTGAATCATCGATGGCATAATATTTAACTTCTCTTTCTCTTTAATCAGTATAGAGATTTCCGTTGGTTTAACTGAACCATATAATTCTTTATTTTCAGTACTTAGTTTTTTTACTATAAATTCTTTTTTATCTATTTTATCAGCAATTTTTTTAGCCTCTAATTTTTTTTCATTATCTTTTTTTGATAGTTGAGATTTAATTTTTTCCACTTCTTTAATATTTTCTTTTGATGCATATAAAGCTTTTTTATTTGCGATTAAAAAGTTTCTGGCAAAACCTCTTTTAACATCTATAATCTCTCCAATAGAACCAATTCTCTTTAGATTTTCGAGTAAAATAACTTTCATATTATAACAATGCGAGGTTTCTAGCTCTTTTTATAGATAAAGATAATTCTCTTTGTTTTTTTTGACTAACATTTGTAATTCTTGAGGGTAATATTTTTCCATTTTCAGACATATATCTTTTTAATAATTTAATATTTTTGTAATCAATTTTTGGCGCACCTTTGACTGATAATGGGCAGCTTTTTTTGAATTTATATTTATTTGGTTGAAAAATGCTTAACTTTGCAAAATTACTTTGTTTTCCTTTTTTATTTCCACTTTGTCTTTTAGGCATATTTAATTTTTAGGGTTTTCTTTTTTTTCAGTTTCATCTTTCTTAGAAAAGAAATTTGTTTCAAGGTCAAACTCTTTGACTCTTACTGTTAAATATCTTAGTAATTTTTTATCAATCGACTCGTTTTTTTCTAATTCATTTATTACATTACCTTTGCCTTTAATTTTGAAATGAATGTAGCTACCTTTTTTATTTTTTTTAATTAAATAAGAAAGATTTAAAAGACCCCAATTTTCTGATTTAACAACCTCTCCATTATTTTTCTCAACAATTTTTGAATATTTTTCAGTCAATAGCTTGATTTCACTCGGTGAAGTGTCTTGTCTTGCTATAATAGTATGCTCGTATAAATTCATTTATGTTCTTTAATAAAAAATGAGGATATACTATTATAAATCTTTAATTACAATAGCAAAAAGTACAAAAAATAGGTTTTTTTAGATGTTTTCAGTTATTTTTCCTGGACAAGGTTCTCAAGCAATTGGCATGGGAAAAGAATTTTTTGAAAAATATACTTTAGTAAAGGAATTATTTAAATTAGCAGATGAAACTTTAGGTATCTCATTATCAAAAATTATTTTAGACGGATCAAAAGAAGAGTTGGACCTAACTATCAATACTCAGCCAGCAATATTTCTGGTCAGTTATTCTATATTTCAAGTTTTAAAAAAAGAATTCAATTTAGATTTGAACAAGGCAAAATACTTTGCTGGACATTCACTAGGAGAATATTCAGCTTTATCATCAGCTAATTATTTAAGCTTTAAAGAGACAATTAGAATTTTAAGAATAAGAGGTGAAGCTATGCAGAACGCAGTTCCAAAAGGTGAGGGGGGAATGGTAGCCATTCTGGGTTCAACTGTCGAAGTTATAGAAAATATTTTAAAAGATAATGAATCCAATTTTATAGTTGAAATTGCAAATGACAACTCAGAAGGTCAAATTGTACTAAGTGGTAAAAATGAAGACTTAGAAAAGTTAATTAAGTTTTTGAAGTCAAAAAGTATTAAAAATATTAAATTACCAGTAAGTGCTCCATTTCACTGTAAACTTATGAAAAAAGCAACAGAAATAATGAAAAATGAAATAGAAAAAACAAATTTTCAAGATTCCCCAAATGTTTTGGTATCCAATGTTACTGCAAAAAAAATTTCAAATAAAGAAGACTTAAAAAGTTTATTAATTAAACAAATTGAAAACAGAGTAAGATGGAGAGAAAGCGTATTAAATATGATTACTGATGGTGTTGATCATTTTATTGAGATTGGACCAGGAAAAGTATTGTCTGGTTTAGTTAAAAGAATCGATAAAAATGTAAAAATTAATTCAATTAATAATGAGAGTGATATAAAAGATTTAAGTATATGATTAATTTAAAAGATAAAAAAATTATAGTTACGGGTGCTTCAGGAGGCATTGGTAATTCAATTGTAGAAAAACTGAATAATTCTGGTGCAAAAATATTAGCCACAGGAACCAAAATTGAGAAATTAAAAGAATTAAAATCGAAATATAGAGACATAAATATTTTAAAATTTGATATATCTCAAAATGATAAAATTGAAGAATTTATTGAAAGTGCCACTTTAGAACTTGGTGGAAGTTTAGATTGTATTGTTAATAATGCGGGATTGACTCAAGATAATTTGGCAATTCGAATGAGTTTTGATGAGTGGAAAAAAGTAATTGATGTAAATTTAACTTCAACATTTTTATTAAGCAAGTTTGCTATTAAAAAAATGTTAAAAAATAAATCAGGAAAAATTGTAAATATTACATCTGTAGTAGGTCATACTGGAAATTTAGGTCAAGCAAATTATGCTGCATCTAAAGCTGGAATTATTGCAATGTCGAAAAGTTTAGCAATAGAATATGCCAAGAAAAATATAAATATTAATTGTATCTCTCCAGGTTTTATTAAAACAGCAATGACGGATAAAATTGATGAAAAATTCAAAGAATTAATAGTATCTAAAATACCTTCTGGAAGATTAGGGGAACCCGAAGATATTGCAAATGTAGTTCTTTTTTTAGCATCTGACCAATCAAATTACATTAATGGGGAAACAATACATGTTAATGGGGGCATGTATATGGCTTGACAAAACAAGTTTTTAAACTAATAAGAATTTAAAACAAAAAGGATCAATATGTCAGAAGATGTTTCAAGCAAAGTAAAAAAAATAGTAGCTGATCACCTAGGAATCGACGAAGCGAAAGTTACTGAGGAATCTAGTTTCATAGATGATTTAGGTGCTGATAGCTTAGATACAGTTGAATTAGTAATGGCTTTCGAAGAGGAATTTGGTTCTGAAATTTCTGATAGTGAAGCTGAGAAAATTTTAACAGTTGGTGATGCTGTAAAGTTTATTGAAGGAAAAGCTAATTAATTTTTTTCATGCCCATAAATAATGATGGGATAATGATTATTTTGTCATCTCCATCTGGAGCGGGCAAAACTACTTTGGTAAGCTTATTATCAAAGTTAAATAATTTTGAAATTTCAATTTCACATACCACACGCCAACCTAGAGCCAATGAAGTTCCTGATCAAGATTATTATTTTGTTGAGGAAACAGAATTTCAAAGATTAATCAAAAACCAAGAGTTTTTAGAATACGCTAAAGTTTTTAATAATTTTTACGGATCAACAAGAACACCAGTAATCAATAATTTAAATAAAGGAAAAAATGTACTTTTCGATATTGATTGGCAAGGTGCAGACCAAATAAAAAATAAAAAATTAGATTATAAGCTGATTACTTTTTTCATTTTACCACCAAGCAAAGAAGTTTTATTTGAAAGATTAACAAACAGAGATATGAAAGATAAATTAATAGCTGAAGAAAGAATGAAACAATTTGGACGTGATGTGCTTCATTGGATAAATTATGACTATGTCGTCATTAATAATGATTTAGACAACTGCTTTAAAAAGATACAAAAATTAATAGATGCAGAAATTAGTGATGGATCAAAAGATTATGATAAAGAATTTATTAGAAGTCATATTGATAAACTCACCTCATAAATTTTCGTACTCTTCAGTTATTTTATAATAGGTATCATGATCTAAATTTTGAGGTCGTAAATTTAGATCAATATTCAATTTGTTAGCGATTTCTAAATTACCATTGAATATTTGATTAAAAGGTTTTTTTATCATTTTTCTTCGTTGATTAAAAAATATTCTAGTTATCATTTCCAAATTTTTGGAATTTTTAAAATTGTAGTAATTTTTTTTTGGTTTAAAATATAATAAAGAACTATCAACTTTAGGTTTAGGGTAAAAACTATTAGGCTTAATATCACAAATTTTCGTCACTACTAATTTCCAATTAGATAATACAGATAATCTTCCATACTTCGCAGAATTAAAATTTGAGACTATTCTATCTGCAACTTCTTTTTGAAACATTAAAATTAGACAATTAAACCAAAATTTGTCACTGTCTAAATTCAAGATCCACTTACAAAGTATTTCTGTTGAAATGTTATAGGGAAGATTTCCAAATACAATTAACTTTTCTTTAAAAAGTTTTTTTTCTTCAATATTTAATATATCATCATTAATAATTGTAACTTTATCATTAAATTTACTTTTTAAAATAGAAACTAAATTTTCATCTTTTTCTACCAAAAAAAATTTATTAGGGTTTTTTTTTAAAATAAAAGAAGTCAAATTACCTGTACCAGGACCTACTTCAAGAATTGATTTTTTTTCAATTTTAGTTATGCCAATTATTTTTTCTAATATATTTTGGTCAGTTAAAAAGTTTTGACCTAAACTTTTCTTTGCTTTAATCACTTTTGTTTATCTAAAAAAGTTAAGGCTTTTATTAAACTTTCTGGATTCGATAAATTTTTTCCAAGCATTTTTTCATTTGGACCATGATCTGGTGAAATTCTAAAGAAAGGGAGACCCAAAGTAATATTAATTGCATTATACTCAAACAATGTTTTTATAGGTGTTAATACTTGATCATGATACATGCCTATTACTACATCAAATTTTTCTCTGTTCTTTTTTAAAAAAATTGTATCAGCAGCATAAGGCCCAAACACCTTTAGTTTTAATTTTGTTAAATATTTTACCACAGGTCTAATTATTTTTTTATCTTCATCAAAACTATCAATACTTTCACAATGGGGGTTTAGTCCAGTAATTGCTATTCT
>Ga0315315_10007149_pt1 | contig 10335 bp, 9 predicted proteins | sample M140m3416metaG_FD_203699 | JGI IMG/M metagenome (GOLD analysis project Ga0315315, IMG submission 203699) | Ammonia-oxidizing marine archaeal communities from Monterey Bay, California, United States - M1 40m 3416 | ecosystem: Environmental > Aquatic > Marine > Intertidal zone | place: USA... | reverse complement strand
CTAAAGAATTTTGTAGAAATACAAAAGGACCTGTAGCATCAATATTCTATCAAGGATTAGACCGAGTTGATGAGGGTGTTGAAAGTGCTGAAAAAGCTGTAGTTGCTTATGGAGGAGTTCAAATGGGTCAATTAGAAAAGAACGTATCTTGGATTTCACTTTTTATTGCCTTAGCTCCAATGCTTGGATTTATGGGAACAGTAATTGGAATGATCCAAGCGTTTGACAAAATTGAGGCAGCTGGAGACATGCAACCATCACTCGTTGCAGGTGGAATTAAAGTAGCACTATTAACTACCGTTTTTGGTTTAATTGTAGCTATTATTCTTCAAGTATTTTACAATTATATAGTTGCAAAAATTGATAGCATAGTTAACGATATGGAAGATGCATCAATAACATTGATAGATATCCTAGTTGCAAATAAAAAATAATTTAACATAATAGGAATTACCATGAATATTCAAACAATTGTAAAAATTATTAGTGCCGTATTTGGTTTGCTCGGTGCTATATTTCTATTTAGAATAATTGGTGTTGGAGATGAAGAAATTAAAATGGCTGCAAGCATGGGTGACTTTGGAACTGTAAGTCCACTAGTCTCTCTTGCAATTGCTATTCTATCAATTACTGTGATAGTAACAGTTTTATTTTCATTGCTAAGCCTGGCATCTAGCCCTGAGAAATTAAAAAAATCTTTAGTCTTTATCGGGTGCTTTTTGTTGATTACAGGAATAGCGTATGCTATTTCTTCAGGGGTAGAAACTCCAATGAAAGACGGAGAAATGCTATCTGCATCAGGTTCAAGATGGGTAGAAACAGGTCTAAGAATGTTTTATATTCTTGCTACTCTTGCTGTTCTGTCTATGGTTTTTTCAGGGGCAAAGAAAATTTTAAAACGTTAACAAATGGCTAAAAGATCAGCACCTGAAGTTAATGCAGGCTCTATGGCAGATATTGCATTCCTTCTACTTATTTTCTTTTTGGTTACAACCACAATTGAAACTGATAGTGGTTTAAACCGAAAGTTACCCCCTATGGAGGATCAAGTTGATCCACCGATAATCAGAGAAAAAAATATTTTTACTGTTTTGGTAAGTAAAAATGATCAACTTCTCGTTGAAGAGGAGCTAGCTGATATCTCAGATTTAAGATCACTTGCCATCGCTTTTCTTGATAATGGAGGTGGTATCGGTGACGAGGCATGTGATTATTGCCAAGGGGAACGAGATGAGTCCTCATCTGATAACCCAGACAAAGCAATTATTTCATTAAAAAATGATAGAGAGACTTCTTACAAGGTCTATATAGCTGTTCAAAATGAGCTAGTTGCAGCATACAACGATCTAAGGAATCGAGAATTTGAGCGTCTTTATCCTAGCTTAGGTATTAATTTTGTAGCAGCACAAAAACAAGCTGACGATCCAAGAACAAATGCAGATACAGTAGAAGAATTAAAGCCTAAGATAGCAGAAGTTAAGGCCATGTTCCCTCAAAAATTGTCTGAAGCTGAATCAAATAAATTAAATTAGATTATGTCAAAATTTAAAAAGAAAAAAGGAGGAGATTTACCTGCAATCTCAACAGCCTCTTTACCAGATATCGTTTTTATGTTGCTATTCTTTTTTATGGTTGCAACTGTTATGAGAGATAGCACATTGATGGTTGTAAATAAACTTCCAGCAGCTGATCAAATACAAAAATTAGATAAAAAAGATAGAGTAATGTATATTTATGCAGGGAAACCTTCCTCACGCTATGAAGATAAGTATGGTTCAACTGCTCGTATTCAATTGAATGATAAATTTGCTTCTGTCAATGAAGTCGGTGCATTTATTTTAGCTGAGCGTGCATCCAAGCGTCAAGAACTTCAAAATGTATTAACAACAGCGATGAAAGTAGATAGTGAAACGAAGATGGGTTTAATTCAAGACATCAAACAAGAGCTTCGTAAAGTAAGCGCTCTAAAAATTAACTATACGACTAGGGTTGGAGATTACACCCAAAACTTAAATTAATTTTTTTATTTCTTATTAAAGTGCCTTTTAGAGGCACTTTTTTTTTACTTTGATATTAAATTTTAAAAAAACTTAAAGCTTAAATAGTTGAAGATTAATCTAAGCCATGTTTTAATTATATTTTTTTGCTTTCATAATCTTTTAGGACAAAAATCCAATGAAGATGATAACAATAAATTTTACAGAGAAGATCAAATCTATTTTGGGGCATCTTTAATGCTTTTAGATAGTAATAAAGAAGCATTTAAGCCAAGAGGACTTTCAAGACACTTTCAACTAGGTTTTGTAAGAGACATTCCATTAATTTCTTCTGGTAAATTAGCAATTGGTTTAGGTTTAGGATATTCTTTTCAAAATTATAATTCTAATTTAGTAAGATTTAATATCAATAATGAACGTTCAATTTTCATTGTAAATAACACGTTAAATCAAAAATCTAAATTATCTTTTAATTTTATTGAATTTCCAATTTCTTTAAGGTGGAGGAATTCCTCTCTTAATAATTATCAATTCTGGAGAGTTTACACAGGGATTAAATTTCAAAGAAATTTTCTTTCAAAATTGAAATATAGCAGTGGTAATATAATTAACATTTCTAATGAAGTTAATAATTGGAATAAAGAGTTGTATTTAAGTTTTGGATATAACACGTGGAATTTTTATTTCTCTTATGGTTTGGATCAAATTATGAAAAATATAAGAGACCAATATTCTCACAAACCATTTAAAGTTAGATCTCTAAAGATTGGCTTAATTTTTTATTTGCTATAGTTCTTTTCTCATTCTTGCTACAGGAATATCTAACTGCTCTCGATATTTTGCAATTGTCCTCCTTGCTACAATATATCCCTTTTCTTTCATCATAACTGAAAGAGATTGATCTGTTAGAGGTTTTTTCTTGCTTTCAGCTGAAATAAATTGCTCCAAAATCTTTTTAATTTCAATTGATGAAACATCCTCTCCGTCTTCATTTTTCAATCCTTCTGAAAAAAAACTCTTTAGCAGTTTTGTCCCATAAGGTGTATCAATGTATTTACTACTGGCAACTCGGGAGATGGTAGATATATCCATACCTATTTTGTCTGCGATGTCTTTTAAAATCATAGGGCGAAGCTTTCGTTCATCACCTGTCAAAAAATATTCTTCTTGATGTTTTAAAATTGCATTTATTGTTAAAGTTAATGTTTGGTATCGTTGCTTAATAGCATCAATAAACCATTTTGCTGAATCAAGCTTTTGCTTAATGAATTGTACAGCCTCTTCTTGCGGTTTCGATTTTGAGTTGGTTTCGGAATAACCCAAAAGCATTTCTTTATATGTGTCTGAAACTCTTAATTTGGGTGCATTTCGATGATTTAATATTACATTCAATTCACCGTTCTCAATAGTCAATATAAAATCTGGAACGATATGAGTGTTTTGAATTGATGAAGCAATCGACCCTCCTGGTTTAGGGTTTAATCTGCTTATCAAATCTAAAGCGATTTTCAATTGTTCTTTATTAATTCCAAGTCGTTCTTGAAGTTTCAAATAATGTTTATGAGTAAAGTGTTCAAATTCATTTTTTATAATATTAAGTGCATGAACTGCTTCAGGACGATCTATTTTCTTTTTTTCTAATTGCAGTCTAAGACATTCTTGCAGTGAGCGGGCACCAATTCCTGGGGGATCAAGGGATTGAACGGATTTAATTATTTTTTCAATTTGATTTGACTCGACAATAATATTTTGAGTAAACGCTAGATCATCTATTAGTTCATCATTACTTCTTCGCAAATACCCACTTTCATCGATGCTCCCAATTATAAATTTTGCAATATCCATTTCACTTTTCCCAAGAATCAAATTACCTATCTGTTGAGATAAGAATTGATGAAAACTTAATCCGCCTGATAATGGTTCTGTTCTATCATCTTCCTGATTGCTTAAATTATTTGAATAGAGTTTGTACGAGGGGGTTTCGTCATCACTTAAATATTGATCAATATTAATTTCTTCTGCTTCTATTTTATTGTGTTCATCGAAATCAGTATCATAATTTTCTCTATCATTTTGTTCTGATCCACTTTCTAAAGCTGGATTTTCTCCAATCTCAGCTTCAATCCTTTGTTCTAAATCTAGTGTAGAAAGCTGGATCATCTTCATTAACTGGATTTGTTGAGGAGATAATTTTTGAGAAAGCTTTAGGTTAAGTTGTTGTTTTAACATCTTTAATCAGATTATATGTGAAATTCAACTTTCATGATCAGAATGAAGCATTTTGAGGTGTTCTAGGAAAGGGAATTACGTCACGGATATTATTCATACCTGTAGTGAATTGGACCAATCTCTCAAAACCCAATCCAAACCCACTGTGTGGTACACTACCAAACCTTCTTAAGTCTAAATACCACCACAATTCTTTACGATCTATTTTCAAGTCGTCAATGCATTTTTCAAGCACTTCAAGACGCTCTTCTCTTTGAGATCCCCCAACTATTTCTCCGATTCCAGGAAAGAGAATATCCATTGCTCTAACTGTTTTTCCATCGTCATTTCTCCGCATATAAAACGCCTTGATATTGGATGGGTAGTCAAATAATATTACTGGACAATTAAAGTGTTTTTCAACTAAATAACGTTCATGTTCACTTTGCAAGTCAACACCCCAATTATTAATGGGATATTTGAATTTCTTTTTTTTGTTGGGTTTTGAATTTCTTAGAATTTCATAAGCTTCGGTATAACTAATTCTTTTAAAATCATTATTTATAACAAAATTTATTCTCTCTATAAGTCCAATAGTGTTTCGTTCAATTTTAGGTTTTTTTTCATCCTCTTTTGCCAGCCGCTCATCTAGATATTTAAGATCTTCAAAACAATTTTTCATTATATCCTTTAAAACACTTGTGATAAATTTTTCAGCTAAATTCATGTTATCAATAAGATCATAAAATGCCATTTCAGGTTCAATCATCCAGAATTCAGCAAGGTGTCTTGTGGTGTTTGAATTCTCAGCACGAAAAGTAGGTCCAAAGGTGTAAACTTCTCCAAGTCCAAGTGCATACGATTCAGCTTCTAGTTGACCGGATACAGTTAGGTTTGTTTCTTTACCAAAAAAATCATTTTTATAATTTATAAAACCTTTATCATTTATTGGAGGGGCTTTAAGATCCAGTGTAGTAACACGAAACATTTCCCCTGCACCTTCAGCATCATTTCCAGTTATGATGGGGGTATTTATGTAAAAAAAACCTCTTTCTTGAAAAAACTTGTGAACTGCAAATGACAAAGCTGAACGTACTCTCATTATAGCAGCAAAAGTTGTTGTTCTAATTCTTAAATGCGCCTTTTCTCTTAAAAATTCTAAACTATGCTTTTTTGGCTGGATGGGATATTTATCTGGATCAGAATCACCATAGATTTGAATTTTTTCAATTTTTAATTCAACTCTTTGTCCACTTCCTTGACTTTCTTCTAAAGTACCCTCTAAATATAATGAAGCTCCAGAAGTTATTCTTTTAAGAATATTTTCATCTACATTTTCAAAATCTAACACGCATTGAAGATTATTAGTAGACGATCCATCATTAAGAGCGATAAATCTGTTTGCTCTAAACGTTTTAACCCATCCTTGAACAGAAATAACTTGTTTAAATTTAGAAGAATTTAAAAGGTTTTTAATTTTTGTTACTTTCATTAATGAGTTTGTTTTCTAAATATATAACTGGGTGTAAATTAAAATTTGTTTATTTTAAGAAATAAGCTCTACAAAGATAAGTTTATTTCAGAAAATTTTTTGCAAAACCTAAACTATAGATTTTTAATCTAAGATTTCTAATTTAGGTTTTTTCAGAACTTTGTCATTGCTTATGGAATCTTCAAGCGAAATAAGAAGTGAGGGGAGTAAAATTAAATTTGCTAACATAGCCATCATGAGCGTAACAGCAACCAAACCTCCTAAAGCTTGAGTGCCTCCAAAGTTTGAAGATAAAAATACTGAAAAACCAAAAAATAAAACTATGGAGGTATAGAACATGCTGATTCCTGTTTCTCTCAGTGCTGAAAAAACTGCTTTATTAATCTTCCAGCCGTTTGCTATAAGTTCTTGCCTATACTTTGCTAAAAAGTGAATTGTATCGTCTACTGAAATACCAAATGCAATACTAAAAACAAGAATTGTTGATGGTTTCAATGGAATTCCGGTAAATCCCATCACGCCGGCAGTGATTATAAGTGGCAAAAGATTTGGAATTAATGAAATAATTATCATTTTGAAAGAGCGAAATAGAAATGCCATAAATAAAGCAATTAAAAGTATGGCAAGGCTTAAAGATAAAATCAGATTTTTTATTAGATATTTAGTTCCTTTAAGAAATAGAAGTGATTTTCCGGTTATTTTAACTCCATAACGTGACTCAGGAAAAATTTTACTAATATTTTCAACTAAATCATCTTCGATTTCTTCCATACGAGAGGTTTTTATGTCTTTCATGTATGTTGTTATACGTCCGAATTGACCAGTACTGTCGACATATCCACTCAGAATTTGACTGTTTCCTTCTAAATTTTTTAAGTAAGGATATATAAAGCTATTTTCTTGAGATGTAGGTAAAGAATAATAATTTGGATTACCGTTATAATATGCTTGTTTCGCATATTTTACAACATTTACAACTGATAGAGGGGGGGCTAATTCTGGGATTTCATCTATCAATTTTTGAAGACGATTCATCCTCCTTAAGGTAGCAGGCTTTACTATTCCATCTTCACGTTTACTATCTACCCATATTTCAAGTGGAACAATTCCATTAAAATTATCATCATAAAAGAGAATATCTTTAAAAAAACTTGCATTTTTAGGCATGTCTTCTATTAGGCTACCTGATATCTTCATCTGATAAATCCCTGTAATCCCAATTATTAATCCTATTAGAGAAAAAATATAAACGTTTATTCTTTTTTTGCGCACTTTATGTTCCATCCAGCTTACAAATGAATCAACTGTTTTGTTTTTCAAATGTTTTAAATGTTTCTTGTTTGGTCGAGCCATAAAACTATAAGTTATAGGAATTATTAAAAGAGAAAGTAAAAATATCGCAACTATATTTATAGAGGCAACTACTCCAAACTCTTTTAAAATCTTACTGTTTGTCAAAATAAAAGTGGCAAACCCTGATGCTGTAGTTAGATTAGTCATCAATGTCGCGTTTCCAATTTTAGCGATTACCCTTTGTAATGATTTTGCTTGATTACTATGCTTAGCAATTTCTTGTTGATATTTATTAATTAAGAAAATACAATTTGGAACTCCAATTACAATTATTAAAGGAGGAATAAGAGCAGTCAATACAGTAATTTCATAACCTAACCAACCTAAAATTCCAAAAGCCCACATCACACCAATTGCAACTACAATCAAGGATATAAATGTAGCTCTGAAGGATCTGAAAAATAAAAAGAAAATAAAAGAAGTTAATAAGGTAGCTCCAAGGACAAATAACCCTATTTCATCAACAATATTCTGAGCATTTAATGTTCTGATGTATGGCATTCCAGATATTCGCACGTCAGTATTTGATTTTTGCTCAAAGGACGTTATTACTGGAATAAATGTTTCATAAATAAAGTCTTTACGAAGCGAAGTATTAACAATTTCAGGATCCATGTATATAACAGATCTTATAGTACTTGACTTTTTATCGAAAAGCAAGTTTTCGTAAAATGGCAATTCTAAAAATAATTTTTCTTTAAATTTTTCATTAGGCTTGAAATCTACAGGAAGATTGTCAGATACTTTTTTGAGATAAAAATTACCCTCTTTATTATTTTTTATCATCTCCTGAACGTTTTCAGTAGAAAAGACAAAATTAATTTCTTTAAATTTTTCAATTTTTTCATTAAGAATTTTCCATGCTTCCCTTTTTTTCTGTGTAAAGAACAAACTGTCTTGGAAGGCAATGACTATTGTATTTCCCTCTTCACCAAAGGTTTTCGTGAAAGATTTATATAATATATTTTCAGGATGGTTGTCTGGAAGAAGATTAGCTTCTGTAAAAGTAAATCGCATATTCTTCCATTGTAATGACCAGAAAAAAGTAAGGCAAATAATTCCCAATAAAATAAGAATTCTATTCCTTAATATAAGTCTTGCTATTAGGCTCCAAATATTAGATTCCTTAGTTTTTATCATATGAGCCCCGCATAGCGGAAAAGTGATTTGTTAGACTGTTAGAATTTCTTTTTCTTTTAGGCTAAAAGTCTCATCAGCTTTTGAAATATATTGATCAGTTATATTTTGAATGTCTATTTCAAAGTTTTTTTGAAGGTCTTCAGAAGCCTCAGAGTTTTTAATTTCTGTATTTGCATCTTTTCTAGAAGTGCGTATTGAAATCTTAGCATTTTCAACTTCGGCTTTTGCAAGTTTAACTAATTCTTTCCTGCGCTCTTCTGTGAGGACTGGAATATTTATAATTATGGACTCTCCGTTATTCATAGGATTAAAGCCTAAGTTAGCCACTAGAATAGCTTTTTCAATTTCCATCAACATTGATTTTTCCCAAGGCTGAACAGAAAGAGTTCGACCATCTGGAGAATTTATGTTAGCAACTTGAGAAATTGGAGTAGGAGTTCCGTAATAATCTACCTTAACGCCAGAAAGCATTATAGGATTTGCCTTTCCAGCACGTATATTTAGCATCTCTTTATTCAGATGTTGTAATGCTAGGAGCATTCTTTCTTCAGCACTGTCGACTATAAATTTCATTTCTTCATCCATCTGCTATATTTTTTTATATATCAACTCGTGTTCCAATATTACTTCCTTTGACAACATTATATAAATTATCTGGGACATTCATGTCAAAAACAATAATTGGTAAATTATTCTCTTGACTTAGTGTAAAAGCAGTAGAGTCCATAACTTTTATTCCTTTTTTAAGAACATCATTAAACGAGATTTTATCAAATTTTGTTGCCTTTATGTTTTTTTCTGGATCTTCAGTATAAATCCCATCCACTCTTGTTCCCTTCAATATAACTTCAGCATTAATTTCAATAGCTCTTAAAACAGCAGCTGAGTCGGTTGTAAAGTAGGGATTTCCTGTTCCAGAACCAAAAATAACTACTCTCCCTTTTTCTAAATGTCTTGTAGCTTTTCTTTTTATGAAGGGTTCTGCGATAGCTTCAATTTTGATTGCAGTTTGAAGCCGTGTAGGCACATTATTATTTTCTAGAGCACCTTGGAGAGCTAAACCGTTAATTACAGTTGCAAGCATCCCCATATAGTCAGCTTGAACACGATCCATGCCTTTACTTGCACCAGATATACCTCTAAAAATGTTTCCCCCACCTATGACAATTGCTATTTCGGTTTTCTTATCAAAAACCTTTTTGATTTCTTTAGCGTAACTATCTATAATTTCAGGATCAATCCCTTGATTAAGTTTACCCATAAGGGCTTCACCACTTAATTTTAATAAAATTCTTTGATATTTCATTTTAGATGATGTTTACAAATATAAAAATTTAAAGAAGAATTTATCTGACTCAATTTTCAATTCTTCAAAATATCAACGCAGAATATCTAGTTATATAATTGCCTTTAAACTCATGTCAATATTTTTGTTATCATAACTCAAAGATCCCATTGAAATAAAATCAACACCTGTCTCAGCATACTCAATTAGGTTTTTACTTGTTATCATTCCTGAAGCTTCAGTCAATTTTTTACTTGCAATCAAATCAACTGCCTTGGATAGTTCACATGGAGTATGATTATCAAGTAGAATTCTGTTTACAAATGAAAAGTTTAAAGCTTCTTTTATCTCATTTTGATTTCTGCACTCCACTACTACATCAATTGGATTTTTTAGATCTCTAATGTATAGTGACGTTTTTTTTAATGCCTTGGTCATACTCCCACAAAAGTCTACATGGTTATCTTTTATCATTATAGCATCAAATAAACCCATTCTATGGTTTGTACCGCCTCCAATTCGAACAGCCCATTTTTCTGGATATCGAAAATTTGGAGTAGTTTTTCTGGTATCTAAAAGCTTGCATGAAGTGTGTTTAATCATCTTATTTAAATTAAATGTTAGGCTGGCAATGCTGCTCATCCTTTGCATCGAATTAAGCACAACTCTTTCGGTTGAAAGAATTGATTGAATATGACCTCTGACAGTAAATCCAATATCACCTTCTTTAACATAATCACCATCAACTAGAAAAGAGCTAAAGGTTAAATCTGAGTCATAACGTTTAAAAATTAGCCTAGCAAGAGTAATTCCTGCTATATGGCCTTTATCTTTAATTATAAGTTGGGCAGTATTTTTTT
>Ga0315315_10007147_pt1 | contig 10336 bp, 11 predicted proteins | sample M140m3416metaG_FD_203699 | JGI IMG/M metagenome (GOLD analysis project Ga0315315, IMG submission 203699) | Ammonia-oxidizing marine archaeal communities from Monterey Bay, California, United States - M1 40m 3416 | ecosystem: Environmental > Aquatic > Marine > Intertidal zone | place: USA... | reverse complement strand
ATCTTTAGGATTTATGAGTGGCTCATCTCCTTGTACATTTATAATTATATCTGCATTAATTTTTTTACTTGCTTCAGCTACCCTATCAGTTCCAGTAAGGTTTTTTTTTGAAGTCATAATATAATTGAAACCATATTCTTCAACAACTCTCGAAATTCTTTTGTCATCTGTAGCAACGAAAACGTTTTTTTTATTTAATGCTTTTACACATTTTCTTGCTACTCTAATTACTAATGGAACTTTATTTATTTCAATTAAAGGTTTTCCTTCATATCTAGAAGATCCGAATCTTGCTGGTATAATTATCGCTACTTTCATAAATTAAATATATTATAGTACATATATTATTAAATTATAAAATTGATATTAAAAGAAAGAATATTATTTTTTAAAATATTTTTTTGCTAAAATAAAATCTTCATTATTATCTATATCAATTGTTTCTCTAAAAGTATTTGTTTCAAATAAATATGTATTTTTAGAAAAAAAACTATTTTTATTTGCTAATTCACTTAATGAAATTAAATAGAAATTACCATTTATCTTAAATAATTTTTTTCTCTTAGAAAAAAAATAACCATATTTATTGTTATTTTTTTTAACTAATACTGTTTTTTCGTTCATTTCTATTTTTGTAACACTTAATAAAGATTTTAATTTATTTTTTTTAAAAATGTTTAATGCTTTATGTATATTTGCCAAAGATCTAAAAGGAGAAGTTGGTTGAAGAAGTAAAATTGTATCGATGTTATGTCCATTCTGATTCAACCTTGCAGCTTCATATAAACATACATCAGATGTTTTAGATTTATCGTTAGATAACTTTTTTGGTCTTAAATTTTTACATTGTACATTATTTTTAGTAGCAATTTTTTTGATTATTTTATCATCAGTAGAGACCAAAATAATTTCAATTTTTTTTATTTTTTTTGCAAATTTAATTGTCCATTCAATAAGGGGTTTGTTATTAATTTTTAATCTATTTTTTTTTTTAAGTCTTTTTGAGCCTGCTCTTGCTGGAATGATAACAGCTATTTTCATTTATTTATTTTAACTTTTTTCAAATTTTCCTTTAAACCTATATCATTCCAATCTTCATGCAAGGCGAATGCATTTACTTTAAGTTTTTTATTCAAAAGAAAATTGATAAACGTGGTGACATCAATATATTTATTTTTTTTTAGATATTTTAAAACATTTTTATTAAATACATAGACACCTGCATTTATATATTTTTTTTCTGTTGGTTTTTCTATAATTTCCTCAACTTTTAATCCATTAGTTTTAACAACTCCAAATGAAATTTTTTGAATATAGTTATTTACCGCAAGAGTTACGTCTGAATTTAAGTTTTGATGATAATCTAATACCTCGTCATATCTTATATCGCTAACTATATCTCCATTTGTCAAAATAAAATTATCATTAATTAGTTTTTTTGCAAAAGATATGCCTCCTATAGTTCCAAGAAATTTTTGCTCTTTAACAACAGAAATTTTTACACCAAATTTAGACTCATCTCTAAAGTGATCCTCGATTATTTTAGACAAATAATTAGTTATTATAATAAAGTTATAAAAACCTTGTTTTTTCGCTTTATCAATTATTGTTTCAATTATTGGTTTGCCATTTATCTTTATCATGGGTTTTGGGATTTTATTTGTTATTGGTCTTAGTCTTAATCCCTTACCGCCAGCCATAATGATAAATGGATTTTTTTTTTTATTAACTTTTAAAAAATCGCTTAACAAATAAAGACCTAGTATATTTTTATTTTTATCAACTATTGGTAGTTGCAATATTGAATTTGTAATCATTAATTGTTTTGCTGTTTCCTCGTTTGTACCTGGTGGTACTAATATTGACTTAGAGTTCATTATTCGAGTTATTTTGGCATCTAAATCAAGTCCTTTTATTAATCCTCTTCTTATATCTCCATCTGTTAAGGTGCCTAAAAATTTCTTATTAACATCCACTACTAAGAGTACTTGTAACTCAGAATATTCAAGAGCTTTTATCGAATCTTTAATTTTTTTATTTTCTCTGATTATAGTTTTTTTCCAGTTTTTTGATTTCATTTTAGATTTATTTGTTTGTTTATTTTAAAATCTTTTGGAGATTTTTTTCCTATTAAGGAATATAGTTTGTCTGGCGCAAGTCCATTACCGGGTCTTTTACACGTAAGGTTTCTAAATGAAAATTTTTCACCTTTTTTTATATTTATTTTTGCAACTATAGATTTTCTAACAACATATGAGTTTTTAATTTCTTCAATATTTGCTTTCTTAATTGATTTTCCATATGATAAATCTAAGTTTTTTATCATTTTCATCATTTTCGCAAAATCATAAACGTTTAAGCTTGCCTTATGATCGGGACCTTTATCTTTGTTGTTTAGCGTAATATGCTTTTCAATGATTTCTGCACCATAAAATATTGCAAATAAGGGGGTTTCCAATTCTGTAGTATGATCAGAAAAACCAACTTTTGTTTTGTATTTTTTTTTAAGTTTTTTTATAACGCTTAAATTTGCATCTGAAATCTTTGTTGGATAATTGCTTGTGCACTGAAGTAAACACAAATTTTTTCTTTTTAAACCACTTTCCAATAATGTTTTTACAGCTTTACTAATTTCTTTAAAGTTTGACATTCCAGTTGATAAAATCACTTTCTTCTTAAACGAACCTAATAATTTTAAATATGGAATGTTTGTTATCTCACCAGATGGAACTTTAAATACACTTAATTTCAATTTGTTTAATTCTAACAGCGTTTCCTCATCAAAAGCACTCACTAAAAACTTAATTTTTTTTTTTGATGAATGTGCTTTAAGTTTTTTTAAATCTTGAATATTTAATTCATATTTTTTAAGCATTTCTAGTTGTGTTTCTTTTTTTTTTGTTTGGAGATATTGATATTTAGCTTTTTTTGCATAATCTGTTGAAAGAAGTTTAGATTTAAAATATTGAAACTTTACGTAATCAGCACCTGCTTCTTTTGCTTTATTAACTAAAGTTTTTGCATTTTTTATACTGCCATTATGATTAACTCCAATTTCAGCGATAATTTCAATTTTATTTTTCATTTTTAAATTTTTGATAACATTTTTACAAAACTGTTGTTTCTAATTTTAGTATTACCCTTTGATACTGTTCCACTACCAATAAAACATTGATTTCCAACACTTGTATTACCATTAATTATACACCCTGTTGAGATATGTGTGTGGGACCCTATTTTACAGTCGTGCTCAATTAAAGCCTTTGTATTAATTATTGAATTTGGTCCAATTATTGCGTTTCTATTAACAATACAATTATGCATTACAATCGATCCTTCGCCTATTTTTGTTTGTCTTGAGACATAAGCTTCATTAGAAATTATAATTGGCAATTTATAACCTATTTTTTTTAATCTGTTAAAAATCTTTTTTCTTAAATTTAGATTTCTTATTTGGCCAATTGCAATATGTGCATACTTATATTTCGTAAAAATTTTAATTAAATCTTTATCTGTTCCAATTACTTTATATTTTTTATTTTTATTTTGAGTTTTTTCATTTTTAGCAACTAAACCTACAATTTTAAACTTTCCGCTGCTCTCTATAACATCAATGCATGAACTACAATGGCCTCCCATTCCAATTAATATTATTTTTTTTTTCAAAACTTAAATCTGTTATTTATTTTCTCTGTATTCGAAGACTGGATTTCCTATCGCAACTACATTATCACCAATATTTTTTGTTACGACAGCTCCTGCTCCAATTATAGAATTTGAACCAATTTTTATACCTTGAATGACTGTAGAGTTCATACCTAAAAAAGTATTGTTACCAATTTTTACATTTCCACCAACTTTTGCACCTAAAGATATATTACAAAAATTACCAACTGAAACATCATGGGATATTATTGCACTGCTATTAATTAAAGAAAATTTTCCTATTTTTGAGTTTGACTTTATTAATGCATTTTCCATTACCAGAACCCCTTCTCCTATTGAAGTTTTTTTTGAAATAATAGCACTTTCATGAAAAAGTCTTAAAAATTTAAATCCTTTTTTTTTATAATTTAAAAAAACTTTTGGATACCAATTAAAAGCAAAATTTCCGATACCATTAACAAAAAAATAATTTTTTTTGGAAATTTTATTTATATTTTGCTCATTATAGTTTGTTTCTAATTTTTTATTTTTATCAAAGAATCCATCAAATATATAATTTTTTTTTGTAAAACTATCTAAATTATTTTTCAAATGATTTCCTAATCCACCAGCACCTACTATAATTACTTTATTCATAAAATTTAATTATCTTTTTTAACATAAATTCACTTGGGCTTTTAACTTTTGAGCGAAAAATATTTTTTAAATTATTACATTTTTTTTTAAAATTTTTTGTTTGAGCCAACTTAATTGCTTTAGTTATGGCAGAAGTCTCATTTTTACAATTTATAACATTTGTGTTTGATTGTCTTCCCTTCTGCCTTGGAAGAATATTTACTGCTGGTTTCTGGTAAATCATAGACTCTAGAATTCCACTAGATGAATTTCCAATCATAAATTCGCATTCTTTCATTGCTTGATAATATAAATTTCTACCTAAATTATAAACAAATTTATATCTTTTATTTTTTTTAATGGATCTTTTTATTTCAAAATTTATTTTTGATCCACCTTTATCATGATTGCTGGCAGTGAACAAAAAATTTAAATCTTTAAAATTTTTAAAAGCTTTAAATAGATGTTTTACAGTATTATCATGCTTGTTTTCATAACTAGTAACTGGGTGGAAAGTTACTAAACCAAATGGTTTTTTAAAAACATAGCTGTTAGAAAAATTTTCTTTATAATTTTCATTAGATAATGATCCGGTTACAAATATATTCTTTTGATTAATTCCTAATTTGGTCAATTTTAATTTATGTTTCTTTGTTTTAACAAAATGTTTATCACTCATAAGAGATATAGAATTTCTAAAAAATTCATCCATAGATCCAAGTGAGGTATCTCCTCCCGAGATATGCACAATAGGTATTTTTAAAAAATATGCAGCTAGTGCAGATGCATGTGCTTCAAATCTATCCCCAAGTAAAATTAATACTTTTATTTTTTTTTTAATTATAACTTGAGATATTTTATCAGATAATATTTTATGAGAATTTAAAATTTCAATATTTTTACTATTGTTTTTTTTTATAGTCTTAAATTCATATACATTTGAAAGTTTATCTTTTTTTATTTCATTAATAGTATTTCCAAAATTTCTATCTAAATGGGAACCGCAACAAAGTAAATGAAATGATATTTTTTTTTTATTATCCAATTTTTTAATTAATGGATAAAGTAAATCATATTCTGATCTTGAGCCAGTTACTGATAAAATGTTTATCATATAAAATGTCTTAAAAATATTGGTTGATCTTTATAGACCTTATTCTTCAATTTTTTTCCTATAACTTTTGATAAATCTTCAGGTTTTAATGCCAACATAGGCCTTTTAATTTGAATATCAGATCTTTTTATAATGCAACCTGAAACTAAATCTTTTTTATAAACAAGACCTCTTCTAATCAATTTTATATTTTTCTTCTCTTTTTTTGAAGGTTGTTTTTTAGATTTGCCCATTAATCTTTCCATAAATCTAATTTTTTTTATCAAAATCTCAAATTCACTTGGATTTAATGAAGCTTGGTGGTCGGGTCCTTTCATTTTTTTATCAAGTGTAATATGTTTTTCAATAATTTTAGAACCCATAGCAACTGCTCCTACTGAGGCTTCTATTCCTGTTGTGTGGTCAGAAAATCCAATATCTACATCAAAAATTCGTCTCATAGTGGTAATTGAAGATAAATTACACTCATCAATGGGACAGGGATATAAGGATGTGCAGTGTAACAAGCTCAAATTTTTTTTCTTCTTACCCTTGAAAATTTGATAGATTTTTTTTACTTCGTCTAAGGTGCACATACCAGTTGATATGATCGTCTTCTTATAAAAATTGGAAATTTTATTAATTAATTCATAATTATTAGCTTCTCCAGAACCAATTTTAAATATTTTCATATTAATTTTATTTAAAAATTCTGCGCTTTCTAAATCTTTAGGAGTTGACATAAAAATAATTTTTTTTTTTTCACAATGTTTTTTAAGTCTAAAAAATTCCTTATCTTTTAGCTCATATGATCTAAGCATTTCTAGTTGAGATTGATTATCACCTTTTTTACTTTTTTGATAAGTAAGTTTTCTAGCAAATTTTGATATTACATTTTCAGCTTTAAATGTTTGAAATTTAACAGCATCAGCTCCAATATTCTTGCATACATCAATCAACTTTTTTGCAATTTTAAAATTGCCATTATGATTGATGCCTGCTTCTGCAATTATTAGTACTTTATTATTTTTGGCCAATTTTCTCACCTAAAGCAACATAATGAAAACCATTAACGCCTCTGTAAATATTGTTCCAGGAACCTACTTCAAGAACTCTCATATTTTTTGGAAAAAAGGATTTAAAATTTTTTTGATTAAAGGGTATGTAATACTTATATTTGAGATTTATATCATTATGAAATTTTTCCTTACCAGAAAAAACATACTGATTTTTATTAATTTTCTTTGATTTTTTTATAAATGTATTTTGTGGTCCAAATGTTGAAATAATAAATTTACCTTTTGGCTTTAAACATCTTTGAAATTCCTTGATTAAATTCAAAGTTTTTTCTTTTGTTCCTAAGTATTGGATTACACCCAAACAAACTATTGAATCAAAATAATTATCTTTGAAAGGTAATTTGTTCATTTTCATGTTTATATGCAACAAATTAATATTATTAATATTTTTTTTTTTTAATTTTTTTCTTAAAAAAGAAATTACATTTTTTGATATTTCTGTTCCAAAAACCTTATAACCCTTGGAACTTAAAAAAATAGAGTTCTCTCCATATCCAAATCCATAATCTAGGACTTTATTGTTATTTTTTTTTCTTAAAAACCATTTTTCTAAACGTACAAGATTAGTATTTGGAAACTCGTGTGCATCATCCATACACTCATAAACTGAGTTATAGACTTCAAAATTTTTTTTTTCCACTAAAGCCATTTAAATTACTTTTAAATTTTTATTCAATATTTCCCAAGAAAATATATTTTTTGTTTTTAAGCATTTTATATACCTAGTTTTGAATTTTTGATAGGCTTTATAATCTATGCTAAAATTAATTTTATCATCTCGTTCAAATAAATTTATATTAATAATTTTTTTATTTAAACTTTTTGCCATTAAATTAATCCCCTCATGTAGCCAAGACTCTTTTATATGGTCTGATGTTAAAAAAAAAAGAGGTTTTTTAAAAAGTATTGCAAAGTTAACCGCTGTACTATTATGTAAAAAAACTCCATTACTATTTTGAATTAATTCAGCAGTTTTATTATATAATATTTCTCTGCCACCAAAAATTCCTTTTTTATGTTTTGATTTTGGGTTTGCCGCTATTATAATTTTAATATTAGTTTTTTTTTCAATTAAATTAAAAAAAGAAATTAAATCATTTAAATATTTTTTTTCGTTAACTGGTGGTTTTGTTCCGTGGTATTTATAATCAGGATGTCTTGCGATATTATTATCAATAAACACAAAATATTCTTTGTTAATTTTCGACTTATTTCTAAATAATTTTATATATTTATCAAAATCAAAAGTGTGAGATTTAATATATTTTTTACATTTTCTTTTATTTGTCTCGTTAAACGATTCATCACCAAAGAATACTCCTAGATCCCACTTAAAATTTTTATGATTAAAAAGTGTTAGCCGATTCTTAAATTTTCTAAAAATACCTCCGCCAAGTCGTTTCCTTGGATAAAAATTATCCATAATTCTTTTAATGAGAGTTTTATTAATTTGTTTTGGTATAGAAGCATCTGCAGAAAAGTTTTTAATTAACAATATATTTTTATTTCTCAATATATTTCTAATTTTCCAAGTATCTTCACTAATTCCCATAAAGTCATATGCAAAATTATATTTTTTTTGGGACAAGATTTTTTCGAACTTTTCATAACTTTCAATTATATTAAAGTTTTTATATTTCTTGTCTGAAAGTTTTTTAAGATTTTTAAAAAAAAATGGATTAGTTAATTTAGATAAATTAAATATCTGAACATCAAATTTTTTGCTTAAAAAATTTATTCCAAATCTTTCAAAATCTTTTTTTAAAAAAATATTATCAGTTAAAAAAACTATAGTTTTCCTCATTAATTTGGTCTATCTCTATCACCATCTCCTTTAAATAATCTAATCGATTTTTTAGTTTTATTCTTATATGCATAATAATAATCGATATTTTTTTTGTAAAAAGGATTAAACCATTCAGGTATTATAACTTCTTTGTATTTTTCTTTATCCTTGAAACCAGCTTTTTTTATAAACTTATCTTCAATACCACAATGATAAAAATCAATAGCTTCGCTTTTATTTTTTTTGAGTAAATACAGAAATACATTTTTTAAATTTTTGAAATTTTTTTTCTCACCAAAAAAATCTATAATTTTGAGAATATTTTTATTTTTATATTCAAATTTTCTTAGAATAATGACTGCAATAGCTTTTTCATTTTTATATATCTCATAACATTGATATTTAAAATAAGGATAAGATAAATATCTATTTTGAATAAAATTAATTGATTTTGTTGGAATAAAATTTCTAAAACATTTATTATCTAATTTTATATCTTTGTAAAATTCAATTTTTTTTATTTTAATATCTAATAAATTTATATTTTTTTTCAAATTTATTTTTTTTTTAATTTTTATGATTTGAAATTTTTTAATAAATGGAGAAATAAAAAAATAGTGTTTCATTTTTCCCGTAGTAAATCCAAGCCGCTTATGATATTCAAGCATTCGTGCTGGAAAGTTTGTTGATCCAACAAAAGTTTTTTGTTTTATTAATTTAGTAAAAGCTAACCTACCTATACCAGGTATTGTGTTTCTAAGAGCATGAAAATTTGATAAAAAAATTTCCTTACTAGATAATTTATAGTCGTACTTTGATTGTGGAATATAGCCTTGTATAGATATAATTTGTTTCTTTAAGATTGTTATAAAAAAATTATATATTTTTTTATTTTTAAAATGATAATCAAAAACCTTTTTACTTTTAACAAATATATTTTTTTTATCTAAGTTAGTTTTATAATAACTTTTAAATTTATCATATTCCTCAGATTTTAGATTGCGAAATGATATATTTTTTAATGACAAAAAATTAAATTTTAACTTTGTATTTTTTTAAGATAAGTTTACCTTTTTTAAATGAGCTAAAATCAACAACATCATCAGTATTTATTGAAATTTTAAAAGCTTGTTCTATACTTGACATGAGCGACATATGACCAATTGAGTCCCATTCTGGCACTGATTCGTACTCTAATTTATCGTTTATTAAATTATCTTTAATGGATAATGAGTCTTTAAACGCTTTTTTATATTTTACTAAATTACTCATAAATGGCTTTCTTAACGATAAATTATTGAGTTACAACAAAAAATTTTTCAATATTTTGTTTGCAATTTTTTTTGAAGTTAAACCGTAATGATTTAATAAATAGCTATAATCACCTCCGTTAGAATATTTATCATTTATACCTATCATTATATGTTTTGGAGTATTAACTTGCTCCGACAAACATTCGGCTATTGCAGAGCCTAGGCCACCTAAAATATTGTGTTCTTCTACTGATACAATTAATTTTTTTCCTTTTGTTTTCTCTATGATATATTTTTTATCAATTGGTTTTATAGTATGAACATTAATAATATTTGAGTTTATACCCTTTTTTTTTAAAATTTTTGAAGCCTTTAAAACCTCGTTAAGTATGGATCCACAAGCGAAAATGATGATGTCATTACCCTCCTCTAACTGTATACATTTCCCAATTTTAAACTTGTAATCTCTATTATTAATTATTGGATTATTGTTTGATCCGGTTAACCTAATATATACTGAATTCTTATGTTTAAAGCTCTGCTCAACTGCTTTTATAGTTTCGAGACTATCAGAAGGCGATATGACCGTAATATTTGGAATTGATCTCATGATTGACATTTCCTCAATTGAACAATGAGTATATCCTAAATTACCTAGTACTAAACCACTGGCCAATCCTACCATTGTAACTTTTTGTTTCATATATCCTAAATTAACTTTAATTTGCTCACAACATCTTAGGGTTTGGAATGGTGCAAATGTAGTAGTTAAAACATCAAATCCCTCTGAGGCTAATCCTGTTGAAACACCAATTAAATTCTGCTCTGCTATTCCTACATCTAT
>Ga0315315_10007144_pt1 | contig 10337 bp, 10 predicted proteins | sample M140m3416metaG_FD_203699 | JGI IMG/M metagenome (GOLD analysis project Ga0315315, IMG submission 203699) | Ammonia-oxidizing marine archaeal communities from Monterey Bay, California, United States - M1 40m 3416 | ecosystem: Environmental > Aquatic > Marine > Intertidal zone | place: USA... | reverse complement strand
TTACCAAGCTAAGGCATATACAATCGGAGTATTCCAGAAGTATCCGGAACTTACTACAGTAGACTTTGTGTTTTTTATACCACAAAGGAATGAGATTTTAACACACGTATTTTACCGAGAAGATCTGGAGGATTTAATTGAGGAGCTGTCTAAAGTAATTCTAAAAGCTGAAAAGGTTCGACCTAAATGGGAATCCGGAACCCCGAATCTTGAAGAACTCTCCCCCAATGTTAATTGTAGATTCTGCAAATACGAAGATGTTTGCCCTGCTTTGGGCGGCATTGTAGTTGAGGTAGCTAAAAAGCTAGACCCTACTCTTCCTGATGTAGATTTAGATTCCGTTGAAGATCCAGCAGTAATTGAACAGCTTTGGTTGATTCAAAAAATGGTTACTAACTGGGCAGATAGATTTAAAAAGCGTGCCGTATCCCTAGCTCAAGACGGCGTTGAATTTCCTACACTACAGCTTAAAACAATGGCTGGCCGAAAAAGTGTGACCGATCACAAAAAGTTCTTTGAAGTCGCAAAAGAGTATGGCATGACTATCGAGGAAATAATGGAGCAAGTATCAATCCCACTAGCTAAGGTTAGTAATTGTGTTGGAGCAAAAGCCGACAAGGGGTTGAAACGCAAAGCAAGCATGCAATTTACTGAGGCTTGTGATGCAGCAGGCATCATTACAAAATCACCCCCGCGTCACACATTGTCGTAGGGATTAAACAGAAACAAGAAAAACAGAAACAAGAAACATGAGTAAGTTAATTAAAGAAGATAACGCACTGGCTGTGGTAAATCCATTTAGTGCTAACATCGATTCCTCAGATATTGATATCCCGAGGATTAACATCGTCCAAAAAACTTCAGACATTTTTGGGCCTGACGGGGAACCCGCACCATATGGTTCCGTTGTAATTGATAAGACCTACATCATTGGTGCTCCAGAAGAAGATATTAGAGTCATCCCCCTGATTGCTTCTAAAGCATGGCGTGAGGATATTAAATTTGACTCAGATGAAGTTCCACGCATTGCATGGAATGAAGAAGAGAGAAAAGATTTAGCCAGTGATTCTTCATATGATCTTTTAGAATTTGCCGAAATTACACTGCTGTTTAAAGGAGATCCAAAAGGAGATGAACCAGAAAAATATCCACTACCTATTGGAAAAGATTTCTACGCGATTGGTAAAATTAATACCGCCAAGGATGCATACCGTCAAACCTATAAAAGGTTGTATACCTTCGCTCAGTTCAATCGGAAAACACCGCTCCATACCCGTGAGTGGAATTTTAAAAGCACTCTGTTAAGCCGTGGAAAATACTCGTGGTATGCTCCGATGTTAGGTGTGTCTGCTGATAATTCATCAGACGATATCTTAGAATTTGTAGAAGGGTTTTTAGGACAATGAGTTTAGATCCAAGAGAGGTCTTTCAAGGAGAGGTCGATCAATTAAATGATAGCATTGCAAAATTAGAACAACTTTTAGTTGATACTAATCAAGCAATTGAAGCCAATAGAATTCTACTTGCTGGGTTAAATGAAAACCTTAGCAACACACCAGAGCAATCTGAATTTGAAGTTGTAGAATAAACAATTTGGTATTGCGGCGGTCCCTTATTTGACTGGTCACGTTCATCACCTCAAGAGTAACCGCATAAAAGCTCTTGGTTAAATGCCCTGTCCCCCTGTTGTAGTGTGTGTTAGGGGGGCGGGGCTACTTTTTAATTATATGTCTCAAAAAATTTTTGCTTTGGACTTTGAGTCCTACTACGACAAGGAGTGTAGCATAAAAACCTACGGTCCTGTTGGGTATTTTGCACACCCACAATTTGATGCTTACATGGTTTCCGTGGTCGGAAATGAGGGCACTAGTTATGTTGGTCACCCCAAAGAATTTAACTGGTCCTTATTAAATGATAACATTGTATTATCCCACAACGCATCTTTCGATGAGACCTTGTTCTTGTATGGTGTTCACAGGGGTTGGTGGGACCAATGCTCACCCTCGGAATGGCACTGCACGGCAGATTTAGCAGCGTATTGTAGATTACCAAGATCTCTCAAAGGATCAACTTCGGTGCTGTTTGGCATTAAAGTTGATAAAAGCACTCGCGACAATATGTCTGGAAAGAAGTGGTCTGAAATGGATGAGGACTTTAAAGAAGAAGTCAGCGAGTATGCTTTAAAGGATAGTGTGCTCTGCCTGAAATTGTGGGAAAGTCTCTCAGATAAGTGGCCTGAATCAGAAAGACAGATAAGCAGAGTAAACCGTAAGATTGTGCAAACAGGTATCCCTATTGATACAGCTCTTCTTGAAGAGCAACTCGTCACTATTAAACAAGCTCTATTTGAAGCAGAAGAAAATATCCCATGGGTTGGTGATAAACCCTTATTAAGTCGAGCTGCTTTTGATGCTCAGTGTAGATTGGTGGGCTTAGAACCTCCAACTAGTTTAGCGCAAACAGATGATGACGCCCAGAAATGGCTAGAGGAAAATGGGCAGAACCATAAATGGATTATGGCTGTTAAAGATTGGCGAAGAATTAATGCTTTAAAAAAGAAACTAGAGAGCTTTGATTATGCAACACTACCAGACAAAAGATTTTACGGTGGGTGTATGTATTTTGGAGCGCACACTGGGCGGTTTAGTGGGTCCGGCGGTAATTTGAATTTACAGAATTTACCTCGGAGTGATTTATTTGGCGTAAACTTAAGGCATTTAATTTGCCCAGAGAAAAACCAGAGACTTGTAGTTGTTGATTTGTCCCAGATTGAAGTGCGGACATTATGTTGGTTAGCTAGGGACAAAGAAATGCTTGCAGAAATTGCCTTAACTTCAGACATATATGAGGCTTTTGCGATACGTTTCGGTTTATGGTCCGAAGACGACGGAGTCCTTAAGAAGAAAAACCCACAACTACGGCACGATGTTAAAACAATGGTGTTAGGTTGTGGTTATGGCGCTGGAGTTTCTCGTTTTGCGAGTATGTCAAACATCCCAGAAGTCGAGGCTGCAACGCGAGTTCAGAGGTATAGAGCGAAAATGTCTAAAGTAAAAAACCTGTGGAACGAATACAATGAAGATATTGCTGGGGCGAATGAAGCAAATAAAACGCTTCATACAGAGTTTACAGTTGAATTACCTAACGGAAGAGTTTTGAACTATGGCGTGATTAGAGAAGGGTATGGTAAAAGTAAGCGAGGACCAAAAGAATATTTAGCTAAAGTCCCTAGAAATGGTAGGCAGGTAGATGTTAGACTGTGGGGTGGCCTCGTAGCTGAGAATGCGTCACAAGCATTAGCCAGAGATATTTTTTCAGATATGCTTCTACGTGTGGATAAAGCAGGCTATAAAATAATCATGCACGTCCACGATGAGCTTGTCATAGAGACATCAGAAAAAGAAGCCGAACACACTTTAAAAGAAGTAACCTCAATTATGTCTACGCCCCCTGAATGGATCCCAGATATCCCACTTGATGCAGAGGGCTCAATTTTAACACGCTACGAAAAATAAACATGAAATACAAATACATTAAAAACCTGAAAGATAAGCGGTGCAAAAGCACTGATGACCCGTCTGAAATTAAGTTAGCTAATAAACCTACTTTCTCGACTAAAGCTAAATACCGTGAATGGTGTGCTAAGAAAGATACAGAGCATTGTTTTTATTCTTTGTTTGAGGGCTTGACCCCGACCTCAAGGATTGAGGGGGAAAACAAAATAGCAAAGATCTACGGACTAGTTTTGGATTTTGATGCGCCGCCTGATTGGAATAATATTGATGACATCATTAAATCAAAATGTGAGAAAGCATTACCCACATGGAGGACAAGGACACAAAGTGGGTATATTAGATTAGTAATGGAGTTTGAAGAACCTATTTCTATTCACCACACGTTAGTAGCAGCATTCTTTAAACAACTTAAATCGGTCTTACAGTTTAACAAAATCTTAGCTGGGTATGATTCTAAATCAGAACAAGCATCTCAATATTTTGAGTTAGGGTCTGACTGGGTAAACATGGGTGGGTTTATACCTAGCACAATAGTTCAAACAGCTTTGTTCAAAGCAGCAAAAGAAAAACCTCCTGAGTCTAAAGACACATCCATCCCGATAGAAATTATCAGTAAAGAAGTCCAAGAAAGATTTCCAGATAGGTGGATCGGTGATTTTGAGGTGGGTTCCCGTGGCCCTTTGTTTTGGTTAGATGACGGTATTGATCGAGAAGGTTGTCAGGTGTTTGAAGATGGGATGGTTGTATACTCTGATCGCGATAAAGGTTGGATGACATGGCGTGATATTTTTGGCCCTTCTTTTGTAAAAGATTTTGAAGAACAAAAGATGGGTAATCTTTTAGATGAGTATTGGTTTAATGGTAAACAGTTTTTTAAACAATTAGATGGGACTGCAAAAACTATCCCAAGAGATCAGCTTGTTCTAGAGCTAAGGCAGAGAGGCTTTAAGAACAAACCTAAGAAAGGCGAATTTGTTTCCGAAGTAGATTCAGCCATAATTCTGGTAAGTAATCAGAATCGCATAGACGAGATTGCCCCTGTTGTTTTCAGACGTAACAAAAGAATTGTGCCTTTTAATGGTATGCAGATCCTTAACAGTGCTACCGTAGAACCAATACACCCAGCAGAAGATGGAGACATTTTAGCATGGCCCTTCTTGAATAAATTTTTTGATCAGTTCTTTGTAGATTCAAAAGAGATTAGAACTAAGTATTACTTTTTTGCTTGGCTACAAAGATTTTATACAGCTTTCTTAAATAACAGAGAAGACCAAGGGCAAGCGTGTATTCTTGTTGGCCCCGCTAAACGAGGGAAGACACTAATGTCTAATAAAATTATCGCGGCACTCGTGGGTGGTTTTGCTGATGCTAGTGACTACCTGTCTGGGGGAACAAAATTTAATAAAGATTTAGGCCGAGCTGCTTGCTGGGTGATTGATGATACTGTTTCAGCAGCTTCTTTCCAAGATCAACGTAAGGCTACAGAACTAATTAAAAGAGGGGTAGCAAACCCAAAGATTCAATTCATGGCTAAATACGCAGACGCTGTCACACTTCCATGGGCAGGTCGAATTATACTGAGTCTGAATGATGACCCTAACTCTATGAGCGTCTTACCTACCATGGATTCTAGTAATAGAGATAAGATAATGGCTTTTAAAGTAGCTCAAGCACCCTTTAAATTCCCACCTAAACGAGAACTTGAAGCAACTATTGACGAGGAGTTACCTGCGTTTGCTAAGTTTTTAATTGATTGGAAACCCCCACAAGGCGTTATCGATGATGATCGCTTTGGGGTAAAAAGCTTTATTGATCGTAGTATATCTTACGCTGCTTATGATAACTCCAGCCGATCACAAGTTGCTGAGTTAATAGATTATTTTGCGAAGGCGTGCCGAGAACAAAATACAGAAATTACACAATGGCGCGGGACTATCACAGAATTTCAAGTAGCCCTTCACACATACAACAATGGCCGATCTCTAGGCGCTTCTAATAAATTAGAGTTTGTTCGCAACGGGTTATCTCACTTAGAAGATGTAGGTAAGTCCGATTCCAGTGTAAGACCTATTGAATCTATTGGAAAAGGATCCGGTAAAGTTTGGATAATTAATGTTACGCAGCCCTACGACATAGATTCTGACGAGGTTATTTCAACGAAGAAGCTCGCCGAAGTGTAGATATAGGGACATGGTAACCGTTTACTTTATACCTAAACCCGTGCCCATCAGATTCACCACGCTTTTTATAGTTAGCCTTAGTTTCAATAGCTCGGGCTGTAGCCCACCCAAGAAGCCAAGCAGTAGAAAAATCTTTGCTAACTCGTGTGAAGAAATATGCCTTTGCTTGTAGTTTTTTGTTGGCTCTACAATTAACTGAAGCTGTAAAATCAGGTTGAGGTATCGACGTGCAACTCTTGGATTTAACGTCTATTGTTTTTTTACCTAAGACATAATCATGTGTGAACGAAGTATCCCCAACATAATCAGCTTGGGGATACAACCGTTCAAAAGCAATCTCGCCTATAAAACCTGTCATCCTCCCCATACCTCTAGTAAATGAATTAGGCAATACCCCCAACGATTCACTGCGCTCGAAAGCTTCTTTAATATCATCCCCCGTTGGCGTAAAGACAAGCATTCCCTTGGCTCTAGAAAATTGATCCGGTAATTTTTTTCGGCTCATTCTAATCGTTTTAACAATCGCTCATAGGCAGGGAAAAAAACTTCATCCATACAACGGACTACAGCTTCTTGCTCAAATGTCTCACAAAAGCCTACACCTGATATACACAATGAAGCTTCCATAAGTTCATGCCTCAACGTCGTTAAGGTGTCCCGATTACTTAAATTATTATGGATAAATATAATTTTTCTTTCGTGGCTGTAGAAACCATAACAATCGTCATCCGAAAGATTTTTTCTGGAAATTTTAATCGTCTGCCCTGCGACGCGTATTGTTTTAGGTAAAGACATTATCCGTAATAAGAATTAATACCTGCCGCGTATACACCCGCTAGTTTAGAAATATCGGCGTGAATAAGTGCCACATCATTTTTATTGGATCCAAAGAAAGGTTCCGCGATCACAGCAGGGCACGGGGTCTTCCGCAAAAATAATGAGCCTCTACTCCCTTTCTTTTTAGGCTTTAAACCACGAGAAGCTAGTTCAGGATAAGCTTTATCCATAGCGTTCTTAAATTGAGTAGCTAGTGTTTTACCTCCGCGACTAGTCTCCCAATGTAACCACTCATGCCCAGTCGCTTTAGGACTAGCAGAATTAAAATGCAATTCAACACAGGCCGTAATACCATCCCGCTTCATCTTACGGGCCACATAATTCATAGCCCCAACATAACTAGATGCTTTGTAATCATTGTAGACCACATAGGGAACTTTAAGCATGGCTGTTATTAAGGGGATAAGCGCATTGTTAAACTCCCTTTCAGAAACAGAATTAATGTCCCATGCACCCTGATCCCCGTATCGTGAATGACCTATCGCAATCCCAATCATTTCTTTATGTCTTGTATGTAATACCGCCCATCAGAGCGTTTCACTATCTCTCTATTTTGTGACTTCTCATAGTCTTCTGCCTTTTTAATAGATTTATGTTTGATTCCTTTTAAGAGCATTCCTGTTTTAGGATGAACACTACCCTTGTGTTTGAACCAATCATTATCTTCAGGGTGCCACACCCATGCTTCAAATGCGCCTTTATTAAACCTGTCGGGAACCTTTCCTTTTGGCTTATCCGTAGGTTTAGCGAGTGTTAGCGGATACTTCTTTGAAAGCTCTGCACCTGTAGATTCGTCGTAGCCTCTTGACTCAGGATCAAATGCAAGCCAGTCACCTACTTTATCTATAAATGAATTAAGCGGCATCGTTTATTTACTTTTTAGCATTTTGTAAATTGTTACAGCAGCGACCGCGATGCCCCCAACAAGGGATAGGATCCGGAGCCAGTATTCAAGTTGATCTTGATATGATAATATAACGCCTATTGTTGGTGACACGGCTCCTATAAGGGGGACTATTAAACTGTCTTTCATCATTTTGATCCAATAATGATTGCTCTACGATAGCTATAATCACTGTGAAATTTGTGATCGTCGCGACCCACTACAACACCCTCATTAAACTGGTATGTTTCCCCCTCAATTAAACTAATCGTGGGTGGATCATACAGTGCGCTTGAGTTCACGGTGGAGTCGTTTCGCAATCCGCTCAAGCCGCAACTTTGCAGCAGGAGAGCCATCAGCAGCGAGATCATCAATTTCATCTTCAAGTTCATATACAAATCGTCGGTGTTTTAATTTTACATAGGACACGTATGCATGCAGTGCCGCAATAATTACTTTAATCATTCCTTAGATTTGCCGATATTTAACGCGGCCCATTCCAGCACGAGGTATAGCTTACGGACAATGCCGTCATCTTTAGGTGTAGGTGTAAGGGCGCAGATTGCGGAAGCAACAGCTACCACAGAGGTAGCAATTGAAATAAGACTTTCTTTGTTTTCTAGGATATAATTTAACATGTTTACATTAGGTTAGGGATTCGGGATCCAGATCCAGTTGGATCAAATTTAATAGTCGGTTTAGACGCGCCCCGATAAGCATCCTGTTCTTCTTCTAAAAGTTGCCTACAAACCTGCCAATGATAGGTGGCTCGTTCTAAATCTGCGTTGTCTTCAGCGACAGAACCTAGCAAGCCGTGCTTTAAAGCATTGAGGTTACTTGGACGAACGACATCATATGAGTTTATAAGTGGCTTAAAGCTCCTTTTAAGGAGTAACCGCATAGTCTTCTTAACTGTATTTGATGAGTCATTTCCCATCCTATAGCGGCGGTAAGCATTAACTTTGTTAGCTTCCTGAACAATAGCTAAATCTAATGTGTCGGAAGTATCGTTAACATTGACTGCCTGAACTTTTACTGGGGTAGATAAGGAAGAATCGCCGTTCCGTATTTCAGTGATCGATGTAAACTCAAGGGAAGAAGTTATGTTCGGGGCGGCTACAGTAGTAGCCGTGTCCAGATTAGGCTTGTAAGTATGGATGACCGGAGAGCTAGAGTTGTTAAGACCCGTTATTGAAATAAAATTCGTAGATGTTCGTGGGATCGTAGTGTCCGGAGCAATAGGGGTAATTAAAATATTGTAGGCTTTATCGGCCTCCAACTCATTAATCGTGGGAGAAAATCCATCGTCCACAATTCCATAATTAGCCAATGTAGTGCCATCATTGCTGCGCCCAGTTAAACGATAGTCATGAAATTGAGCCCTCGCTACAGCAGGGTCGTTATCGATCAAAGCAGAAAGAACGGATTCCGCTTCTTCAGGGAGAGTAAAGTTCTGGTCAGTAGACGAAATAGTTGTTTCATACGTCAGGTCTCTCCACATACCCATAGCGTATAGCCTTGGGAGAATAAGGTTTAATTGCTGAATAAAAGAAGAACCCACAGATTTATAGGGGTGCAAAGCTTCTTCAACTCCAGCTACGGTAAGTGTAGGCATAACCTACTTTAATGTAAATAACTCAGCCAGTCAAGGCGGGGCTAATCAGGTGGGTTGTCACACCTTTTCGGAGCATCTGAAGAAGGAACTTCTAAAATCTTAGCAATAGTCTGCGCCTGCGCGGCGTCTAATAACTGCCCTGACCATGCCGTGTTTTCCTGATATACGTTTACAGTTGAGGAATTTACTAATGGCACCGCAGCACCGGCAATATATTTGACCATATTATCTTCGTCTTGTGTAGTTACGGCGGTTACAAAATCAGAAGTAGTTATGTTTGTCCCTATGATTCCCTGCCCTGAAACCGTGCTTTGAACACCAGCTCCAGTAGTCGTGCAGTCTTGCACACTAGTTATTTGAACAGCACTGGTAACTCCCGTTACTTGAGTAGGGTCGTGGACATATATAACTTCGTCTGGTGCCGAAGGTTGTTCATCTTTAGGATAACCTAGAACCCAGTAACAAGTGCTGGATCCAGCACTTGTCGTAGAGGGAATACAAATCTCCACCCAATCTAGCGTCCGTTCAGCTCCCCCAGCCCACATCGTGCTATGCGGGGTGCCTTGAATCATGTTAGAATTAACGGTTCCACCGCGAACATAATCATTACCTACACTAGCTGAGACTACCACATTATCAGCAGTTGAAGTTCCCCCTGTCCAAGCACCACCAGAATTAGAATCGGAAAAATTAGTGACTGTCACATTATTAACTACGGACCTAAGAGACCACTCACTAATCACTGATGTCGTAGACGAGCCTGTTGTGGGGGTAGTTAAAACTGGGACAGTTTGTATCTGCCGCCTAGCATATTCTATATACGGTATATCCTTTACCGAATTTACTAAACCATCTTCTATAATTGCTATTCGTGTAGAAGATGCAGATTCTCCAGTTGGTATGTTAGTCCGTTCACATTTCCATTCTTTATCATAACCGTTTCCCGTTACGACAATTTCACTTGCTGCACTTTTGTTAAACCCAGCTTCATCCTCCCCAGCATACTTAACCTTAATACGAGCATCATTGCAGAATACCGCTGGATCCTCATAATCATCACTCTCGGTATCTGAGCCGGTATTACTTAAAGTGCGTCGGCCTCTTATTGTTCTTAGTTCTTTATAGTCGGCAGCTAGGACGTGGGAACGATAAACATTTTTCCCATCACCTATATTTTTAAGTTTATTATAACCTGTGTTCCAAATTAACGGACCTCTTATCCCCATCAGCGACCCCATTAATCTAGCCTGCCTACCTCCAGTAAACTGGTGCCTATCCATCTTACCATCTTTAAAATAGCAAATGGG
>Ga0315315_10007140_pt1 | contig 10338 bp, 5 predicted proteins | sample M140m3416metaG_FD_203699 | JGI IMG/M metagenome (GOLD analysis project Ga0315315, IMG submission 203699) | Ammonia-oxidizing marine archaeal communities from Monterey Bay, California, United States - M1 40m 3416 | ecosystem: Environmental > Aquatic > Marine > Intertidal zone | place: USA... | reverse complement strand
TTACCCCCTTTATTGTTTTCCCCGGCCCCCTTATAATTTTGAGGGGTAAAAAAACGGAAGGAAAGTGTGGTAAAAAAACGGAAAAGGGGGTAAAAACGGGGATTTACCCCGTGCTGCAGCCAACAGACTATTGTGATGAGTGAGACTAGAGTAGATGCCAGGGGACAGACAGGTCTTTCAAATCAACATAATAAAAAACCCCCATAAAAATCACACCCAACGCTTCAAGCTCCAACGGCGACACACTTCTTGAACAGCATTCCGAGGTAAAATGCCCTTAAGATCGGCAGCGTTCGTCGCCATTTCGGCGGTGGCACTCAATCATTGTGATGCCTTCATCGTAGGCGAACCCAATCCGGCGCCAATTTCTTCCGTTGCTTTCCGACCTGTCACCCCCATCGTTAATTCGAAACATTTGGAACGCCTCACACCTCTAAACGCCATCATCGATGTACCTATGGGTTTCTTCACTACCATTGGCCTATCCTTTGGCGTGCTGAACGGTATCTTGCGGCCTGTCAACAGGCAGGTCCTAGAGGAGCGAGCATGGCAGCGCCGCCTGGACGAGGCACGGAAAGTCAGCCTTGAGGAGGATCCAACTCTAACGGAGCTCGATCTGATCCGGGAAGAGGCCGAGAACCTCGCGAGCCCATACGGAACTGATGCAATGGAAAGGAGGGAGCGAGCGGCCCGGAGGGCGAGAGTTGCGACATTGGAACGGGAGGACGACTTTGGCAGCAGAAGTTCGCGAAGAGAGGGTTACAGTGGCCCGTCGGATGATTCGGAGTACGTTCCTATGACGGACGAGGAGATTGAGGATTTTGAAGCCGAATATGGAGTAGAATATGATCCATACTACGATGAGCCGTTTGAGGAGGATGAGCTTCCAGAAGATAGCAAATTTTACACGGATGGCTTGTTCCTGGATCGCCGTTATGAGAATGGCGAAGTTTTCTACTGGGACGATGACATTGGCATGTACTGGCGTCAGGGATGCAAGCCGCGCATAAAGAAAACATGGAATTTTTAAATGCAATGGTGGGCAGAAATATGCTTCCCGAGAGGCAAGACACGATTGGGCGCTCTCAATAGCGATAGATATATCATGAACAAAGGTTAGGCAACTGCAAGTCAAGAACAGGTACGAAAGAGGCAGCACCTACTAAACATATTTATTCGCATCTGAGGCAGCACCAAATAAGCACGTTTATTCGCATTCTGACGGCAGAATGTCACGTTCTTGTATCTATTTATCGCGTAGGTAGAAGGATCAAGTCCAACTGCAATTCTCAGCCGGTGTTCCAAGCCATACCGAGAAGGTCTCATTGTAGTCCTTAAGTTATTTCGATCGACTTCAGTAGACGACGAGTTATAAAATATTACATCTTGGAAATTTCACCGAGCTTGTTCTTAACCGCACATTCATCCAGGGCATCTCTCAAGGCGGTGCATTGCTTCCACGATCGAGGGTTGTCAGTCAGACACTGCTGGTACGAATCCATGCTCTCGGCGCAATTAGCCCGCACTCCCGCAAACGTTGCCGACGTGCACCCCTCGAGCTGTTCCTGCTCAGCCACCAGCTTCCCCGGGTGAAGTTTTCGCCGCTTTCCATCGGTGTAGTTCGCCATCGCCTTGTTGCAGCACATTGCGTACACCTTCAATGTGTTCAGATGGGGCAAGGAGGTATAGGTCAGGTGAGGAAGATGTCAAAGAACAAAACATATTTTGCCATAAATGTAGGTGTTCTTTGCAGCACCATTTGAAAGGTTCCCAGCAATGGCGTACTTCGTTCGCATGGGTTCTTGCCAAGAACATCAAAACGAATCCATGGCACCAACTGACACTAAGGGCGGCATCATTAAGTTGCATATGGTTGCCTCAACCTCGTCGCCGCAAACGGGTAGAGTGCCCATCCCATACGGAGATTCTAGACAATCTAACTAACACGACCAACAGACACTCACGCTGGAAATGGCGTTCAGCTCAGCTGAAGTGAGCACTGGGGCAGGAGTGGCGGTGCTCATGATTGGAAATATAATGTGACTGCAGAAGCCGTTGCTTTTGGCTATGAAGCGAACAATGAAAGGTTGGTGGCGGCCGAATGAGTTGAGGCGGACAGAGGAGCAGGGAGCGGATTGACCGACTGCGGTACCAGCTTTTACAGCTGCAATTAATACTAGCTACTAGTGGGAGTATGCTTACTACTAAGTACTTGCTCTATTATGCATACTAGACTAGAGTAGTATTAGTACTCTCGTACTAAGTAGTATGCATAATACTTTGCATACTACTCTCTAGAGTAGTATGCATAGTATGTGCATATGTATATTGTATGCATATTATGCATAATACTAGCTAGAGTACTTTGGATACAATGTGCATACCACACACTTCTTGTACTACAGTAGCTATGCATGGAGCACTACTAGAGTATGAATACTATGCATACTACTCTCGTATGCATACTACCTAGTACTCTAGTAGTATGCAAACTAGCTAGTAGTATGCAATTAGGAGGAGTACTCTACGAGCTCTTATTATTAGAGTACACGTACGAGCTCGTATGCATGGTATATAGAATCTTACCTCGTAATATTATTATATACTATGCATACTACACGTGTACTCCTAGTAGCATCCATACAGAATTTATGTATGTATGTATGTATGTATGTCATACGGCTCGTATGCATAGTATTATGCATACTTAGTACTCCTATTACAACATCTACGTATGCATGCATACGCTCGTCGTATTAGTATGCACAGGAATTCCACGGAGCAGCAGCCGAGTATTTCATCGACGCCACAAAGCAAAGAGCATCATGCTCTCTCTGAGCGTCCTCTCTGCCGGCGGCCGGGCTGCGGCCTCCGCCACCCGCGTGCAAAGGTAAGGTCCGCACAAATGATTTGGAAGGCAACTGTTTCCGGCAAGGGCGCGTGGCTCCAGCATAGGCGGCCAGCCACGCAGTTGGTTGTCGGCTGTCGGTGCGGCGTTCGCTGAATTCCTTTAAAGCACACTACCCTGACAAAGTATGTACGTAGCTACGTAGCTTATCCATACGTCGTCTGTATAGACGATACGGGTCCATCCAGAACTAACTTACCCCGTAACGTCCCATATTACAACCAATTCTCTGAACCACAGCCGGAAAATGGGCATGGGTCCGCAATGGCTAACCAAAAACAAATACGTCGAGGAGTGGAACGGCCGGAGAGAAATCACGGAGAAGGCTTTCCAGGCCACTGGTGGCAACGTCGCCAACATTGTGATCTGCGCTGCAATCATTCCCCTTGGTGTTTACTGGCTGGGCCGATCCGAGCTGGAAAATCAGGGCGATCGGAGGTACAAAAATATGTGCTAGCTATTTGCATGAATCTTGGACGAGAAAGGGGTATTGCGGGACGAGATGCCATTCCTGATTCAGATTCGATCTATACTCCAGATAAAGAACATGATTTATGAGGAAAAGATTAACTACTAACTAGTATGCATACTAGCTATGAGCTCGTAGTATGCACGAGTACGAGTACGCGAGTAGATGAATATTCTCCATACTACACGTGGTGTACTAGCTCTAGTACTATATAGGATACTATGCATACTACTACAGTAGTATGCGTAGTAGCATGCATTCTACTAGTCTAGCTAGTCTATTGAGTATCCATATTATGCATACTAGAGAGTACTGTATGCATACTAATATACTGTAGTAGTAGTAAGTACTACTAGAGTAGTATGCATAATATGCATACTAGCTATTACTAGAGTAGTAGTACGAGCTCGTTTACGAGCTCGTCGTTAGCTGATAGGCGTATATAATCGCTTGCTGATGGGTTATGGGCCGGACAACCAAGGGGTAGGGTCATTTCGTACAAATCGACATGATGCAAGCGAGCCACGCCTCATTTTTTGGCGCGCGCTACAGCAGGTGATACGAAGACCACGAAAAAAAAACATGCGCGATTAGCTAGATGGTGTCACTGTGCCAGTACACGCAATGCGGGTCCGATCTTAAGAAAACTAACTACTCCAAGTGAAGATGTGACTTGCATTGGTATTACATACATAAAACAAACATCAGCTTTTGCTCCTGCCAGACGAATAGGACACCCCCTGTCTGTTTATATTCCGGGGAAGGTGAGAGAGACGCCGTTCCCACCCCTTCAGCTTGACTGACCGACCGATGTCTTCCCTTCTTGTTGCTCATACCGTATCCTCTCTCTCTGTCTCGCTATCCTTCGCCTTTCAGAGTTGGTCTATTTATGTCACTGACTGGAACTTGGGAAGTGATAGATCACAGCATGTCAGGAGACGGGTTGCACAATCACCACGCTGTGGCAAAGTGCCTTGACCCTGAGGTGAGTCGATGGATTTGACCTAGCAAATGGGTGATGCTTGGCGGCTACATTGCAGCGGAATTCATGACTGGCACCGCACGGCACTCTCATCAATACCCACACATCATAATTGAATGTTCACAAATTGAATCCACAGGGTAAAGCAGCCTTCCTCCACCTCGCCGATGGGTCATCCCCACTCAAGGCAAGATCATTCGGCGCCGATGTTTCAGTTTCAGGCGAGGTTGTGTTCAACACTGGCATGGTTGGATACCCCGAGGCCCTGTCCGACCCGTCGTATCGCGGTCAGATTCTCGTTCTAACTTATCCTCTCGTCGGGAACTACGGAGTCCCTGACGAGTCCATTGTAGACGAATACGGCCTTCCCAAATATTTTGAGTCCAGTGAAATTCATATCGCTGCCCTCGTCGTTTCTTCTTACTCCTGGGAGCACTCGCACTGGGCCGCTCGAAAGTCTCTCTCTAAGTGGCTCATTGAAAACAACACCCCCGGGATCTACGGCATCGATACCCGCGAGCTCACAAAGAATATCCGCGAGCATGGAGCCCTCCTAGGCCACGTTGAGCTTGGGCCCAAGGACGGAGTTCCAATGTCCTTCTCCACCGATATCATTGATGACCCCAACAAACGGAATCTCGTTGCCGAGGTATCCACCAAGGAGATCAAGGTCTACGGTGAGGGCAATAATCCCTGTATCATTGCCTACGACTGCGGAATGAAGTACAACATTATCCGCTACTTTGTGAATACCCACAAGGTCAAGCTCGTCGTCGTTCCATTCGATTACGATCTCGAGGCTAACTCAAGTAATATTGGGTGGGAGGGTCTCTTCCTCTCCAACGGACCTGGCAATCCCGAGATGTGCGGCGAAACCATCAAGTCCATCAAGTATGCCCTCGCGCTCGAGCCCGCTCGTCCAATCTTCGGCATCTGCCTCGGTAACCAGCTCCTCTCCCTCGCCGCCGGGGCCAGTACCTATAAGCTAAAGTACGGCAATCGTGGTATGAACCAGCCCTGTATCGACCTTCGCACTGGTCGGTGCTATATCACTCCCCAGAACCACGGCTTCGCTGTCGACTCCGACTCCCTCCCTCCCATGTGGAAGTCTCTCTTCATTAACGCCAATGATCTATCGAATGAAGGCATTATCCATACCCACAAGCCGTTCTTCTCTGTTCAGTTCCATCCCGAGGCCAGCGGCGGGCCCACCGACACGGCCTTCCTCTTCGAGAAGTTTGTTGGCCACGTCAAATCTGTACCTCAACCTATTGTACTCATGGATGGTCTCAGTTACAAGCGCAAGGCGTACAAGAAGGTACTGCTTGTTGGCTCGGGTGGGCTTAGCATTGGCCAGGCTGGAGAGTTCGACTACTCCGGCAGCCAGTGCATCAAGGCTCTCAAGGAGGAGGGTATCGAGGTGATTCTTATCAACCCCAACATTGCCACCGTCCAGACTTCGCAGGAGAAGGCGGACTACTCCATTGGGGCCGACAAGGTTTACTTCCTCCCCATCAATCCTAAGGTCGTCATGGATGTGATTCACAAGGAAAATCCTGATGGCATAATTGTATCAATGGGCGGCCAGACGGCTTTGAATGTCGGAGTCGAGCTCTGGAATGCTGGAGAGCTACAGAAGGCTAATGTGGAGGTTCTCGGGACCCAGATCCCCGTCATTGAGGCGACTGAGGACCGCGAGATCTTCAGCGAGAAGCTTAAGGAGATCGACGAGACAATTGCACTGTCATACAGTGCAACAAATATTGAAGAGGCCGTTGAAGCTGCCAACAAGATTGGTTTTCCTGTTCTTGTCCGCGCGGCGTTCGCTCTGGGAGGTCTCGGATCCGGCTTTGCCAACGACGAGAACGAGCTCAAAGCCCTTGCTGCGAAGGCGTTCGCTACTAGCTCCCAAATCCTCATTGACCAGGACCTCCGTGGCTGGAAGGAGCTCGAATATGAGGTTGTCCGTGACTCTAGCGATAACTGCATCACTGTCTGCAATATGGAGAACTTTGACCCTCTCGGAGTTCACACTGGCGATTCTATTGTTGTTGCACCCTCTCAGACTCTGACCAATAGCGAATACTTCATGCTTCGCAAGACCGCCCTCAAGGTTGTCCGCCACCTCGGCATTGTAGGAGAATGCAACATCCAGTACGCGCTTCATCCCGAAAGCGAGCGCTACTGTATCATTGAGGTCAATGCGCGTCTTTCCCGATCGTCCGCGCTCGCTTCCAAGGCCACGGGCTATCCTTTGGCCTACGTTGCGACTAAATTGTCGCTGGGGAGGGATCTTGTATCCATTCGAAACTCAGTTACGAAGATCACCACCGCTTGCTTTGAGCCGAGCCTCGACTACTGCGTTCTTAAGATGCCTCGCTGGGACCTCAATAAGTTCCAGCGCGTCAGCAAAAAGCTCGGATCCTCAATGTTGAGTGTTGGCGAGGTCATGGCAATCGGTCGGACCTTTGAGGATGTAATGCAGAAGGCATGCCGCATGGTGAATCCCGCACTTAATGGCTTGTCCGGACAAGATTCTGGGTTGGTTCTTGACGAGTCCAAACAGTCGCTCGAGGAGCAGCTACGTATTCCGACCGATACCCGGCTTTTCGCTGTGCAGGCAGCTCTCGAGAAAGGCTGGAGCGTCGACAAGGTCCATTCTCTAACCAAGATTGACCGTTGGTTCCTTAGCAAGCTCAAGAACATTGCAACCATGAGGCAGGCGTGCCTCGACAAGAATGGTCTTGAGGATCTTGTCAGCGAGAATGGCTCAGAACGCCTGCGTTCGCTCAAGATGGCTGGCTTCAGTGATCGTCAGATCGCTATGTACTGCGGAGCTCCTTCTGGTCTTATCGGAGAGGCGAAGGTTCGTATGTTCCGGAAGCAATTTGGCGTGGTGCCATTTGTGAAGCAGATCGACACCCTCGCTGCCGAATTTCCCGCACAGACCAACTATCTATACATGACCTACTCTGGAGACTCAGATGACATCCCCAAGGCTAAGCACACCTCATATGTGACTCTCCCCGGAATTGACACTAAACCAGCCGTTCCCAGTTCTCCTAGGGTAGGATCAAGGCTTGGAGGGGAGACAATTGAGGATGCTAAGGAGCGTGGTGTCATGGTTCTAGGTTGTGGAGCTTACTGCATTGGGTCGAGCGTGGAATTCGATTGGTGCGCTGTCTCGGCTGCCCGTCAATTGCGACGTGATGGTTTTAAGAGCATAATTGTCAACTACAATCCCGAAACCGTCAGTACCGATTATGATGAGAGTGACAGGCTGTATTTTGAGGAGCTCACTCTCGAGCGTGTGCTTGATATCTACGAGAGAGAGGCGGCGACAGGAATTATTGTTTCTGTCGGAGGACAGATCCCCAACAATCTTTCTGGCCCTCTTGCTGATTTTGGCGCCAACATTCTCGGTACTTCCGCGCGGAATATCGAGCGCGCCGAGGATCGTAATCAATTTTCTGACCTTTTGGACAGTATGGGTCTGAAGCAGCCCGAGTGGTCCGTTCTCAGTTCAAAAGATGAGGCCGTTGATTTCGCGAACGATGTCGGCTTTCCCGTTCTCGTCCGTCCTAGCTTTGTGCTCTCTGGTGCCGCCATGCGCGTAGCTACGGACGAGAGCCAGCTGAGGAACTTCCTCGGCCTAGCTGCGGACGTTGCGGCTGACAAGCCCGTAGTCGTCACCAAGTTCATTCTGAACGCAAAAGAGATTGAGTTTGATGCAGTCGCGAACAACGGTACTATCCTCAACTATGCCATTGGCGAGCATCTGGAGAATGCGGGTGTCCATAGTGGAGATGCTACTGTTATTCTACCTGCTCAAAGTCTTTTTGTTAACACCATCCGCCAGGTCAAACGCTACGCCTCGGCCATCGCGGCAGCTCTCAAAATTACTGGCCCCTTCAACATTCAGTTTATGGCGAAGGACAACTATGTCTCGGTTATCGAATGCAACTTGAGGGCCAGCCGCACATTTCCTTTTGTATCAAAGACGCTCCAGAACAACTTCATCTCACTAGCGACCAAGGCCATGTGTGGCATTCCTGTCAAGCCGTACAGAATCTCCCTGCTAGATATCGATTACGTTTGTGTCAAGGCTCCTATGTTCTCCTTCACTCGCCTTCGCGGCGCCGATCCGACGCTTGGCGTAGAGATGTCCTCGACTGGCGAAGTCGCCTGCTTCGGGGACAATGAACATGTTGCATTCATGCAGGCCATGCTTGCAGCCAAGTTTAAGCTCCCCGAAAAAAATCGTTCTATCCTGCTATCCATTGCCAGCGAGAACTTCCGCACGGAGTTCGCACCGAGCGTTAAGGCGTTGCACAAGCTTGGCTACAAATTGTACGGTACTACGGGAACGGCAGCCTTCTACAAGGAGCGCAATGGTCTCGACCTCATCGTTTGCAACAAGCCTGCAGACGAAGATGATGAGAATGAACACGGCGCGCTCTCTGCTCTCAAGGAGATAAAGGAGGGTCGGGTTGATATGCTCATTAATATCAGCGAGGGAACTACTCAGAAAGATGAAATTTCCGCTGGTTACGTTATGCGGCGCGCTGCGGTTGACTTTGACGTCAGTCTTGTCACCAACGTCAAGTGCGCAATCGAAATTACTGAGTGCCTTGAGCGCGGGATGGACAAATTTGAGGCAAAGCACCTGGGCGAGTTTTACAAGTTGCCAATGATTGGCTACAACTCACTACAAACCTAATATCAGGTCAATTATCGATAATACACACGGAAATCGGGTGGCGGGGGGGGAGCACCTGAGCACATACAACATAACCCTTAAGCTAAGACGTATGCATACCATTCATTAGATAAGCGCATTATTGCATCATGTCAGTAATCATCAGCACCGGAGCTCTCATCAATGTATACATAGGCTGCCTCCATATCGATGACTTCAACATCGTCAGCACTATTGATTTCTGGCTGGAGAATAAGCGAGTAGTCTTCAATCCCGCTAGTTTGCCGTGTTCCCATTTGTAGCGCAAGATCGCCCTGCTTGGCACCGCAGTCGCTCTTTTTCAGCCTGGTGTCATTGCCAAAAGAGGTGGCCGCGCACAGACTCTTCATCAGGAGCGCCCCCATAAAAATCACCATTCCGGCGACATGTTCCCAGGTACACGTGTTGTGGAAGATGGCAAAGGACAGGAAAAGTGTCACGGCCTTGCGGGCCGTAGAAGTGATGGACATGCTCAGGGCACCAAAGCGCTTTGTGATGGCGCCGGCGGCCGATGATCCGAAGAGGCCCGTCACCGAGAATAGAAGCAGGACGCCGACCTTCCTTGGGATGGTCCAAATCGTCCGATCTTGGTCCAGGGCGCCCGAGCCGATCTCCTTCACAGTTCCGGGCTGAAATAGAAAGTATCTGATGCCGAGAACGAGCTCGCCCTTTGCGTAGGTGACAGCTGTCATCGCGAGGAAGGCGATGAAGTACAACTGGAGCTGGAACTCGTCCTGCCCCACCGAATATTCTCTCATGACGATCTCCGACTTGTTCTGCAAGACGCCATCGCACGTTAGCGAGACAACGAGCATCATGACGCCCAAGGGATGAAAGATTGCGCTGCTGCGCATGTCGGCGTGGAGAAAGATGCCCAAGCCCACGACGAGAAGGACCACGGCGACGTAGTCCCGAGGGCGGTACTGCTTCTTCCCGATGAGAACGCCGAGGACCATGGTGAAGACGACTCGAGAGGACTTGATCAGGGTCTTGGCGGGATAGTTGAGGAACTGCATGGCGAGGTTCGTCATGCCCAGATCGACCGCGCGCAAGACGGACAGGACGACGTAGGTGAGGAGAGGGACCCCGCCGTCGCCCGCGGTCCAGATCCCGGACCGCCTGACGCGAATGCGGGGGCAGGGCAGCGCGGACGTGGCCCGACCCGCGACCGCCGGTGAGATGGGAGTGGCCCCCCCCCCCCCCCCCCCCCCCCCGGCCCCGCCCCACCCCCCCCCCCCCCC
>Ga0315315_10007136_pt1 | contig 10343 bp, 7 predicted proteins | sample M140m3416metaG_FD_203699 | JGI IMG/M metagenome (GOLD analysis project Ga0315315, IMG submission 203699) | Ammonia-oxidizing marine archaeal communities from Monterey Bay, California, United States - M1 40m 3416 | ecosystem: Environmental > Aquatic > Marine > Intertidal zone | place: USA... | reverse complement strand
GCCGCCGCACCAAAGGCCGCCGCACCGAAGGCTGCTGCACCGAAGGCTCCTGCACCGAAGGCTGCACCAAAGGCCGCGCCTGTACAGACCGCTGCACCTGCCGTGAGCGGCAAGACTCTGGCCACACCAGCAGTCCGCTCCTACGCACGCGAGCACGGCCTGGATATCAACGCAGTAGCAGGCTCAGGCAAGGACGGACGCGTCACCAAGGGCGACATCGACAGTCACCTGACTGGCGCCATTCGTGCACCAGCAGCACTCGAGTTCAGCGCCGTCGACTCTCCCGGATACCCCCGCGCGGACGAGGCCGTGAAGATCATCGGACTGCGTCGCAAGATCGCAGAGAAGATGGTCGAGTCCTATCGGACGATTCCTCACTTCACCTACGTCGAAGAGGTCGATGCCACTCGGCTGGTCGGGCTCAGGGGTGCACTCAAGGGTGCAGCCAGAGACAAGGGAATCAGCCTCTCATACCTCCCCTTCATCATGAAGGCATTGGTTCGGGTGTTCAGGGAATTCCCAACAGTGAACGCCAATATGGATGAGGACTCCTTCACCCTGAACGTTCGCGGAGAGGTCAACATCGGCATCGCCACGGATACGCCACAGGGCCTGTATGTTCCGGTAATAAAGAACGTCGAGTCCAAGAGCCTCATGCAGCTGGCTCATGAGGTCGTCGAGATCACTGAGCGAACCCGAAACGGCACCGCAAGCATCGATGACTTCCGAGGCGGGACCTTCACCATCACGAGCGTAGGCAACATCGGCGGACGGTTTGCGACACCGATCATCAACCATCCAGAGGTCGCCATCCTCGGCGTGAACCAGATTCATGATCGCCCGATGGTTATCGATGGTGAAATCGTCGCTCGGAAGATGATGTATCTCTCTCCTTCCTTCGACCATCGCGTCCTCGACGGCGCCGTCGCTGCCCGATTTGTCGCGGCACTCAAGAGCGTCCTTGAGACACCAGAAGTGCTCTTGGTGGAGGGCCTGTGAGTAAGGCGCTGCACGCTGCAGAGGCCGAGCTATCGGCCCTGTGCTCACCCACCCACGCGATTCCTCTGGGTCCGCTCGCCCCTGTGGTCGACGGCGGCTTCAATGGAATGAAGAAGAGCGACTGGATTGTCTGCGGCTCCCGAGAGCGCATCGGTGCAGTCCTCCGCGGAGCGACTGCAGAGCGCCTGGTGAACGGTAATGCCGGCGCACGCCCCTACAAGGTGGCACCCGTCTCTGATGCTCCCGGAAACCGTGCCCTCCACGCCGTGGGCTTAGCGCTCGGCTCAAATGCTCCAGTCCTGTGCTTTTTGGGCTCCGCGTCTACAGCCAGTGGCGCCTTCCATGAAGCCCTGAATGCAGCGACCCTGACAGGCGCCCCCGTCATCTTCCTGGTGTCCATCACACCCATCAAGGATGACGCTCCTGTCGGTCGACAGACTGCAGCATCACCACTCGAACTCGCGAAGAGCCATGGTCTGACCACTACAGAAGTGTCGGCCAAGGCCTCAGACATCAAGACCGCAGTGAGCAAAGCTCGCAAGGCGGCCACACCCACTTTGATACAAGTCCTGTTGGAGCTTTGAAAATGAAGACACTGAAGACAAACACCGTTGTCGTGGGCGCTGGGCCTGGTGGCTACCCATGTGCGATTCGCCTCGGACAGCTCGGGATCGAGACCCTGTGTATCGAGAAGGACAACTGGGGCGGCGTGTGCCTCAATGTGGGCTGCATTCCATCCAAGGCGCTGATCACCGCCGGCAAGCGCATGGATGAGATCCGCAAGGCTGACACCATGGGAATCACCGTGGGCGAGCCCAGCATCGACATGGTCAAGCTCCAGAGCTGGAAGCAAGGCATTGTCGACAAGCTCACCGGTGGCGTGGCTCACCTGCTCAAGTCCAACAAGGTACAGACCTTGAAGGGCACGGCGACCTTCACCGGACCCAAGACACTCGAGGTCGACACTGCAGACGGCAAGGTCAAGGTTGAGTGTGAGAACCTCGTGATCGCCACAGGTTCACGCCCCATTGAGATCCCTGGCTTCTCCTACGCTGACGCACGCATCTGCGACTCCACCAAGGCTCTGGCTCTGAGTGAAGTACCCAAGCGTGTGGTCGTCATCGGCGGAGGCTACATCGGACTCGAGCTGGGACAGATGCTCAGGAAGGTGGGCTCAGAGGTCACCGTCGTCGAGATGGCAGATGACATCATGCCTGGCTTCGACAAAGACGTCGTGAAGCTCCTCAGCCGTAAGCTGAAGAAGAGCGGCATCACCGTCCATCGCAACACTGCAGCCAAGGGCTGGGAAGAAGGTGAGGACGGCGCCATCGTGAAGGTCGAAGGGCCGAAGGGTCCAGTCGAGATCCCTGCAGATGCCATCCTCGTGACAGTCGGACGCCGACCCAACACAGAGGGCCTCGAGGCCACCGGAGTCGAGATCGGTCCGGGCGGGCAGATCGTCGTCGACTCCCAGCTCAAGACCAATGTCCCTGGCGTCTACGCCATCGGGGACGCAGCAAAGGGGCTCATGCTCGCGCACAAGGCCTCCCATGACGGCGAGATCGCTGCCGAGGTTATCGCCGGCCACAACGCCCACAACGACGCGAAGACCGTCCCCGCGGTGGTCTTCACCGATCCTGAGATCGCGACAGCAGGAATGATGGAGCACGAGGCGAAGGCTGAGGGCTACGAGGTCAAGATCGGCAAGATGCCATTTGCTGCTCTCGGCCGTGCCCTCACCACCAACGACACAGACGGCTTCTTCAAGGTCGTACTCGACGCTGAAGACGACCGTGTCCTCGGTGTCGCCATCTGTGGCCCGCATGCCTCTGATCTCATCTCAGAGTGTGCCCTCGCCGTCGAGATGGACGCCGAGGCCATGGACATTGGACTCACGATTCATCCCCACCCCACTCTGGGTGAGGGCGTCATGGAGGCCGCCAAGGCGGCACTGGGCCAGGCCATCCACGTGGTGAACCGATAGCTCAAGCGTTCTTTGCTGCTCAGTCCGTCATGCGACGGCGCAGACCGACCAGCCCCAGGAGCATCAAGCCAATCCAGCCCTGCCCTGAGCTTGGCGCTGCGCTGCAGCTGCAGCCACCCTTGTCATCCTCTGGCATCACAGCAACAGGCGGCGAGTAGCTGAGCGCACCGTCAGATCCTGTGTCATCTCCAGAGCCAGAAGAACCGCCTGAGCCACCTGAGCCGCCTGAGCCGCCGCTGGACTCATCGACCAGCTGTGCACTCCAGCTGTAACTAAACTCGGTTCCACTGTTCCAGTTGTAGTTGTAGCCCTGCGCATCTTCATCGACAGGCGAGACAATCAAGTGGGCTGTGGCGCTGCCGTCGAAGGGCACCGTGGCCACCCCAGTTCCGTTGCTGTCGAGGTCGAAGATCGTGTAGTGCTCGAGTGTGTTCTCACCAACAGAGAGGACCGCATTCCATCGATCAGCGCTGTTGGATCCATCAAAAGAGACCTCGAGGTACTTTCCTGAGCGACCCTCATCAGCATCAAACTCGATGATGTTCATCCCCAAGCTCTGAGGCTCGTCTCTGTTTGACTCCCCGTCATTGGGCAACGATCGCACTGTCTCAGACCGTGCCGCATCAGTGAAGAACATCCGGTCGCGGTAGTTCATGACTGATGTATGAGCCATGAACTCACCCATCAGCTCGTCAAAGTCATAGCCGAGGTCATCGATGACATCGGGCATCCACGCACAGTACTGACAGCTCATCCCGAGCGTCTCTTCCCATGTCGCACGCACCAGCTCATTGCCGCCGACATGCTGGTCGAGGAACATGCCCCAGACACCCATGCCGTAGGTGTGCCAGAACAGATCTTGATCGTTGGAGTTCCCCTTGAATGAGTTCATTCCCAGGTTCGGGGTCTGCGCAAACATATAGATTGCCGTCGCCCAGTCATTCAGCGACGGGTAGACGAGATCCTCTACCCAGGTCGCGGTGGCTTCCCACCACCAGAACTCATGTGCAAAACCATAGCTGTACTGGACGGCGTGATGGAGCTCGTGACAAGCCATGGTCTTGTACCAAGAACCAGAACTAAAGGATCCGGTGCTCGCGACCACATAGGGAAGGTACCCCACCCCGCACGCATCCACCGTCGTGTAGGCTCCCGCGCCGCTGCCTCCCAGGTCCTCAACCATCACGAGCATGAGGTAGCTGTTGCTGCCTGTCGGCTTCCGCCAGCCAAGCTCGTTGATCTCTACTTCCCAGCTCTCCTCGAGCGAGTCAGCAAAGTTCTGGGCCTGTGAGGTGGTGATCGCACCATCGTCCCACTGCACACTGAAATTCTCTGTGTTGATCACATTGTCTTTCTGCACACCCCAGCATGAGGCTGTGCCTCCACTCGGCGGGGGCGGATTGACGGTCAAGGGCTCGAAGAGGTCATCCTTGAATGGTGCCAGGTCCGCAGTGATCTGAGCGCGCTCTGCTGGCTCGAGATCGCTCCAGTTGCGCTTGAGATCTTGAATGAGTCCCGTCAGACACATGCCTCGCTCACCCGGCTTGTGCTCGTGGAGTCCCTCCATGTGGGAGTGATACTGCTCCAGGACGGCCTGCCGTCCCATCAGCGGTCCAGAATCAGGAACAGCCGCGACGGCCGTGTTGATTAAAACCGCGATCCATATCAAGACCATGTCTCCCCCAAGCACTGTTGTTGCGTCCCATCTTCCCCCATGAGAGTGCACTTAGAGTCAGCAAGCTGTCAATGGTTTACGGGCTTCCCGCCAAGCTTCGGTTAGACGCCAAAACATGAGAGCTGTATTCATAGCGATGGAAGGCCTAGATGGCTCGGGTGGCACCACACAGACCAAGCTGCTCGCCGAGTGGTTTCTTTCTCGTGGTCAGTCCGAGGTTCACACAACTTGTGAGCCCAGCACGGGTCCTGTCGGGCGCTTCATCCGAGAGACTCTGAATCCTGCACATCCTTCAAGTGTAATCGGTGACTCTGTACTGCCGTTCCTGTTTGCTGCAGATAGACGGGACCACCTGGACCGCGAGGTCATCCCGGCACTCCAGCGCGGGGCCGCCGTCATCACCGACCGCTACTACCACTCCAGCCTCGCCTATCAGTCACTTGCCGTCGGCTTGCCGACCGTCGCTGACCTCAACGAGCGCTTCCGAGCTCCAGACATCACTCTCTTCTTAGATCTCGAGCCAGAGACCAGCCTCGCGCGAATCGAGGCCCGCGGTGAAGCCATGGAGCGCTTCGAGGCGCTGGACAGGCTCCGTCAGATTCACGAGTCTTACTACGCTGTCCTGGTTCACTGCAGAGCCAAGGGTGAGCACATCGTCCGCATCCCGGCTGATGGCACCGTCGAGGAAGTTCACGCACTCGTGGTGGCTGCGGTCGAGGCGACCCTCACGGAGCTCGGTTGAGGGTCATCAACCTCGGGCGCATCGGCTACGAAGATGCTGTTGCTGAGATGCGCACGGTCCTGACTCAGCGGATTGAGGGTGCAATTCCCGACACACTGCTCATCTGTGAGCACGAGCCCGTCTACACAGTTGGCCGTACACGGGGTGCCGAAGACAACATCCTCAACCCGCACGATGTTCCAATAGTGAAGGTCGCTCGCGGTGGAGATGTCACCTTTCACGGGCCAGGTCAGATTGTGGGCTACCCCATCTTTCAGCTTCCTGAGCACCGCCATGATCTTCACGGCTTCATGCGCGGACTCGAGGAGATGATGATCCGTACACTGGCGACCTTGGGCGTCCACGGTGAGCGTGATGACCGAAACACAGGGGTGTGGGTCGACGGTGCAAAGATGATGGCCATCGGTATCGGGGCCAAGCGCTGGGTGACGTGGCACGGCTTCGCGCTCAACGTATCGACCGATCTCTCCTATTTTGAGCGCATCAACCCCTGCGGAATGGACAGCACCTTGGTGACTCGATTGGCAGACCATGTGAGTCCGACGCCCGCAGTGGAGACCCTGATTCCCCTCATCACTGCAGCCTTGTCTGATTGGTGGGAGGACTGGACCGCACCGGCAGGATAGTCTCCCAAGCCTTGGAGGCCTCATGCTGGATCGCCGACTGATCATCGATCACACAGCCCTTGTTCGCGCTGCGATGGAGAAGCGTCACGCTGACGCTGGAACCTTTGCAGCCATCGATCGCATTGTCGAGATGAACTCTCGACGCAAAGTTGTGAGCGCAGAGACCGACGAGCTTCGCGCAAAGCGCAACAGCTTGTCCAAGCAGATCGGCCCCCTGATGCGTGAAGGTAAGACCGATGACGCTGCCCCACTGAAGGCCGAGGTCAAGGCCTTTGGCGACCGCCTGAGTGCGCTCGAGGAGGAACTCAAGGGCCTCGAGTCCGAACAGAATGGGCTCTTGATGAGCATCCCGAACATTCTCGATGAGCGGGTTGGAGCAGGAAAGAGTGAGGAAGACAACACAGTAGTACGGACCTGGGGGGAGATCCCAGAGCTTGCCTTCGAGGCCAAGGACCACCATGATCTCGGCACCGATCTCGGCATCGTGGACTTCTCGGCAGCCGCCAAGATCTCAGGCTCTCGCTTTGCAGTCCTGAAGGATGCCGGCGCCCAGCTCGAGCGGGCGCTGATCAACTGGTTTGTCGATCAAGGTGTGGAGAACGGCTACCGCGAGGTCATGGTCCCCTACATCGTGTCCCGGACCGCCATGACCGGCACAGGCCAGCTCCCCAAGTTCGAGGATGACGCCTTCAAGGTCAGTCACGATGTCGCTGGTGAGGATGCATTCCTGATCTCGACTGCAGAGATCCCTGTGACCAATCTCCACAGAGACGAAATCCTTTCTGAGGACAGCCTTCCCCTCAAGTATGTCTGCTTCACCCCATGCTTCCGCGCTGAGGCGGGCAGCTACGGCAAGGACACCCGAGGTCTGATCCGTCAGCACCAGTTCCACAAAGTGGAGATGGTGAAGTTCGTGACCCCCGAGCAAGCGGTGGCAGAGCACGAGGCACTCACAGCCGATGCCGAGAGACTGCTCCAGGCCCTCAAGATTCCGTACCGAACAGTGATCCTCTGCGGTGGTGATACCGGGTTCACTGCGAGAATCTGCTACGACATTGAAGTCTGGCTGCCAGGCCAAAAAGCCTTCCGTGAAATCTCAAGTTGCTCGTACTTTGGAGACTTCCAGTCTCGGCGATCCAAGATCCGATATCGCCCTTCTGCAGGTGGAAAGCCTATCTTGGCGCACACCATCAATGGATCAGGACTCGCTGTTGGCCGCACCCTGGTCGCGATATTGGAGAACTATCAGCAAGAAGATGGGTCGATCATCGTGCCAGAAGTCTTGCGACCGTACATGCGCGGGCTTGACCGGATCACCGCTGTCGAATAGTCGAACTTCGCTTTAACGGAGGCGTGGCCGAGTGGTCGAAGGCGTCGGTTTTGAAAACCGAAGACTCGAGAGGGTCCGGGGGTTCGAATCCCTCCGCCTCCGCGCATTGTTCTTTACAACCAGTTATGGAGATGTGACCGAGTGGCCGAAGGTGCTTGATTGCTAATCAAGTGTGGGATGAAAGTTCCACCGAGGGTTCGAATCCCTCCGTCTCCGCCATCCAATGCACCCTTAGCTCAGCTGGATAGAGCGTCTGGCTACGGACCAGAAGGCCGGGAGTTCGAATCTCTCAGGGTGCGCCATACAAGAGCCCCGCTGCTGATGCAGCGGGGCTCTGCCATTTTCAGGACCACTGCATCAGCAGCTACCTGATGGGATTAGCCAAGTTGTAGCGTCCAGCGCTCTTCGCGTAGTCAATACCAGGCAGCCGCTCTATCTCTGGCGGAAACGTACTCCGCTTGTCGGTGTAGTACAGCTCACGACAGTCGCCCTCTGAGGCACGGCTGTAGGTAATGTAGAGGCTCCTGCGAGACCGATCGCTCTCATTTCGCGGTGACCGATGTGGGATGTAGCTATCGAAGAAGACAATTGAGCCTGCCGGAAGATCCATGGGCGTCCAGTCCATCGCAGCCTCGACATGGTCAGCAACGGTGCCGTCAGGATTCTGGCTGAGTACCTCATAGCGCTCGGTGGGTGCACCAAACTCCAGACCGCCATTCGAGCGATCCGATGGATCGACGGTGATCAAGACGGTGATGTGGTACCGCTGACCAAAGGCGTCAAAAGCTGGCGCATCCTGATGTGCCGCAAATCCAGCCCCACCTGGGAGCTTAAAGTTTATCTTTTCCTTGAAGATGACTGCGGGCTCGCCCATCAACTCGGACACCCGCGCCAAGATCTCCGGACCCCTGAGCAGCGCATCCATACCGGCATGGTAAGGCACAAAATTCTCGACACGACACAGCAGGCGATCATCTCCTGGAGCCCGCTCAAAGTACTTCATCCAGCGACCCGCTTGCTCCGGCCGTCCCGCAAGATCCTCGGTCCAAGCCTGGAGTGCTGTGAGGGCTTCACCACGGAGTACACCTGGTAAGGCGAGCGCCTTGTGTTCCCGCCAGTGGTCGCGCTGTGCAGCGGTCAGGGGCACCGCAAGCGCCTCCGTGACCCGCTGTGAGGACTGGCCCTCCATGTGACCACGAATCATCTCGCTAAACGCAGACAGCGGCTTGAAGTTCATGCCCAGCGCCTTGCCGCCTTCATCGATTCCTCGCAGCTGCACCAAGACACGGCGATCAGGGTCACGCTCAAACTCGATGAGCTCCGAATCGCTCATCGGACCGCCCTGGTGATCCAGGGTTCGCCGAGAGGCTGTTGAGAGCTTCTCTAAGTACCCCAGGCGAGTCGTTGCGAGGTAGCGCTTGGCCCGAACATGCCCTGCAACCAGCCTGGCCACCCTGTGCGAGAAGCCGAGCCCAAGCAAGACATCTGAGCCAACGTACTCGTGATTGCGTGTACCGAGCGACTCCATGGGTGGCTCATCGCTGGGCACGAGGTGACCGAGGTCGTGCAGCAAGCTGGCGAGTGTGAGCTCGGGGTCTCCTTGCTTCAACGCCAAGGTCGCACACTGCAGCGCATGGTCGAGCTGTGACACATCTTCACCGATGTAGTCAGCAGAAGCCGCTGCCTGCAGAACGCTCATCAACCAGTCAAAGCGCATCGCCGTATCGGCGCCAACAAGTTCCTGAGGAAGCGGGTTCGCCAGCATGATGTCCTCCAGTCCAAGGCCTTCGTACCACACCCTGCGGCCACTCGAGGTCTCAACTTCGGTAAAGAGTTTAAGACGATCATTGGCTCTGCTGTTGTCTTGTGAGAGCATGCAGGGGCGCCAACCAGCGGGAGCGACAGACGATGACTGCTCAAAACAAGGTACGCACCATGCTGGCCAATAGATCCGGCTCCTTGCTGACCGCATGGGCACTCACCGCCGCATTCTCCACGTACTTCTGTATGTACGCATTCCGAAAGCCGTTCGCTGTTGGCACCTTCGAGGGTGTGGCACTGCTTCCTGGCCTGCCAGAGATGGATCTGAAGATCCTGTACATCGTGGCCCAGGTCATCGGCTATGCATCGAGTAAATTCCTGGGCATCAAGATTGTATCCGAGCTGCCTGCTGCACAGCGTGCACGCGCCATTGGACTCTTCATCGGGCTCGCATGGTTCGCACTGCTGCTCTTTGCCATCCTGCCTGCACCCTGGTGCGCCCTCGCACTTGTGCTCAATGGTCTGCCTCTTGGCATGATCTGGGGCTTAGTCTTCGGCTTTCTTGAGGGCCGAAAGGTCAGTGATCTACTCGGTGCTGGTCTGTGCGCGAGCTTCATCGTCGCCAGCGGCTTCGTGAAGTCTGTGGGCAAGTGGGTCATGGCGGCCGGGGTGACCGAGGCATGGATGCCGTTCGCCACTGGAGCCTGCTTTGTACTGCCGCTGGCGGTCTTCTTGTGGATGCTGAGCCAGGTACCCGAGCCTACAGCGGAGGACATCGCGGCCCGAGTAGAGCGAAAGCCGATGAACGCTGAGCAGCGTGGGGCCTTCTTTAAGCGCTACGCACCTGGCCTGTGCCTCCTGGTCGTGGGCTATGTGATGCTCACCGCCTACAGAGACTTCCGAGACAACTTTGCGAGAGAGATCTGGGATGCCCTCGGCTACGCTGATGAGCCCGCTATCCTGACCACCGCCGAGCTCCCTGTCGCCTTCGGAACCTTGATCGCGGTCGCCGTGCTGGTGCGATTCAAGAACAATCGCAGAGCACTGCTGGCCATTCATGGCCTCATGATCTTCGGTGCGCTGCTCACGGGTGTGTCCACTTGGATGCATGAGGCCGGCATGATCTCATCGGCCAACTGGATGATCAGCGTGGGACTCGGCCTGTACCTCGGCTACGTCCCGGTCAACTGTGTCCTCTTCGACCGACTCATAGCCGCAGTCGGCCA
>Ga0315315_10007135_pt1 | contig 10343 bp, 10 predicted proteins | sample M140m3416metaG_FD_203699 | JGI IMG/M metagenome (GOLD analysis project Ga0315315, IMG submission 203699) | Ammonia-oxidizing marine archaeal communities from Monterey Bay, California, United States - M1 40m 3416 | ecosystem: Environmental > Aquatic > Marine > Intertidal zone | place: USA... | reverse complement strand
ATTTGGATCGTACGAATGCGAATAAGCATCTAGCATTCTCAATAGGTGAAACGCATTGTCCAGGTGCGGGTCTGACAAGGTTGGAACAAAATATTGCCACAAAGCTACTTCTTCAGCGGATTGAAAACATTGAATTCGCTGAAGGTAAGAATAGTTTTCAACACCATACCAACTTTACACTTCGGTCTTTCAAAGAACTTTACGTTACTTTCGATAAACGTTAGTGAATTTCCTAAAAGTGGTAAGGGTATGAACTCCAATCAGGATCTCTTTTTTCTAAAAAAGCATCGCGACCCTCTTGAGCTTCGTCAGTCATATATGCCAGGCGAGTAGCTTCTCCAGCGAATATTTGTTGCCCTATAAGTCCATCATCAATCAGATTTAAGGCAAACTTTGCCATCCTATTTGCAGTAGGTGATTTACTATTTATCTTTTGGGCCCACTGCAGAGCTACATTTTCTAATTCCGAATGGGGAACAACAGCATTTACCATACCCATTTCTTTTGCTTCTTCTGCTGAATACTCATCACCTAGTAAAAAGATTTCACGCGCAAACTTTTGCCCAACTTGTCGAGCTAGATATGCACTCCCAAAACCACCATCGAAACTGGCTACATCTGTGTCCGTTTGTTTAAATTTTGCCATTTCTTTACTAGCAATAGTGAGATCACAAGTAACATGTAAACTGTGACCGCCACCCACTGCCCAACCTGAGACAACAGCTATTACAGGTTTAGGCATAGAACGGATTAATCTCTGGACTTCAAGAATGTGAAGTCGCCCTACTTTAGAAGTATCAATAGACTCGGAAGAGTCTCCGTCAGCGTATTTGTAGCCATCTTTACCTCGGATTCGCTGATCACCGCCTGAACAAAAAGCCCATCCAGCATCCTTGGGCGATGGGCCATTTCCTGTTATCAGAATGGATCCTATGTTGGTGCTCATGCGGGCGTGATCTAGAGCTCGATACAGTTCATCTACTGTTAGAGGTCGAAAAGCATTCCGGACTTCAGGCCTATTGAAAGCTATACGAACAGTTCCTTGACTTTTGGCCTTGTGATATGTGATGTCTTCAAAATCAAATCCATTCACAGTTTCCCAGAGATTTTCGTCAAAAGTTTCTGAAACAAAAGAACCCATACTTAATCCTATTGTCATGTTTAACATTTTGATCAGCTGACTACCAAAATCTCAGCTAGCAACATATGTACACTACCGCCAGAAAATTACTTTCTTTGTTTAACCCACCATTCAGGGGTGTTAGCAGTGTGGTTTATTACATATTGATTCCAGAGATCACTCTTACCCGCACTAACCTCTCCCGAAGTTTCTGATTGCTTCAAAGGCGAAGCATTCTCGATAGGGTCAACCCACTCTAGTTTAAAGTCTTCAAAGCAGTTCCTAAAGTCAGCGTTGTGATGGTAGTCAGCAACTTGATGTCTCATGAAATCATCAAAACTATTGAAAGAAAGAAGCACGTAATATGACCGTTCTGAAGACCCCCTCCAATATTCATATCGAACACAACCATCCTCGTTTTCGTGAGTAGCGGCAAATACGCGTTTAGCAATGGACTCCCAATGATTTTCAAGCCCTTTCTTGATTTTGACATGTGCTAAAAGTGTTGACATGGCCCTATTATCACATTCCTGTGGTACATCTGCAAAACCCTTAATCTATGCGGCGGTTATCTTCAATTAGGTTTATCTCCCATAGAACCTGATCTAGCCGATCAGCTGCAGTAATGGGTGCGTACCTTTGGGGGTTCGAAGCGTTAACACAACTAGGAAGGGGGGATAGGATCGTCCAAGGAGTGGGGTGGCAAAATTGTACTATTGACATGCGTCCGTCACTTTGGTTTTCATCTGCTATGACCCGATGGATTCCTGTTGGGATTAGCCCGTTACTAATATGTTCAAGCATAATTCCTGTGTTGATGATCAAGTGATTATCTGGGGGAGTGGCATCAATCCATTGGTCAACATTTTTGACCTGTAACCCTCGAGCAGTGGCTCTTGGTAATGCAGTGATTAAATTTATGTCGCCGTGTTCTTCCGCCCATAAATGATTACTATTCGGGGCTAAGTCCATAGCGGGATAATTGATTGCTCTTGTCAAGGTTGCTCCACCTGGCACAAAAGAATCGAAGAAATCTTCTGAAGCATTAAGTCCTCTTGCAACTATTCGAAGAAATCGTAGTTGTAAATCTAGAATTTGGGCATGGAATTCTTCAAGCGTTTTCGTAATTCCAGGGACGATCTCCTCAGGAAATACGTTATCTAAGAACCTATGAGGGTAACGACGTTTAAGCGGGTGTCCTTCTGGAAGGTCTTTCCCCCAATTGAGCATCTCTTTCCAGTCCGGAATGTCAGATATTGCCGCAGTCTCTACTAAAAGACCTGTATAGCCGCGTTGTCCATTCGTGCCATTCGCTATGGCACTTTCTTTTTCATCTTGTGTTTTTGAAAAAAACTGGTCAAGCATGCCATAAACCTCATCTAAAAAATCCTGTGACATATCATGAGAGGAATACACAAAGCCAGTGTTTAAACTTTTCATAACTCCATCAACGACAGACTTCCTCACAGTATCGGAGCCCTTCTCATATGCGAGCATGTCAACGGCCAAAACCAGGTCACTCATAATCATAAGCGTACCCTGAAGCATTCTTGTTTATATCAAAAAGGAAGCTAGCTGCTACCGAAAGTTGTATCAGAGGAACTAATATTAAAAGTATGCCCCAAACTGTAACGAGATATAAAGCAATGATTATCCTTGGGATCATCGTTGCTTTTCTCCTCCCAGCGAGTTCTCTCATCGCCCAAGATGACGATGAAGTAATTGAACAAGCGAAGGAACAACGAGAGCTCAAAAGGCAAGAACAACTTGCAGCTGAGGCGGAAATAGCTCTTTTGGAAGCAGAAGACCTAGAGGTAGTCGCTGCACTCGAAGCTGCAACAAGTTTAGTCAACCTTCAGGAAGCAAAAGCTCAAGCTGCAGAACAAAGACTCCAAGCTGCGTTGGATACAAAGATTCAAGCACAAGAAGACTTCCTAGCAATTGCAAGCCAGATACAGGAAATTGAAGATAGAGCACTCACTTATGCTGTTGAATCATACATTGGCATGAGCGACAGAAGAACTGAAGCATGGTTTGAAGCAGAGGACGCAACAATTGCAGCTCACAAAATAGCGCTATTAGATCTAATCAGTAGCAATACTAACGATATTCTTGACCAACTTAAGTTAATTCAAGAAGAACGCTCCTACCTATTGACAAAAGCTGCAGTTGCTCAAGAAGAAGCAGACGTAATTAGGGAAGAACTTGAGCAAGTCCGTTTAGAACTAGATGCTCAAAAGGCTGTCCGCGCCGAGATTAAAGCCGAGCTTGATGTACGAAGAGAACATTGGGATTCAGTTTTATCCACCGCTGTTCAGGAACAAGAAGAAATAACGGATTTCATCGCAGCTGAAGAGGAGCGAATAGCTCGAGAATTAGAAGAAGCGAGAAGGAGAGCTGAGCTGGAATCCAGACTTGGTCAGATTACTGAAGCAGGTTGGGTTTTGCCTTCTCCAGGGGCAATTACTTCATGGTTCGGTATGAGAATGCACCCTATTTTGGGTTATTCGAGAATGCACAATGGTGTTGATTTCAATTGTTGGACTGGAGACCCGATTAGAGCCGCTACTGATGGAATAGTTATCACTGCTGAATACTATGGTGGCTATGGGTACACAATAATTGTGCAGCATGCTAACTCTGTCTCTACTCTCTATGCCCACCTATCAGGATTCAATTCACAAGTAAATGACTATGTGGTAGCAGGTGAACAAATCGGCGTTTGTGGTACTACAGGACTGTCAACTGGTCCCCACCTGCATTTCGAGGTTAGACAAAGTGGCGTGCCTGTAAATCCAGTTCAGTATCTTCCCTAAAGTGCCTGTCAACAGTCAGGAAACTAAGCTTGACAATGAGTATGAAACTAAAAGTAAAGGAAATAGCGGAGATAACAGGTGGCAAAGCATTTGGGGACTCTGAAGCACAAATAGTCGGAGTATCAACCGATTCGCGTACTATTTCCCGAGATCAACTATTCGTTCCAATCATTGCTGAACGAGACGGCCATGAATTTATAAAAGACGCGGTGGAAAAGGGGAGCTCTGCACATTTATTTAGCCACGGGTATCCCAGCGGAAATGCAATTCATGTAAATGACACACTGCAAGCTTTGCAGGATTTAGCTAAGTTCTTCAGAAACCGTATTTCTGGTGACGTGATTGGAGTAACTGGCTCTGTTGGCAAAACAACAACGAAGGATATTCTTCATTCTTGCCTTAGGCGTTTGGATAATGTCCATGTGAGCAAATTTTCATTTAACAATGAAATAGGCTTGCCCCTAACTATTCTTTCGGCTGACACATCTGTGAAGCATCTAGTTCTAGAAATGGGAGCAAGGGGGCCTGGACAAATAGCCGAACTATCTGAAATAGCAAAACCAAATATTGGAATCGTGACTCGTGTTAGTTCTGCCCATACTGAGTACTTCAAAAACGAAGATGAAATAGCTCATACGAAAGGTGCGCTAATTGAGCAGCTTCCATCAAATGGAAAAGCGATACTCAATAATGATGATATGCGGGTGCTCTCTATGGCTCACCGAACTAATGCAGATGTCATTACATTCGGATTTGAAGGAGGAACAGTAAAGGCTTCAAACTTTACTGTTAACGAGGATCTATCTACTAGTTTTCGGGTCAGTACCCCTTGGGGAGTCACCGAGACAACACTTTCGATACCTGGCGTTCATAACGCGTATAACGCATTAGCTTCTTTGAGCGCAGGATTATCAATGGGTTACAAACTTGAAGATTTGTCTTCAGGTTTATCAAGCGTTGATCTATCTCCAATGCGTATGGATAGCAAATATCTCATAGATGGAACACTGCTTCTAAATGACTCTTATAACGCAAACCCTACGTCAATGAATGCAGCTATTGACACCATCTTGACTTCACCACGATCAAGAAAGATCGCTGTGGTAGGAACGATGGCCGAACTCGGAATTATAAGTGAAGAAGCCCACAGATCGATAGGGGAGAGGCTTTCCGCTAGCGATATAAATTGGATAGCAGTGGCAGAATCTAGATATGGTGGCGAAGTCGTGGATACATGGAAAGAAGCTCTTTCTTCTATTGCGGAGAATGCTTGGAGGGGCGAGGATACGATAATCCTGATAAAAGGTTCAAGAATAGCTGGATTAGATCAATTGGCTAATGCTATGGAATGAATCATGCATTGGGTAGCTCTTTAGGCATGATTGGAGAGTTGCTTTTCTGGTATTCTTTAAGTCTCCCAATGTCACAGTGTTCACATAAATAAACCAACTTTGAGCTTTCAATTGATAATTGAGTTCCGCGAGATTTCAGAAGAACTGCTTCAAATACTGGATGGACATCTAACGATAAGCATGCCTCGCATTTTGGTTGCAAATTTCTTTTCCAAACTAAACCGCAAGCTTGGCATTCAACTAAAATATTGTCTCTATCGTTGACCCCAATAAGATCCTCGTCTTCACCGCACCTTTCGCAAGTAACAAGATAACTCATGGTTATGAACCTCCCGAAAAGATTGAATAGACTGAAATGGTATACGCATTTCAGAAAAGGTAGGGATATTGCCTCTCAAAAAGACTCATTACGAAGTTCTTGGTGTGGACCCCAAAGCAGACGTAGCTCAGATTAAGAAAGCATATCTGAAGAGGGCAAGAGTCTTGCATCCTGACAATAATCGTGGTTTATCTAAAACAGAATCAGATAAACGTTCTAGAAAAATGCAAGAACTTAATATCGCATGGGGAACGGTATCCGACACAACCAAACGAAAGGATTATGACCAAAGCTTGGTGCAAATAGAGGACCCCAGCAGCAAAGGTTTTACTTATCAGGATATCTCAGAGGAATTCACAGCCAGAGGAGAACCAGTAAAAAGAAAAGACCCTGAGTTTGCTACAAAGGATGAAATGGAAATCAGAGGGATAGCGAAACTGATAAAACCTATTCCTTTGACCGTGCTTTTCGTAATCGTTATCGCTGTTCTAATTGGCGGCCTCTTTATTACAGGAAGTTCAGAAACCCCCAACCCCTCTAACCAATATGTTCCTGCAACTGAAGAAGCGACGCCTCTCAAGTGCATAGTTATCTATGGATCAATTTTTGATGAGGTTCCTTGTGGTGGTCGACATGATGCTAAGGTTTGGGAGCTAATTAAGGCTGGTGAGTCATGCTCGCGTGGACTTAAGGAATTGTACGCTTCTCAGGTTGGTGGAAAATACTGCGTTGTCTACTCTGATTCTTTTTCCCGATAAGTCAGTATTGACATGATTCTAAAAGCTCCATCGTAAAGTGCTAGGCAGATCATAAGGTCAACCAAGCCTGATAATCCATATCGATTAATGATCTGGTTACGTTGTTCCACTGTAAATGAACGAACATCGTAGAAAAATTGATCCGCAAGTCTCGCTGACCCAGGCTCTATAACGCTTGTTGTGTAATATTTTGCGTAGCTATGTGGAATAGGTAATAATTCAGATATTCGACTACGAGCAGCTTCAAGCTTTTCTATTGGATAAGAAGTGTTGTTCAAAAGTGTTTCTTCAAGGTCTAACCATCTATCACGAAGCTTTGGAGCTGGTGATAATATTTCATACATAGGATTGCTAGTCTTAAACGATTTCTTCAGGGGAATATTAGGCGCAGTAGGCGTCTGGATGATAGTTGTTTCCATTTCGTCAGGCTCCCTTCCTAGGGCTATCAGCATTTTTGAGAAACCATGAAATAGAGCCACGCCTAGTACCAGTTCTGTGATCTCAACCGAGTCAAAACAGATTCCTGAATTTTTTTGAAGTTGATCTCCTGCACTCCGTGGAGAATTAATAAGGGAGTCAGCCAAATTCAAGGCCGTTTTCCACCTATCTGGGAGGTCCTCGGTACTCCAATCATCTGTTATCTTAGCTGCTTTGTTTTCTGTAAGTCCTGCCTCACGGGCGAGAGAAAATCTGACATTTTTTCAATACCCGCAATCTGTTATACGGGCATTGCGTAGACGCAGGATTTCCTTCAATTCATGATCAAGTTGACCATTACACCAGAATTCACCGTAGAGATCGCCAAACCGTAAACCCAATTCTGCATTCGTTTGAAATAAACCAGAACGGTCTTCTCTGCCCATAATGAAATATTAGCCGAACCGTTGCGATAGAAGCACTCAGATTACGAAGTTGACCAATCTCCCAGAAATTATTATGACTTTTCTAAGTTCATTTTTTCCGATCAAAGCTTTGATCTTCTCGTCAGCAAGGGCAGCTTCGCGAAGTTCATCATCAGAAGCATTAGTTTCTATATGAATTTTGCTTTTAACTTTTCCATTAACTTGGACAGGAACCTCGATCATTTCTTCAATGAGTAAAGTTTCGTCTGCAGTTGGAAATTGGGCATAGACAACTGAGTCCTCATATCCCAACTTTTCCCAAAGTTCTTCAGCAATATGAGGAGTCAAGGGAGCTAACAGAAGTACTAAAGATTCTGCAACTGATTTTGGAGTAGCGGATTCAAGTTTAGTGATTTCATTATTTAACTCGGTGATACGGGCAATCGCAGTATTAAATCTCAGACCATTCATATCATCATTAACTGCCTTAATCGTTTGATGGAGAAGTCGTTTTAGTGGTTCATCAGGTTCGCTATCAATCACCGTAATCTCACCATTTTTTTCATCTACAAGATTGCGCCAAACTCTTTGAACCAAACGAAGAGAGCCAACAACAGATTTAGTTTCCCAAGGTCGATCTTGATCCAATGGCCCCATAAACATCTCATAGAGACGAAGAGTGTCAGCCCCGTATTGCTCGTACATTTCATCAGGCGTTACAGAATTCTTTAACGATTTACCCATTTTTCCAAATGATCTGTAAACCTCCTCATCGTTGTAGATAAATTTCGTATCTACTTCAATAACCTCTGTTGCATCCACATACATACCACGTTTATCTTGATATGCGGCAGCTTGGATATACCCCTGATTGAATAAACGCTGAAAGGGTTCTGGAGTGCTTACAAAGCCTAAGTCGAACAGAACTTTATGCCAAAACCGACTGTAAAGAAGATGAAGCACCGCATGCTCAACTCCACCAACGTATAAGTCAACACCACCTGTTTCGCCCGCCATCCAATATTTTTCAATTTCTTTGCTTACAAACTCTTCCTTATTTACAGGGTCAAGGTATCGGAGGTAATACCAACATGAGCCAGCCCACTGAGGCATCGTATTCAATTCTCGTACGTATTCCTGCGAGCCATTGCCAAGGTCCATGATAGTTGTGGACCACGCACTTGCTCGACCGAGAGGGGGTTCGGGATCGCTATTCTCATCCAATGACCTCGGGGCCCAATCAATTAGCTCAGGTAACTCTACTGGTAACATGTCTTCAGGAACAGCATTCGGAAGTCCATCTGCGTCATAGACAATAGGAAACGGTTCTCCCCAATAGCGTTGTCTGCTGAACAGCCAATCACGTAACTTGTAGGATATTTGGCGACTGCCATTCTTGTTGTCTTCAAGCCACTTAATGATTGATACCTTTGCCTCTGCAATAGATAAACCATCGAGGAAGTCACTATTAATGGCTGGACCATCCCCCGTGTAAGCATCCCCGTCCCAATCTGCTGGTGGTTGGACTGTTCTAATGATATCTAAGCCGAAAACTTCGGCAAATTCCCAATCTCGTTCGTCTTGTCCTGGAACAGCCATAATGGCACCAGTCCCATATCCCATGAGAACATAGTCAGAAATAAAGATTGGTATCTTTTTGCCGCCAACTGGGACTTTTGCGTACTCTCCCAGAAACACCCCTGTTTTCTCTTTATTCTCCTGTCGGTCAAGATCTGTTTTTTGAGCACTTTGCAATCGGTAAGCTTGGATTGCTGACTGCGGATTATCAAACCCTCCAGTCCATTTAGTAGTAATTCCGTCTGGCCATTCATGTTTCGCTAACTTATCTACAAAGGGGTGCTCAGGGGCAAGAACTAGATAAGTCGCCCCAAAGACAGTGTCAGGCCTTGTCGTGAAGACTGGAATATTTAAACCTTCTGCATCGAAATTGATCAGGGCACCTTCGCTTCTCCCAATCCAATTTTTTTGCATAGTCTTTATTGCTTCGCTCCATTCTAAGCTTTCAAGATCCTCAAGTAGTCGATCGGCATATGATGTGATGCGCATCATCCATTGTTTAAGTGGCCTTCGATAAACAGGATGATTTCCTCTCTCGCTTCTTCCGTCAACAGTAACTTCTTCGTTAGCTAAAACAGTTCCTAAAGCAGGGCACCAATTCACAGGCGCTTCTGCAAGGTACGCTAGGCGAAAGCTATTTATAATTTCTTTCTTTCGCTTATCGGAACAGGAAGACCACTTTTCATTGTCCTTTAATGTAAGGGACTCTTCTTCAAGTAAAGTTTCTAGAGCACTTATTGGACGGGCACAATTTCTCTCCGTGTCATACCAAGAATTAAAAAGTTGCAAAAAAATCCACTGAGTCCACTTGTAATAGTCAATGTCTGTTGTTGCTACAGAGCGGCGCGGGTCATGTCCCAGTCCCAAACGCTTGAGTTGTTTTTGCATGTTGTTTATATTCGCAATTGTATTTTCGCGAGGGTGTTGGCCGGTTTGTCTAGCGTGCTCTTCTGCTGGAAGCCCAAAGGCATCGTAACCCATAGTATGGAGGACATTGTGCCCGGTCATCCGCTTGTAGCGAGCGTAGACGTCAGTACCGATAAACCCCAGCGGGTGTCCTACATGCAGCCCGGTTCCTGAAGGATAGGGAAACATGTCCATAATGAATAATTTGGGAAGTTCAATACGTCCAGTTGAATCGGCTAAAGGTCCAGAAGGATTCGGAGCGTGATATGTTCCATCCTCTTCCCACCTGCTTTGCCATTTGAGCTCGATTTGATCGGCCAGCTTTGCATCATAGCGAAATTTGTAACTTGCTTGACCAGTGTCCATTGATACAGAATAGGGCGTTACATCATGAAACATGCGGTGTATTCTTAGAAAGTGTCTTTAAACCGTTTTCACGCTGCAGTATTTGACTATGGAGGAGTGATGGCAAAGTCACCTTTAGGACGAGTCGAAAAGCTCGCAACTGAGTTCAAAGCTGACAAGGATACTATTATACGCTTAATTTTAGGTGAAGATTCCAACTTAGATAATCCATGGTTTGATGCTGAACGCGGTAGTCAACCTCTTGACAAAGTTTTCGCACAACGGATGCAAGTAATTTTCGATGAGC
>Ga0315315_10007134_pt1 | contig 10345 bp, 8 predicted proteins | sample M140m3416metaG_FD_203699 | JGI IMG/M metagenome (GOLD analysis project Ga0315315, IMG submission 203699) | Ammonia-oxidizing marine archaeal communities from Monterey Bay, California, United States - M1 40m 3416 | ecosystem: Environmental > Aquatic > Marine > Intertidal zone | place: USA... | reverse complement strand
TATTTATTTCAAAAATAATTTCAAATTTCACATACAAAAATTGTGATTTAATAAGAGGAGTACACGAAGAGCAAACTTTAGTTCTACAAAAAAAATTTAATAAAATCACTTCAGTATTTCCTGCATGGGTAGACTACACAACTTTTTATCCCAAAAATAGTAAAACTGAATCAAATAAAGTGCTCTTTGTTGGAAATATTATTCCAAGAAAAGGTTTACTTTTTTTGATAAAATCATTTCATATTTTTCAAAAAACCAGCAATGTTTTATATAAATTTATGATTATTGGAGATACCCCTAATATTAAATATTTTGAGGAATGTCAAAATTTAATTTCAGAAAACAATATAAAAAATGTGAAATTTTATGGTTCTATGAATCCAGACAAGATTGCCGAAAAGATGAACGAATCTGACCTTTTAGTTATGGCTAGTAATTTTGAGGGTTTACCAAGGGTTTTAATAGAAAGTGGATTATGTAAATTACCAAGTTTAGCTACGAATATTAAAGGTATTACTAATCCATTTAACTCAGAGGGAGGGACTATTGTTTATGAAAGTAATAATACAGACGAATTTATAAAAAATTTAGAAATATTTTTTAATAATAAGCAATTACAGACTAGCCTAGCCGTAAAAGCTAACCAATTAAGCAATTCCTTATCTGGTTCTGGAGTATTTGGGAACAACTGGAAGGAAATTGGAAATATGCTAGATGAGTAGACTTTTATATCTTAATCTTGCTATTGATAGTGAAGATACATCTCTAGGATTTGCTATTGATTGGCTCAAAGAAATTTCAAAAAAATATGATTTTGTTGATGTTGTAACTTTGAGACTTGGAAAATTACCAACGTTGGATAAAAAAATTAATATACATGGCCCAACTAATTCAACAAATAAATTAAATAAATATAAGTTTTTATACAAAACTGTTAAAAAATTAATAAAGAACTCAAACTATGACAAATGCTTTTCACATATGTCACCTATATCAATTTTTGTAGTATCGATATTATTAAAAAGTAAAAATATAAAATCTACACTATGGTTTACACACCCAGGACCAAAATTTGGACTGAAAAAATTAATTCTATATATTTCATTCAAACTTTCAGATGAAATTTTAACTGCATCCAAAACTTCATTCCCTTTTGAATCTAAAAAAGTTCATGTAATTGGTCACTCCGTTAACCTAGAAAAATTTCAAAATAAAAAAGATAAGTTCGAACTAAATAATTTCTTAATTTTATCAAGAATTTCTGAATCAAAAAACTTAGAAATTAGTATCGATGCATTTTTGAAATCTAAATTTAATGATAAAAACCTTGATGTGATTGGTGGGCCTTTAAATAAAAACGATGAACATTATTTAAAAAAATTAGAATTAAAATATTCTAATTTAAATAATATTAATTTCTTGGGCAAAACTAAACATATTGATCTTCCAAATGTTTTGGAAAAATATGACATTCATTTTAATAGTGCTGGAAAAGGTTTCTATGATAAGTCTGTACTAGAGACATTATCAGTGGGAATAATTAATTTTTATCGTAATCCAGACTTTAATAATATTTATAAAAATTATTCAGATTATTATTTTTTTAACGATTTAACTGACTTGACTTCAAAAATAAACTTATTAGAAAATCTTACACATTCAGATTTTAATAATTTTTTTGAATCAATAAATAAAGATTTAGCCAAGCATTCATTAAGTACGCTAAATGAAAGATTAAGTCGAATTATTTAAATTATTTTTTATCCACTCAATAGTTTTTGATAGACCAATTTCAATATTTACAGTAGGTTTATAACCAAGTATATCTTTAGATTTTTTTAAATTTGGCTTTCTTTGCATTGGATCATCTACTGGTAAGTCTTTGAAAATTATCTTAGAATTTGATTCAGTTAATTTAATTATTAAAGTTGCGAGGTCTGAAATAGACATCTCATTATCATTTCCTATATTGAAAATATCTGATTTTGGATAATTTAGTGCTAACAAAAGTCCTCTAACTGTATCTTCGATGTAAGAAAAAGACCTTGTTTGATGTCCATCCCCATAAACAGTAATGTTTTGATTATTTAAAGCTTGCACAATAAAATTAGTAACTACTCTACCATCACTTAATTGCATATTTTCTCCATAAGTATTAAAAATTCTTATGATGCTTGCATTTAAATCGTACTCGGTTACATATGCTTGAGTTGCAGCTTCAGCAAATCTTTTGGATTCATCATACATACTTCTAGGTCCTGTTGGGTTTACATTTCCCCAATAGTCTTCTCCTTGCGGACTTACCTTTGGATTACCATAGATTTCTGAAGTTGAAGAAAGAAGAAATTTGGAATCAAATTTTCTTGCAATACCTAATGCATTGATCGTGCCTATACTTCCAGATTTAAGAGTGTTAATAGGATATCTAGTGTAAGCTAATGGAGAAGCACAGCTTGCTAAATGAATTACAAAATCAACTTTTTCTGAAATTTCATAGTGATTCTGTATATCATGCGAATGAAATTCAAAATTTTCTAAGTGAAGAAATTTTTCAATATTTTTTTTAGACCCAGTTAATAGATTATCTAAAACAATGACTTTATCAGCTTCATTTATAATATTACTAATCAAATGACTGCCAATAAATCCCGCTCCTCCAGTTATTAAGTACTTCATGATCTAATTCCAAAAACGATAATATACAGTTTTATTTAGATTTTTAACTCTGTCTTGCAAATCATCATAAGAGTTACCTAAAGGAAACATTTCAACAATAAGCGATTTTTCTTTTAATAAACTAATATCACTTATAACAAATTCTGAAGAAACAAATTTGTCATATACTTCAACATCAATACCAAGTTGTTGTAATTTTTTATAAATTACGAATGTTGGTGAGTACCTTATATCATCAGTATTTTCTTTGAATGAAGCACCAATTAAACATACTTGGTTTAAATCGTTAGTTTTTAAAATATCAGCCAATTTATCCGAAAACCAACCTATGTGAACATCATTAGAATTTATAATAGATTGTACTAACGGCAAATTTAATTTTTGATTATTTGCTAGTTTCTGAATTTCTTGCACATCTTTTGGAAAACATGAGCCGCCCCAGCCAGGAGAAGGTCTGAAGTACTCAAGTCCAATTCTAGAATCTAAACCTACTCCCCTTAACACATCTTTTTGGTTAGCATTTAATGTATCAATGATTCTTGATGCTTCATTTACAAAAGATAATCGTAAAGGCAAATATGCATTAGATAAGTACTTAATTAATTGAGAACTAGTTGGATCAGTGTAGATTATTTCTGTATTAATACCACTATATAAGTTGCCAACTATCTTCATATTTTTAGAATTTAATGAACCAACTATGACCCGATCTGTTTGAAAAAAATCATCAAAAGCACTTCCCTCTCTTAAAAATTCTGGATTGAAGACCAAATTTTCGTAATTAATAGACAAATCTTTGAAAATATTTTCAAGTGCTAGTGGATGGATAGTGGATTTAATGCATATTACTGAATCATTATTAATTAAATCTTTGATATTATTAAATACAGAAGAAATATAGCTTATGTCTACCTCTCCACTTTCGGTAGTTGGGGTTTGGACACATATTAGAACTACATCGATGTTTTCCCATTTTATATTGCTATAGTTATCAAAAAATTCAACGTTTTGTTGAATATCTACATTTAACAAATAATCATCGATTTTTGGCTCAACGAAAGGTGAATTACCTTGGTTTAAAGAATCGATCTTTTTTTTATCAGTGTCGATAAAACTTATTTTATGACCTAGTTTCGCTAAGGATAGTCCTGTTACTAAACCAACATAACCGACACCAACAATAACTAATTTCATAATTTGATGATACATATTTTTAGACTTTATAATGACATTGATGATATATTATCTTGCCCATTCTGACTGGATATTAAAGCAATCAAGAGCAGATATTGTAAAATCAATCGATACTAAATATAAAATTACTTCAATTTGTCCACTCGAAGAAAACTCTCAAGAAATAGTTAATACTTATTATGAATCAATCTTATGGAATACGGATAAAAATATTTTTTTTGATATTTTAGGAATTATCAATTTAAGGAAAATTTTAATAAAAATAAAGAAAGATGATACATTACATATCTTTACCATTAAGTCGTTATACATGTTTATTTTTGCATCGATTCTTTTTAAGAAAAAATTTAAGGTAATAGTTTCAATTACTGGGTTGGGGTTTCTTTTTGCGGATACGTTATTAGCTAGAACTTTAAGATTTATTACAAGAATATTAATTATTTTAAAAATAAATAACAATGTAGATTTAATTATTTTTCAAAATATTGAAAATAAAAAGGATTTTGTCAAATATTCAAAATACAGAAATCAAATCAAAATTGTTGAAGGAAGTGGTCTAAATACTGAGAAAATTAAAGTTAAAATTAATCAAAATCCGAAAACTAAAGTTATTTTTGTTGGAAGGTTGATGAAAGAAAAAGGAGTGTATGAATATTTAAAAATTGCAAAACTTATGAATAGCAATACTAATTTTCAATTTTATTTAGCTGGAAAGCCAGATTTTGGAAATAAGAGCAGTATCAGTGAAGAAGAGTTGCAAAATATAAAAAATAATACATACGTAGAATATCTTGGACAAATTAATGTTTATGAAGAACTTTATAAATATGATGTATTAATTCAACCTAGTCATCATGAAGGACTCTCTAGAATACTTTTGGAAAGTATGTATGCTGGCTTGTACTGTATTTGTAATGATATTCCCGGAATAAAAGAAATAATTATGAAAACTAACTTTGGCTTGCTAATTAAAAATAACGATATCAAAAATTATATTGAGGAATTAGAAAATTTTAAATTAAATCCTAACTTATCTAATTATGGCAATGCGAAAATTATTATAAATAATATTTATTCAGTTGAAGCAATTGCTAAAGAATTCAAAAATATTTATGATGAATTTGCTTGAGGATTTCCAGCTATCAATATATTTAGCATCAATTCTTGCATTTATTCTCTCTACTATATTTTGCATTTTGGTAATTAAAGTAAATAAAAACTTTAAAACTATAGACAATCAACAAAAAAGGCTTTCAAATTTAAATATCATTCCACTTGGCGGTGTAGCTATGGCAATAAGTTTTTTTGTATCAGTAAGATTACTTGGAGAAGCCGATCCCAAGATGGTTACAATATCAGTTTTTGCTCTTGCAATATCTATTTTAGGAGTCATTGATGATTTTCTAAATTTGAGCTGGAAAATTAAATTTCTTTTCCAATTTCTATTTGTTGCTATGCCGATAAGGTTTCTTGGAGAATATATAAACATTGAAAATATTATTGGTTTAAATTTTTCTAATTATTTAAATTTTTTCTTTACAGTTTTATGGATAATTGTTTTAATGAACTCAATAAATTTTATTGATAACATGGACGGATTTGCTGCTCTAAACAGCTCTTTTATATGTATTGCGATTACAATTTTAGCTTTCATTTATAATCAAAATTACCTTGCAGATGTAAGCTTCATATTACTTTTTTGTATACTTGCATTTTTTATTTTTAATTTTCCACCAGCAAAAATTTATATGGGAGATTCTGGAAGCTTGTTTATAGGTTTTATATTGGGATTTATAAGTATTCTTTTTGACTGGAATCCAGGAGGTGAGAGTTTTCTTTATAGTTCTATACCTCCAGTATTTCTGTTTTTTACCCTTCCTTTACTTGATTTTTTAACTGTTTGTGTACACAGAATTAAAAATAATATCCCTCCAACAACAGGAGGTACAGATCACATATCACATAGATTATTAAAGCATGGTTATTCTGTTCAAAAAATTCTTTTGGTATTTTCACTAATTAACTTTTTTATATTTGTATTACTTGCATTATCTATAACATTTGAATACCTGTCACTGGTTGTATTCGCTATTTATATTTTGTTTATAATTTTTTTATTTTTAAGATTTCAAAAAATGGAGCCGCTAAATTAAATCTTTTAAGGTTTGTATTCTTTCCTCTGTTCCAGCATCAATCCACCATGATTTTAAAATGCTGTAGTTAACATTTTTTTTATTTAAAAAAACTTTATTTAAATCAGTAACTTCTAGTTCTCCTCTTGCGGAAGGGTTCAAAAGCTTTATGTACTCAAAGCATTTATATTCATATATGTATAAACCTACCACTGCAAATGGTGAAATATAGTTCTGGGGTTTTTCGTGTATATCAATTACTCTGTCACCTGAAACCTCAATTACACCAAATTCTTGAGGGTTGGAAACTTCCTTAACAAACAAATGAGCTCCCGAAAAATTATCTAAATCAAAATTAATTAAAGGATTTGAACCAAAAAAATTATCTCCTAAAACAAAAGTTATAAGAGAATTTTCAGGTATTTTTTCTCTTGCATAAGATAATGCGTCTGCAATCCCATTTGGCTCTAGTTGAACAACAAAATGTAAATTTAAATTGTTAAAGTTCGACTCAACATCGTTTTTAATCATATCGTGATATTCTGGATTAGTAATAATTACAAAATTACTAAGACCCCAGGATATAAGTTGTTTAATCTGAAGAGAAATCATACTTGTCCCATTTATATCAATTAAAACTTTTGTATAGTTATTTTGCTTATAGTCTTTTAATCTAGTTCCAAGACCTCCTGCTGCAATAACTGCATAATTTTTTTCCATTTCCTAATATTAAAAGAACATAATGATTAAAGTTGTAATTTGACTATGAAATTTAATAAACAACTGTTGTTACTTTTAGGTATCGTCATTATAGGTATTACAGCATATACAGTTATTCCTAATTTTGAAAGAGAGGAATTCAACCCTGATATAATTGAAGATATTTCTTCTGGTACTATTTCAACAACTACAACTCTCTCAGAAATAAATGATACTTCTACTCAAGAAACAACTGTGCCTATTGAAGATAGTGAAACTTTTGAAACTTCGATTTATGATAGCTTATTGATTAATAATAATTCAAAAAGAATTGATGATCTGTTTACATCTTATCTAATTATTGGTAGTGATGAAAGGAGTAGCATATCTGCTGCAAGTAGAGGTCAAGTTGAAGGCAACAGAGCAGATGTAATCATAATAATAATGGTAGATGCTGATAATAACATATCTCTTGTTTCCCTACCCAGAGATCTACTAATTGAAGATCCATGTAGTCAAAATATACAAAGAATTAATAGTTCATATAAAAATAACGGATGCGGGTCAAATGCTGAAAATTTATCTGCAGTAATTTTAAATGTAACAGGTTTGAAAATCGATCACTTTGTAAAATTTAGCTTTGAAGGGTTTGAAAAAATTATTGACTCTATTGGTGGAGTTGAAATATGTGTAAATGAAACTCAAAGAGAGGGCTACTCCTTTGAAATTCAGGAAGGCTGCAACAATTTAAATGGTGAAATTGCACTGAACTGGATTGTATCAAGAAATACAGAAATCCTTGATGGAAAAAAAATTATTAATGAAAATGGTGAAGATATATCGTCATGGAAACCTATGCCTGGTGTTAGCGACTTAACAAGAATTAAAAAGCAACAACAATTAATTTTATCCATGATGCAAAAAATAAATAATTTTGAATCATTTAATAGTTTTTTAAATTTTGTAAACGCACTTGAAGATACTTTTACAATTGATAAAAATATTTCTACTATAGAAGCCTCTTCGCTACTTTGGGATTTTAGAGATATTAATTTTGACAATGTAAAGAAACTAACAGTTCCTACTTATAACTACAGAACAGATAATGGTGCAGAAGTTTTAATTCTTGATGAAAATTTTTATAATTTTATTCAGTCTAATGACTTGCTTGATTGAACACTAAAAGCACAACTTATAATAAAGATTAGAACCATATCTGGAGAATAAATCATATCATTAGTTAAATTTAAAAACAAAAACATTAATGCAGCTAGTAAGGCAAACATGTTATTTATTTGTTCAAAAAACAATAACTTATATATGAAAAAAAATATTACTGAGTAAAAAAGCAAAGATATAAGAATTCCAAATTCAACACTAAAAGTTAAATAACCATTGTGCGCAGTTGTTAACTGACTTAAAAAAGAAGGATCTACAATAGGAGGTTGAGTATTTGATATAGTTCCTTCTTTTTGTATCAGCACACCACTTCTTAAACTTTTATCTCCAATTTTATTAGATTCAATGAAAACTCCTTCTTCGTTAGCCCAATAAAGAAATAGGCGACCATCATCAATTTCTAATTTCCATGACTGAATTTGATTATTTATAATTGAAGTATTCGATATCAATGTTTGCCTATCCCAAGGAATTTCAGGAAATGATAGTTTTAAAATGATTTCAAAATCATTTCTAAAGTCATAGTTGTTTTCTATTGCTATCCAATATTTATTTGGTCTATATGCCTTAAGTCCATTATTTTCAAAAGTTATGTTTGCATTATATGGAGATATTGAATTTGGTTTAAAGACAAAATATTCTGTTCCTAAATTTTCTTTAGTAAATTCTATAGTCTGAATTGTATCTACATCAGACACTGTTACTTCTTGGATGACCGCATCTAAAAAAGTATTGCCGAATGACTGACCATCTGAATGACCTCCTATTTCCAAATAAGATAAATTGTTATTAAATCTAATAGTGTCACCTGTAGTTCTTGGGTAGCCAACCATATCCCACTGTACAGAGTCTGGGGAAGTGAAAAAGGTAACTAAACTTCTTGGTAGTAATCCTTCGTTTCTTTGAAATTTCATTTTAATAAACCCTTGTGTGTTTCTAAAATTGCATTCTCTGCAATACTTTTTATAGTTTTCAAGTGAAACAATATCTTCTCTGATGCTTAATTGTTCAACAATTACAGCTAGCTCACCAATAGCTAACTCTCTGTTTTGACATAATATAAATTTATTATCAGAGCAAGGCACAAAGAAAAAGCTTTTTGGGATATTTTCTAACTGTAGTTGATTTAAATTATTTTTATACAATTCTTCTAAAAAGCAATAGAATTCTCCTCTTAAAACATTCGAATTATTTTCATTAAAGCAGTCAGAATTGAAAACTTTATCACTTACTACTGCATTATCCATTTGAAAAACAGCAGATAAAAAATCAATTAATAGAATACTCTTAACACGAATATGTTGGCAAGTTATTCTATCTTCGGAACATTCTGTAATTATTTTACTCTGGACTAATATCTCATAGCCACCTCCAGAAGTGCCAATATAAAATTCAATATCGGAGTTTCTGTATTCTTCAGGCGTGATACCCAACTCAACTCTGTTAAGGCTTATATTAAGATTTTCTTCGAGGATGTCGGGATTAATTGATAGAAAATAATCATTGTATATTTCTTCTACATAATTGCCAGGACCAAGTCCTTTTTGTAGTGAAATATTTTCAATTGCTATTTTCGTTAAAAAACCTCTATCGCTTTCTTTTAAAATAATTTTAGAATCACCGATAAATAAAATCCCTAATACAGAAAATACTATTACTGATGAGATAGTGAATGTAAGTTTTATACTTTTTCTTTGATAAAGTAAATAAAAAAATAAAGCTAAAAATATTGAAAGATATGATCCTCTAGAAAAAGTTAAGAAAACTAAAAATAAATTCGCCATGGTAAGAAAAATAAAATACATTTTTTTTAATTCTCTAAAAAAGTACAGATTTAAAAATGCGAGAAGAGAAAACATACCTCCTGCAACATTAGGGCCGGATCCTTGAAAGCCGGATAATCTACCACGTTGAAGAAATGAAGGATTTTCATAAAAATAAGAAATCCACCCTATTGTATTATCAACATAAGATAGTTGAAAGATTGAGGATGACAAGTTCAAAATTGTAACAATTGAAAAAGGAATTATAAAATACTCAAGGCTCTCAATACTTCTTTTTGTTACAAAATTTGTAAATAAATAACCTACTAGACAATAAAACATCCACCTCAAGATGAAAGCATTAAAGCCATAGATAATTAATGAAAAGCCTAAAATTATAAATAGAGAACCCCAAAGTTTAAGTACTTCTAGTTTTATATTTTTATAATCTTGATTTTGAATGAAATCAAGAAATAGAAAAAAAGAAAATAACAACACAAGGAAATCCGAAAGTTCAATAAAACCAAGTCTTAAATAACTAGGAGGTGAAATTAGAGAAATTGCAACAAGCAAACCTAATGAAATTAAGTACAATTTTTCTTTCAAGTGGGCCTGGCAGGACTCGAACCTACGACCGACGGATTATGAGTCCGTTGCTCTAACCAACTGAGCTACAGGCCCTAATATTTATGAAATTACTGA
>Ga0315315_10007133_pt1 | contig 10345 bp, 7 predicted proteins | sample M140m3416metaG_FD_203699 | JGI IMG/M metagenome (GOLD analysis project Ga0315315, IMG submission 203699) | Ammonia-oxidizing marine archaeal communities from Monterey Bay, California, United States - M1 40m 3416 | ecosystem: Environmental > Aquatic > Marine > Intertidal zone | place: USA... | reverse complement strand
ACATAATAATGACTAACTAAACTTATTAGTCTTAAGTTTCATAAATATTGATTATGACATTTTTTTAAGAGAAAGTTGTTCTTGTTCTTGTTCGGGAGTTTTTATTTTTGGAATAGGTGGTTCATCGGTTATTGTTTTAGGAGTAGGATATTTACAAGTATTTTGGTCAGGTCCTCCACTATTAATACTGTTTCCACCATCTTTATTTTGTTTAAAGTACCAATGCAACGACAAATAATTCTTTGTGCTTGGGACATTTATTGAATCAATCTGTTCATCTTCTTTATCTGTTTCAATCTTATCAAAAATATCTAATTCAACATCAATTGGCAACACAGTTTTCTTTTTCTTATGGAATGCATTATATACAGCATTTTCGGTAGCACCAAGAGTAGTATTTACTGGAATTGGAGGATCGTTGTTTTTTACTAAATTATATAGATAATGAACTTTGTTCATTGTTAGTGAAAAGTTGAAATAAATTATATTACATAAACTTCCTGATAATCCATAAGAACCCATATTAAGTGATCCATATTCTATTTTTGGGACAGCATCTCTTTTGGATTTTACTAACTTAGAATTAATAAATATATCAAATGTTCCTCCTGAAAAATTGACAATAATATTATTCCATCTTTGTGTCTTAAAGTCAGTTGTTTTGTAAACAATAAGATTACCATTTTCATCAAGTTCTTCAGGATATTTTACTTCACCTGGAGTAATGTTTTCTTTTGGTGTGATAGAAAAAGTTAATTCTGCCTTTTTTGGGTTCCATTTAACATGTGGAACATCGGTATAATTCATTACTGTAAAGTATTTATCTGCGCCCTCTGCTGTTGTACTTGAGTTTAGATATACCCAAAAAGATACTGCATAGTTATAATTATGAACACCAGTTGCATCTGCAAATGGAAGTATTTTACTATCAATACCATTTAATTCTAAATATGTTCCTAGTGTTCTTGGAGAAGATATGGGAACTGGTTGAAGTTGTAATACGTTTCCACCTTGTTTGGATATCTTATTTACAGTATAAGGAAAAATAATAAAATATAAAATATTCAAAAAGATTATAATCAATAGCATAATAATATCATTTCTAGTTCCAAAGTTTACATCTTTAACACCTTTAACATTTCCGACTAATTCATCAAGAGTTGGTATTTTAATACCAAATACAGAAAAAAACCATTCTACTATATTATACAATATACACGGGATATAGAATATTAAGTTTATAATGAGTCTATAGTATGGTGATTTTTCAAACTGAGTTGAATTAGAAAGATATTTATAAGAAAAATATAATATAACAACTATAATACCTATATTCAATAATAATGGAATTAAATCACTATCTGAATCATACTGTTCTACAAGGTAATATATCCATGTAGCAAGTGTTGCAATAAGTGCAATTCCAAGAACAATATTTATTGCTTGTTGTGCAATATTTCCTATACCATTAAGTTTATTTTGTTCTGTTTGGTTTAAAACATCAACTGGATTTTTTGTAGTTCTTACTAAGAAGAACCCTATCCATAAACTTAATATAAATCCAAATATTATTGATAATACTGCAAAGTTTGAGTTTTTAAAGCTAACTACACCATTCTTGTCTTTAAAATGGTCTTTATTTACAAAGAATCCTACAATAAATGTAATTATTGTTATCAAAAAGATACCTATATGTATAATGCTAAACCATGAATATCCTGATGTTAGTGATTTTGTGCTATCGGAATCTTTTGAATATATAGGAAAGGTTAATAAGTTTAATAAGTATACAAGACCAATAGCAAGAAGAACCATTGTTAGAATAAGTGATGGACCCATAAAGTGTGTTTTAATACCACCAATATCATTAAAAAACATGAAAAATATAAATACAACAAATGCGAAATAAACAAGACTAAATCTTATTTTTTCTACTTGTAAGTTTGGTCTATATGTTTCTTCCTCTGATTGTTGAAGAGCATTATAAAATAACTTTGCAGCTATTGTGCATACAATAGCAAGTATAATATATTGATACTTTTTTAGAACTTCTGGTTTCATTTGATAATAAAAAATAACTAATCCTATAATAAAAATCATTAGCAGAAACACCCAACCAAGTTTATCAATTATCTGAAAGAGTGCTGAAAATGTTTTTGTATACAAAAGCAATATAATACCTATTATAAATACTAATAATAAAGATATCATTACAACTTCAAAGGTTCTCACATTAAAGTGTTGTTTAAAGAACACATCAATATTTGACCATTGAATTCCAGTTTTTCCTGAAAATAAAATAATCATACCGATAACTGTAAAAGTAATAATAAGACACGAAATAAATAAATAAACACTTGGAGAGGATAATTTCTCAATAGTATTGTTTAATATTGTATCTTTATTTTCATCGGAGGTTGATTCCATCATATAATATACAAATACATTAATTTGTATATGATATACGAGTTGTACATATTAATTACATATTTTCAAATGCTGTCTTTTTTCCATGACAGTTTCTACATAATGCTACTAGATTATTTACTTCATTACTTCCTCCATATTCTAATCGTGTTTTATGATCTACTTCAAACCATGCATTTAATTTTTCTCTACAATCTCCACATTTCCAGTCTTGCATTGATGCAATATATTTCTTTTTTGTTTCACTAACAGAACGTTTTGTTGCTTTTCCATTTCCGTTATTAGTATTACTTCTTCCACCAGATTGTAATATTCTTTGTTCTGCACTAGCATGTCCAATATTTCGTGAAGGATTTAAATGACTCATAAAGCTTTGATCAGAACTGTCTCGTACCGTAAAGTCTATAATAGGTGATAGTAAACTCGCAGATTGTTTATCTATAGGCATATATTTAATAGCTTCATTTGCATGAAGTAGTAATGTTTTCCCTCTTGCAGGATTCTTTCGTAATAAAACAAAGAGAGAAATACCAGCAAAAGCATAAAATGCTATTTGCATTCCCTTCTTATTTTTGTATATCATTGATGTATATTTTCCATCGTGATATGTATTATATATTAAAAATGCAGTAATTAGTATAATCACAAGTTCAATCCTCATATATTAATTACATATTAAAATTATTTTTTAGAAATATTTTCGTCTTGTTTTATTTTTCTTGGAAATGGATTTGGACGATGATATAGTTTGTTTTAAGATAGAAGAAACTTTTTTCCTTGTACTTATTTTCTTAATAGATGTTCTATTAGTTGTTTTTAACATTTTTTGTTTTTTTACATTGTATAATCCAGATATATCTTGAAGTTTATTTACGATAAATTGTGAACTCATTGGAGTATCTGAATTATCTAGTGAATATTGAAAAAGTTCATGCATTATTTTCAGAACGGAGTTTTCAGTATTATTCAAAAGTGTTATATTTGTAGATAATAGATGAAATATTGGCATCATAGACATAATAGTTCCCCATAAATCCAGATTATGTAAATAAAGTTTTTCATAATATTCCTTTTGTAAAAACTTTCCATTTTTAGTATATGCATGAACACCATCTACTAAATAATCTATCATTATTGGATCAACTTTATGTTGAAACATTTCTGGTGACGAGTTATTGTTTAAAAGTCCTACATATATATAATGCATTAAATCCAGAGAACCAGTGCTTCTATAATCATTCCATCTTTGTACAAAATCACTAATAAGTATTTTTAACTCAGATTTTGAAGGTTGTGAGTTTGTATCAAGATATTCATCATAATCTTTTTTAAAATATTCATTAATAAGAACACACGAGAATGGAAGATTAAATTGGAATGGTCGTGAACAAGCCATACTATTTATATTTCCAGATTTATGAACAAACGCAAGACCCCAATCAATTACTTTTATATTAGACGATTTTATCATTAAATTACTTGCTTTTAGGTCTCCGTGATAAATATTATGTTTATTCATTGGTATAATACCATTCTTAATAAGCTCAATCATGCTTTTAAACATTTTATACATTTTATCATAATTATTGATATATTTGAATATATATTTATCTATATCTATTCCACCGTGAGGTAATACAATTGCACTTATTTTTTTTAATTTTTTATTTATATTTTTCATTGTTATTTTATTTTTTATTAACGGTTTACATTTCTTTGTATATCCTTTCAAATCTTTTTGTGTTAACCGTTTTACTTTACATTTCGTAATATTATCAGTTAAAAAATAATTAGAATGATTTGGAATAGTTTGTAACTGTTTGTTTATATTACTAATAATATTATGCTCTTCATTTGCATGTTTATTTATCATTAACTTTGATACATAATTAGATTTATCAATTATTTTGGAATCAGTTTTACAATCTAGTGCTGGATGAAATACACATCCAAACCCTCCAGATCCTATTGCTTCTCCTCCATTCATCTTATAATCTATAAATATTATATTGTTTAAAATAGTAGAAGATACTAACTATTATAAAAATTATAAATAATTCCAATAAATATTAGTAATATTACAGCATATGCTATATGCTTTTTTGTTTTTATATAATTGATTTGTTTTTCTGTTACTGTTTCATAACTTTTATAATATTCTGTATAAAACTTTTCTAATGATATTTCTTGTTTTTCAAGTTTTTTATTTATTTTATTATGTATGAAATGTGTCCATCGTGTTAATGAATCTTTTGAATCTAAATAAGGTGATACTGGATATTTATCTAATATTTTACTAAAAGATGATGCCATCTTCATATCTGGAATAAATAATGGAAAGTTTTGAATGAAATCATAAAACTTTTTCTTAACTGTATCATTTGGAGTAACTGGATAACTCATTGCAGCAGTATGAAGAAAAAACCAATAATGTGGTCCCCATATTTTAGAATCTAATTTCATTGGTAATGATGTATTATTATAATATTATTGTTTAAACATAACGCATGTATTGAATAGAATATGAATACTGATATCATTAAATATAATACTGAAAATACAATTATAGATTCAAGAGAACATATTTATGAATTATTAATAGATGCTAACAGCACTCAATCAGTATCTATGTCATCATGTAGTAACTGTGGCAAATTAGGACATTTATTTTATCAATGCAAATTACCTATAACAAGTTATGGAGTTATTTTATTTAGAAAAACATCTAATGTCATTGAATATTTAATGATACGACGTAAAGATTCTTTTGGTTATATTGATTTTATAAGAGGAAAGTATTCATTAAGTAACATTCACCATATTCAAAAATGTATAGATGAAATGTCTATTTCTGAAAAAAATAGACTTCTTACCAAACCATTTGATGAACTGTGGAAGGGATTATGGGGAGAAAATAACACACCCCTTTATAAATCTGAAGAAACATCTTCTTCAAAAAAGTTTGAAACTTTAAAGAATGGAGTAATTATAAATGATAAACGTATAACTATTGAAGAACTTGTTGAAAAAAGTGAAACTTCTTGGGAAGATCAAGAATGGGAGTTTCCAAAAGGTAGAAGAAACTTTAAAGAAAATGACTTAGAATGTGCATTACGCGAGTTTGAAGAAGAAACTGGTATGAATAGGTCTGATATTAATTTGGTGGAAAATATTATTCCATATGAAGAATATTTCATAGGTTCTAACTTTAAAGCATATAAACATAAGTTTTATTTGGCATATACTTCAGTAAAAGATGTTAATATGAATATTTTTCAGATAACAGAAGTAAGTAAAATGGAGTGGGTGTCATTAGAAGGATGCTGTGAACGTATACGACCTTATAATTTAGAGAAAAAACATATTCTTAATAATATTGATAAAATGTTAAAAGAGTATAGTTTTTATTCGTAATATATAATAAGTATGACAGACTACATTAATGAGTATACGAAAATGGCAAATAAAGCCAAGAATGAATGTGATTTTAATAATAATTATGATTCAAATCAGTTTTGTAACAAGTTTTTATTAAAGAAAGAATATGTTGAACGACAACAAGCTCCTGATACAAATGAAATATATCCCACTTTAAATGATCCTAATTTTTCATTAAAGATAGCAAAAAAACATGAATTTAATGATACGCAATATGATGGTGAAATATATAATATAGAAGAGAGATCTAATATATTGTCAAATATGTCATTTGAGTTAAGTCCTCATCAGTTATTTGTAAAAAACTTTTTATCATCACAAACTCCTTATAATAGTTTATTATTATTTCATGGATTAGGAACAGGTAAGACATGTTCTGCAATAGGCATAACAGAAGAACATAGAGATTATATTAAACAAACAAATAATGAAAAAAAAATTATTATTATAGCATCTCCAACTGTTCAAGAAAACTTTCGTATACAGATGTTCAATGAACAAGCAATGAAAAATGTAAATGGGCAATGGAAAATGAATACGTGTATAGGTAATAAACTTATTAATGAAGTAAACCCTACACATACAAAGAATATTCCAAAAGATAAAATGGTATCAAAAATAAATAAAATAATAAATAATTCTTATGAGTTTATGGGTTATCGTGAGTTTGCAAATTATATAGAGAAAAAACAAATTGCAAATGTTGACCTTAAAAAATGGTCAGTTAAAGATCAACTTGCAAGAATGAAAAGAAACTTAAAATTAGAATTTGATAACAGACTTATTTGCATTGACGAAGTGCATAATATTCGTAAATCAGATAGTAGTGAAAATAAACGTATTTCTTCACAGATTGATTTCCTTATTAAAAATGTATCAAATATGCGATTATTATTTCTATCTGGAACTCCTATGTTTAATAACTACAAAGAAATTATATGGTTATTGAATATTATGAACATAAATGATGGTAGAGGAACAATGAATATTTCAGATATATTTGATTCAGCAGGAAACTTTCGTAAAAAAACAGATAATTATGAAGGAGGAAAGGAGTTATTTATGAGAAAAGCAACTGGATATGTATCATTTGTTAGAGGAGAGAATCCATATACTTTTCCATATCGTGTATATCCTGATATGTTTGATAATTCACATACTTTTAATGAACAACCAGCCCCAACAAAGAATATAGTAGGAGGCGATGTAGTTAAAAATGAAGTTGATACAATAACTAAATCAAATATATATGTTACAGAAATTAGTGATTATCAAAATAAAGTTTATAATGTCATTATGAAATCATATTCTAATGAAAATGCAACTGATATACAAAAAGATTTGAATAATGATTCAAAATTAAGTTATACTAAACTTCAAGAGCCTATTCAATGTTTAAATATTACTTTTCCTTTACAAATAAGTTCTAATTCAGAAAACGATGTAAATGAAGATGAATCTGAAATTTTAGATAACGTTCTTCTTCGTGGAACTATTAATATCAGCGATACACTTGGAACAGCAGGATTAAAAAATGTAATGAATTATGTTGACGAGAGAACTTCGGATATGATGAAAAAGGGAGATTTTGAATATAAGAGTTGGGTTCAAAATAGTAGTCATGCAAACATGTTTTCTATTGATAATATTGGTAAATACAGTAGTAAAATGAAAAATATTTGTGAGTCTATTAAAAGTTCAAAGGGTGTAATCTTAGTATATTCACAATATCTTGATAGTGGTCTTATTCCTATGGCTCTTGCACTTGAAGAAATGGGATATACAAGATATGGTTCTAGAACAAAATCATTATTTAAAAAACCACCTACTAAATCTATTGGTAAATATGTAATGATTACTGGTGATAGACGTTTGTCAGCAAATAATACCGAAGAGATTCTTGCTGTAACAAAAGATGAAAATAAAAATGGCGATTCTATCAAGATTGTTCTTGTTTCTCAAGCAGGTTCAGAAGGTGTTGATTTAAAGTTTATTCGTCAAGTTCATATATTAGAACCTTGGTATAACATAAGTCGTTTAGAACAAATTATTGGTAGAGCAGTTAGAAATAATAGTCATAAATTACTAAAATTTGAAGACAGAAATGTACAGATATTCATGTATGGAACAAAAATGTTAAACGAAGAGAGAGAATCAGCTGATATATCTATATACAGAAGTGCTGAATATAAAGCTATACAAATAGGAAAAGTTACACGTGCATTAAAAGAAATTTCAGTAGATTGTTTTTTAAATCATGACCAAGTAAATTTTAGTAGTGATAATATTAATCAAAATGTAAAACAACGACTTTCAAATGGAGATGTTATAGATAATTATAAAGTTGGTGATAGATCTTATACAATGATGACAGATTTCATGGAAGATGGTGAGTATAAATGTTATAATACATTAGATATTACTAGCATAAAAGATGCTGCAGTTAATAATAGTACATATGATGAAAAGTTTATAATGTTAAATACAGATAAAATTATTCATAAAATAAAGGATTTATTTAAACAAAAGTTTTTTTATACAAAAGATGATTTATTTACACGTATTAATTATCCAAAACAATATCCTGTTACACAAATATATAGTGCACTTACATTATTAATTGATAATGAAAATGATTATTTGCAAGATATGTATGGGCGAAATGGACGTCTTGTAAATATAGGTCAATATTATTTGTTTCAACCTGTAGAATTAATGAACCCTCAAATTAGTTTATTTGAACGAAGCACACCAATGCACTATAAAAATGAGTCTGTTAAAATTAAAATGGAGATACCTTCTGTGTTACAAGAACAAATAACAAAGATAAATACTATTACTAATAATTCTGAAAAAACTAATGAAAATGCGAAAAATATTATTTTAGATATGTATAAAATGTATGATACAGCAATAAAAGTATATGATGGTCCTAATAAAATTATATTGAATAAAGATAATTTATATATACATGTTGGAAATGTAATGAAAAAGTTGAAAGAACATATAATATTTGATTCTGAAAATACAGTATTTGACACACCAAATGATATGTTACAATCTATTCTTATTTCACATCTTGTAGATCACTTAGATGTTAATGATAAATTATCAGTTTTTAATTCTATTTATAACTCAAATGATATAATAACATATGATACTCAAGAAGAAGAATCATTTTTTAATCTTGTAAAAAAACATATTAATGATAAACAAATGAATATAGTAAACTCAATAGGAAATACATTTAAATGTATCATTTTTTATGATCCAAAAATTAAAAGTAAAGAGAATAAAAGTATCCAGTATGTTAAATATGAAAATAAAGACTGGATATTAGCAGAAGAGGAAGATAAAAAGGATATTAATACTTATATTGCAAATAATGTAAGAAATATACATAATGATAATATTAGTAAGATATTTGGATTTATGGGTTATGGAAATTCATCTACCAGTAATATTTCATTTAAATTAAAAGATAATACAAACTCAAGAAGTACAGGATATAAATGCTCCGAAGTTGCAAATAGATCTAAGAAAGTTAAACTTTTATATGAAATTGTAATGCTTGGAAAGAATGACCCTACAATAGAAATGTCTGCAATAGAAGATGAAGTTAATAAGCTTTCATCAAGTTCAGATAAATCATTTGGTATGAAAGAAGTTTGTTTGTTCGTTGAGTTTATTACCAGATATTATCATATAATTAAAAAAAATAATAAAAACTGGTTCTTTGATTATGAAACTCAAAATATGGTTCAGGATATTATTAAAGTGATTTAAAATTTATTATATATATACAATAGTACTGTAATGCTTCATTCAAGAATATCATATTTATTTACAAAACATCCAAAGAGTGTAAATATGACTTATTGGCAACATAATAAGTTTTCTATGTATTTAGCATACTGTTTTTTTACTGGTTCAATTAAAGCAATGATTCATGCGTTTTTTCCATTTTTATTTATAACATCATCAAGCGAAATGCATATATTATTAAATAAATTATTATGCAATCGTTTAGATAATCAAGTTACATTAGAACAAACTCATTTTTTTGTAGATTATTAATCATAACTATTACATAATAGTTATTATTAAAACAATATAGTATTATAAATATTTCTATATTAGTATTATGTTAATATATGGAAACATCTGAAAAAAATAAAAAAATACTAGATACTGAATATGTATATTGTTTATCAAATAAGTCTTTTAGTCCAAATACATTAAAAGTTGGATGGACAAGATATAATCCTACTTATCGGGCAAATCAATTATATACTACTGGTCTACCTACACCATTCGTAATAGAGTTTTTAGTTCTTACACAACAAGGGAGAGAACTAGAATCACGAATACATCATTATTTATCTCGCTTTCGTGTGAATGGTTCTCGTGAGTTTTTTAACATATCTTTATCAGAGTTACGTAATATTTTAACAAGTAAGTTTTCTCTCAAGTTAGTTCA